>Ga0302169_10000102_pt1 | contig 28132 bp, 18 predicted proteins | sample I_Fen_N1_3_FD_193493 | JGI IMG/M metagenome (GOLD analysis project Ga0302169, IMG submission 193493) | Peat permafrost microbial communities from Stordalen Mire near Abisko, Sweden - I_Fen_N1_3 | ecosystem: Environmental > Terrestrial > Soil > Wetlands > Permafrost | place: Sweden: Abisko...
GGGTCTGCTTACGTTTGCCGGCGTACTCGGCATCGGCGAAGGATATCTGTTTCATCGGGACTCAACCGTCGTGTTCGTGTCAGGCGGGTATTTCACCAGATTTGGAAGTCTTCTTCAGAGTTTCCCTGTTTGTCAGTTCCCACGACCACGAAATAAGCAAAGCGGAGTGTGATCAAAAATAAGTTAATTGATTAACCGCTCGGACAACCCACGTACCGTTTGCTTTTCCCCGGCTGCACTACCTGGAAGTCGTAATTCTACCTCCCCTAATGCCTCAGTATTAATTTCAGACAGTCTATATTTTGGCTCACCCGAGCCATAGGCGGCATACTGAACGCCCATCTCTTTCGTGCCTACAGTACGCAGCATCGCTTTTTTCAGATCGTCCGCTGATGAGTAGCTGGAAAGGCCGATATTGGGGTCGTAAAAGTGAAAGGTCTTTACTGCCTGGTCGTCCACAGTCACACCCACCATCATGGCATGGTTCTGCGAGTCCATACTAAACAGCTTGGTCCCAGTGGCTCCATCCACAGTATCGACAATCGCTCTGACAGTACCTTCGTTGTGAGCGCCAAACTTTATGGGTGTGAGGTGCGCCTGTATACTTGTTCCATGCAGTACATCCAACGCAGGAATCATTTTCGAAGCCCCTGTCTGCGCAGCAGCGTGATAAAGATTGTCGAAAAACGTTTTGGCGTTTTTGTTCTTAAGCGCTACTGCAAGACTTAATACCATGGGCGAACACCGCCCCGTCTCAGTAGCGCCGGCTGCTGTTAATAAAAATCCTTGGGGGGACATTATCATCTGCGTACTACCTGACTTCAATGGCTCACGATACTTGGCCGCTACCGAAATCGAGCTCTCAATAATTCTTTTCCTGCGGGCGCTTTCAATGAGGCCACTCATCACCCCTTGCTGTTCGGCATTTAGCGAGCGCGTAGGATTGTTAAAAATCTTTGTCAGATCCAACTCTGAAAGATCCTTATCGACACCCTCTATTTCAATGGTTTCATACCCAAGCTTACCTCTATTAAAGTCATCAGGCTTTCTAAGCTCAAGCGCGTCAACTTGAGTGCGATATCTCTTCCGCTCCGTCGCAAGCTCTTCCAATTGAGCGCGGTTCAACAGCGGCGAGGGTGCGCCAAGATCTTCACGTTCCAGAACGGCTTCTTGAGCAGAAGACAAATTATGCCAGCCTGATGTTATACCTTTGCGCCTCATCAAGTCATTCATGCTGCTATCCCCCAGAACAAAATTAAGTTTGCTACGCATCGCTGCCGTTTGCGAGTCCGATAGGGGCTGGATAATGCCGTCCTCGTTTTTCAAAGTATAGGTGGCACTGTCAAAATCGATCAGATTAAATTCCCCAGTTGCGGGATCGTACATGATATTTCCTGCATTAATGTCATTATGATAAATCCCATTTTCCTTGAGTTTACTTGTCAGCGCTTCAACTGGGTTAGCACTCGCCATATCCCCTCTTATACGCCTGAACAGATTGATGTCATCGATATTATCCAAAGAGACCCCCGCGACCCGACGTAATATGTTCTTCGCCTGATATTGCAAGGGGTTCGTCCCCAAGATCGGTTCGCGCGTCACCTCTCCGCTGCCCTCGCCGTAATAGCGATTGAACCCCTCGGCATTATTACGGGCGCTAACCATGCGCGGGTTATTCTCCTCAGAGGAAGGCAGACTAAACACCTTCTCGACCTTGCCATCAGTACGCAGTTTGACTGTCCCAATCGTACCAGTACCTAAAACATCCTCTACGACAGGGCGAGCAGGAAGACGAGCCGCAGAATGTTGTGCTGGCGCAGCATAATAATCCACTGCAATTTTATACGGACGTCTGCCGATGGAGGCTTTTCCCGGCCTGACGTAAAAACGGCCATCCATAGATTCAAAGGTGTCCGCCAAATTTATTTCTGACCAGAAAGACTCGCCACCAATAACATAATTTCTCGCACCGTAAGCGATCCCGTTCCCACCACTGATCATCCCATGTACCAGCTCATTTCCCTCATTATCAAGCAGTGCAATACGATAACCTGCCGGTATAGTCGTCAAATCCGAGGCACTGGTGAGAATACGCGCTCCCCCCCCCACAAATGCCTTCGAGTTGCTACGAATGGTCAATTTAACCTGCTCATACTCTGCCTGAGTCATCAGGCCGGATTTCTTCTCCAACTTGAGTACCGACTCCCAAGACTCGCCAGCCCCGTACAGCGCCAGTGGATCTTTTACCGTCTTACTGGCCTGAGCAAACATCGTCCGATTATCTTGCGCCACTTTACCGGCCACACTGGTCACACGAGTCAGAGGATTGGGTTCTCTTAATTCACTAAAATAATTAAAACCAAATGGCAGCCGCTGAGTCGTTTGCATGCGATAAGCAAATTCCTCCAGCACAGTGCCTTCTTGCCAGCTATCCTCGCCCACTTTGGATATTTTAAATATCCCCCCCTCTACCCGGCCCAAGACGGGATGTCCCTGGAGTTCAAACGTTTTGGCAGCCACATAGGACTCCTTCTCCCGTATGGCTTTAAGCAATTCAAAGTTAATGTCATCCATCTCGACATTACCGTCCCGTTGTGCCACATGCGCAAAGAACGCCTGATCACTGTCGGGCATGGTTCCGACGGCACCAGGCCACTCCCCCGCTTCCGTCAGATCCTCCCTGGCCGCGGCGGCGGGACTGTTTTCGCCATAAAGAGATTGCCCGAAATTCCCGGGGATCGGGTCATGACGCGGATGGCTCACTCCACGGGGTAACACTGTTGAGTGCCAGCCTTTATTCTTTCCGCCAGCGTTTTGCAGACTCCAAGCGGTCTGGAGGATTTTACTGTCAGACTTTTGCCAAGTTTGCCCCTTATCAAATGATATCTCAAAGAGCTGCCCTTGACGTCTCCCTTGCAAGGGCATTCCACCCAAGTTAAATGGCCGTGCGCCATCTGGAAACTGGGATGTTTTGTGGGCGAGATCATCGAGTATAACGATATCTTCCCCTCGCCCCAATTCATGGATGGCGCCAGTGCCTTCAACGGGGGCAGCTATCCTGTCCAGCAGCATGGCTTCTAATTCCATATTCAGGACATTAAGCCTGCCCCCCCCTTTGTTCATTTCGACCAGCATATAGAGAGTGCGGGCCAGAAGTTCATTGTCATGGGCAAACGGCTTGTATTGCATCACAGCGACAAACAGGGCCTCCCCCAGATTCACCTCCTTTGATGCATGTCGGGTGGCGATGTCATCCAGTATTCGAGTGAAGCCCGCTTTGCCAATATCAGAGCCCATGCCTGCTGCAGTGCCACTGACTCGCGAGGACGAATGTTCCACAGGGGGTAATAGTGCGGTAAGGTCACGGTGTATCGCTTCTATCGTGTCTATCTGCAGTAACTGATTACTGTTTGTCCTCTGACTTGTGGTTTCCAGTAGCTCGTTAACTTTATCGAGCAACGGTCGCGAGAGTCTACCCTTCTCGTCTTCTGGCTTTAGAATCCAATAGGCTGCAGTCTCGCGGTTTGCCTTCTTGTATGGCATGAGAGGCGGTTGCTCCAGATAATTCCTCATCGTGGCATTCGCCTCATCCAGACGGGCCATGTCAGCTTCCAGCAGTCGCAGCAGACTTGCTTCCCCTGTGGCCCCCCCCCCCCAAGCGGCAATACGCGACGCACCGGCTTCGTCCAGTTCCAGATTAGTGCGGATCGCTTGTCTGACGGCGACCTCCCCAACTTCACGCACCAGTGCCTGAGAGGTGGGAGTCTTCAGCATGCCCCTCGTGACCAAGTCTATCTTCTGGGGATTGGCCAGCTTTTGCCAGGCAATCTGGCCCATAGCACGGCTCGTCAATCTATTCGCAGAAACTTTGAGCCCTTTATAAGCACTAACCAGCGCTCTTGCCGTCGGTTTTGCCACCTGCCTACCCAGCGCAGCGCCGCCAACAGCATTGCCTATACCGGCCAATACACCCGCGGTAATGGCTTCTATACGGAAATTCGCGGCTGCATCGGCTCTGTCGGCATTTTTCATTTGTTCTAGGGTGGCCATTACATACGCAACATCGAGGCCCAACTGAGTCACCGTCAACGCCGCTGCTGCCAGTGGGCCTGCCGTGCCCATACTCGCGACTGCCAACATGACGCTGGCATACATAGTCAGGACTTTGCCTATTTCCAGCCATTGCTCCTTTGTGTACTCATCATGTGTCAATATCACCGCATCTGCATCCGACTGCATACGTTCCATCAATCCCGTAAACAGGCGTCCCGCCATATCCTCCTGGCTGCTACTGGCGCTAAATGAAAAGCGGTTGTTCACCACTTTCGGACCCTTGGAACCTAGAGTGCTATCAGTGACGATCCTGATTCTGGTTCTAAAAAGGGTATCTGGAGAATCCTGGATATATTGCGCTGAATGATAGACTGGCATACTCTCGAGCACAAATCGTTTAAACGTCTCCGTCTCCGGATACTGGTACTGGTACTGGGTGATATAACTTGCCACTCTATTCTCGACTTTAACATAGAAATATACCGGTTTATCCACATGCAAGATTACTCCGCCCTTATTTCCGCGAACCGGGATCATAAATGCCCCGTTCAGCTTGACTCCATCAAAAAACACCTCTTGGGCCTGTACCCGTCCTTCGACAAAATCCGTCACGGCTTGACGAAACATAGACTCCTGGGACTCCTCGCCATACAGCTGTTCATACACCTGTACATCTGGCCTAGCCAGATACTGCACACAACGCAGCTGCATCTTGTTCTGATAAAACGTCGTCATGGCCGCTCTATGGTCGGCATTATCACGGTATGCGGACACTGCATCGATCAGCTTCTGCTCCAAACCATACTGTTTACGTATCCAGTTGACGATACCTTCGTGCTCATTATTAATAAAAAACTCAAAGTAATCCTGCTTGAACCTGCTACTCTTCGCCGATTTAAATTTATAGAGGAATTCCCCGGTAATCACTTCCCTGAAGGGAAACCAATAGGTATCTCTGTCGCTATCATCTTTGCCAGGCGTTCCCCTACTAGCGAAATCTACCCGGATCTGAGTGTCTGGCGTCAATTCCGGGAAGCGTTGCGCATTCACTGGTGTCCACTCGCAACCATAGAACCGTCCGTTAGGATCACATTTCTTGGGATCTCGATTATATTGCTCGATAGCAGTCTTGATATGATCATCAATAAACTGATTCATGTTCATAATGGGGGCATTCATTGTTTCAATAGACTTAAGCGCGTTCACCGCATCGGTTGTCTGCTTCACCTCTTCTTGCTGTTCAGTCACGTCCTCCTGCTGAGGCGTTAACGGCTGCGGAATCGAGCGCTCAGGTAAAAATTCACGTATCATGCCATCGAGTAAGGTCTTTATCTCAGGGGACTGTTCTCTACTCTCACTCAACCGATTCCATATCTCATTGAGCAGATCACGGTATTTATCAGCTCTTCTAAGGCTATATCGCTGCGTGAGGAATGAAAGGTATTCAACAATCTTCAAATCTAATACCGCTTTTGCCTTAGCATATTCCCCTTTGGCTAGAAAAGAACGCACCACCGGATCCTGGTTTGCCCTTTCCTGTATATTCTTGATGATGACATCATCAGACAGCCTGGCGTTTAAAACCTCTGAGTTAATGTCATCATTAATTATCCGATACTCACGACTGGCACGGCCTCTAGTTGATGGAGCGGAAGGTACCGCCCGTGTACGTCTGACATGAGGTTGCCTGGAAGCCTGGTCATTCTCAGCAGAGAACGGCTCAACCTCTGTTTGTAGCCGCAACGGCATGGAGTCGCTCACCGGCTCGGCCTCTCTCTCACTTTCCGCAGCATTTACCCATACAGAACTATCTTCTTCGGCCTTCATCTCGTCCAGCTGCGCTAGGATAGCACCAACATGTTCCTTAACGAACGCGTCATCGGGAATAACGTTGTTTTCACTTTTCCCTGATTTCCGGGCTATGCTCGTCCCTTTAGAAGCTGCCGCAGTGGTGGTATCAATCACTGTATCAAGCAGCATCTCCCCCGCAGATTGCATTTTTATTTTTTTACTTTTTTTCCCTTCTGTCAGACGTTCATAAACCGCACTGAATGTGTTCTCTCCGCTACCGACATGTAAATTATATAAGGCCGCAACTGCGGTTATTCCGGCACCGGCGCCAAGTTTTATCGTGCCAGGCACAGGCGCCGTCAGTAGATTAAAGCCAAGTTGCTTGAGTTTTTTCTCCAGCAAGCCATAAAACGCCTTATAAGGCTTGTCGTGACCTGGCATGATATAATCATTAATCTTATTAACATTATACGGTATTTTTATCGAAGCCTTCAGGACCTTAAAGGGTATCCGGAAGAGACTTGACACGCTGAACGATACCGCATCCAGGCCCTGCTCGAAAGACAGCTCAATAATAATACGAGCAATCCCTCGTGAGACCCTCTTTTGCCCCCACTTCACAATATACTCAACAAGACCCTTTTCTAATGCGGCATATTGCTCCGGGCTCATCGGTAATCTCAGTTCATCATTACGGGCATTTTCAAGCTCACCGGCAAGTCGGGTGGCGAATAGATAACCCTCCGGGTCTCCGGTTGAAAGAACCCCTTCCAACAACCCCTGTTTTTTCAGAGAGGACAACACCCTTTCGGCATCAGGCGGCTGATCATTATGCTGGTTCTGTTCTTTCGCAAGATTCGCCCAATGCTTGGCAAGGCGTGAGCCCCGGGAATGTTCATCCAGCGGTCTTTCGGTAAGCCGTGCTGACTTTGCAGACAGGCTTTCCTTAACCTTTGTCGCCCGTAACTGCGCATAGTCGGCCTGTTTTTCAGCTTCAGCAAAATCGCGCATGGCGGCTGCCTGACAGGCGTTTTCCAGGGCTGCAAGGCTCGCGGTGAGGTCCTTGGCCACATCCGGCAACAGTTCATCCACCGCCCGCAGGGAAGGGGCCAGTCCAGAGCGCTGAATAATCATCTTCAGGACAGCATAACGCTGTTGCCTGAGCAGACTCTGCATACTCTCCGCTTTTTCCCTTAAGCGGCCAATCAGTGCACGAGCATTGTCAATATCACCGTCCAGGAGCTTATTCAGTACCGCTAGTTTTTCTGCCTGCTGGTTTTCAGGTTTTGTCTGTTCAATGCTGTCATTCACCCATTGTCTGACCTGCGCAACCAGGTCATCTTCGCCCGGATGGCTGACCGAAGTATCCTGGCCCTCCTGTTGCCCCCCCTTGTCATACGTCACGGCGTCGGATGAAAACATCTCTTCAATTTTTTTCAACTCCTTCACTTTTGACAATATCGCACCGCTGGCGTACTGAATTTTGATCGCCGTCTGTTGCCACTGCCATAAAATGCTTCTTATGGCGGAATCGGCAACGACACGTTCGGTATTTTTTGATGGCGTTTTGGTGAGGTCACCATGCCGGATGATTCGGCCAAGCTGGTGCAGTTTCCCTTGCCCTCCCGCTAACGCAATTTGTGCTTGTGATTTTTTCTTGCCAACACCCGCAATGAATCGCTGTGGGAAGGAATCTGAGGGCGACAATGGCGCGACCGCCTTATCATTATTCACATACGGCATGACCGGGGACGAGGTGCTCTGGCTCGCGTTACCCGACGCTTTTTTCAATTCACCGGACAGTGACTGGAGATATGTGGCAACACCGCTAAAGAAAGCCTGAGAAGCAGAATAGCCGGGCAACGCACGGGCTTTTTTATTGGCTTTTTCCGCTTCGTGCCGCGTGGTCTCGATCATCGTACTGATGGCGGCCGCCTTATCGGTCTCCCATCCCGCTGCCCGGGCCTGCATAAGGGAAGTCCAGGCGGTATCACCGGAAACCTCTGACGTCATTCGTTCCAGAGCCTGTTTCACCGAACTTTCATCACTGGAAGAGAACGCACTGGCAAGCTCAGTGACGAGCAGTTCGCCCCGTTTTTTCGGCGTGCTGTGGGCATCAATAGCACACAGGGTATGGACAACACGGATCAGCGTCTGCAGGGTTGACTCCAGCTGTCTGGCCAGCGACTGGGCCGTACGCCGACTCCCCAGTTCAACCTCCTCCTCCTCCTCCTCTGCTTCCCCACTGCTTCTGCCAGGCAGCTCATCCTTGAGCCAGCTCTTTATGTCGTCATCTGAAAGTATGCCCGTGAGACGCTCTATTTTGTCTATCTGGTCCAGCAGCCACAGGGAGCCCAGCGGCCCCCCAACGGTTGCATGGAGGGAAATTCGGGATCTGGCCATGGCCACTGCTTCACGCAACTGCGTCACTAACCTCGAGTCAACCTCAGGCACCTGACTGTTATACCCCTTGCGCCTGAACTCCTGAGCTTCCTGCAGGCGCGTCGCACGAAGAAAAGAGAATAAACTGTCATTGTCGCTTCCGGCCGATAGTCCTTCCCTCTCATCAGGTGGTGAGTTTACAAACTCTTCGTCCAACAGATCTTCAAGGTTCACTTCAGAGACTGTCGCCGGCTCAACTCGGTTTGTGCGAGGCGGCAGGGAGGGGCTACCTCCCACCATTCGATAGGAAGCCCCAGCGACCTCCTCGACTGATTCGTCCTCAGGGTCAACAGTTTCTTCCCACGCCCGCCTTACTTTGGGAGCATCTTTCTCTGGGTAGTAATCCGGCATGTCACATTACTCCTGAAGTGAATAATCCGGGCGAACAACTTTCGGACGTGCAACCCACTTATTTCTTATATATCCCACGATTAGAGAGAGTGACAAGATCCGGGCCGGCAATGATCGGAGCCAAACATGCTACACTGTCGGCATTATTGATATAAGCATCCAACCTTTCAACGAAGTCGTTATGAAAGAGATTGATTGCTTTTTGGCAATCAGTATCCTCATCGGAGCTATCCATTCCCAGCCCCATTGCAAATTTTGCTTTATCCTCTATGTACTCAACCGATAACCCGATTACAACCTTGCGCTGCAAATCTATCGACCGCTCAAGATATTCAAGCTTTCTATAGTAATGAGAAGATAGCTCTGTAGGTTTAAAGGCAGCATTATACCAATAGTCTTCTGTATCCAATTCCTGATGAGATACTTCGTGAATAAGTGCTTGTGCGCGCAAATATGTAGCGGCTTCAAAAAAACCGAGGCCTAGGCTCAACCGTCGACTAGGGTCATTGGGATGTATTGAAGCAATGTGATCCATGCTATCGGTGATAGATATTTGGTTGCGATGCCCTCCCCCGAAATCGATCAGCGCGTCCCTTAAGATCGAATAATTTTCCTCTAATAGCTTGGCCATAGCAGAAAAATCCAAAATATCGTTAAGCCCTTCTTCCTCGACAGCAAACACCTTACTCAGGTGTTGCTCCACACGCCCACCTGGCTCAGCTGTCCTGAGTTGATAAATTGCTATATTCAAGATATCTATTGCATAGCTCAAGGTCTTCAGAAAATCCGCCCTGTACTCGCTATCAAATTCATCCAGGCCTCTGGCCAAAATATCACCGTCGACATCTGTGTTTACTTCCTCTTCGTATTTGCCACCTGCGCCCTGACACTCTGGAGCCATATTTAATGCCCAGGTATTCTTTTTCCGATATCTCAGCAATGACTTCAACGCAATGGACAACGTGGCGGTGACCGCCTCGCTGTCCTCCGCTGGAGCAGCGCCACTGCCTTCAGTGTGAACTTGAGGGCGCTGGGAAGATAAACATCCCTGCCGCTCGGTACGGACACCTTTTTTGATAGGCGTATAACTTCGCATCACATCCACCCTGTCGATTCTGTACACTGAATCCGGCGATCGTCGCCTGCCTCCAGTCTCGCCATCAGCAATTGTTAACGAGGCTTTTGCTCAACATCAATCTCGGCACTATGAACCGCTGCGATGACATCAAGTTTGTTGGTCAAGGACACAGGAACAGTCACTGCATAATTAAGCAGTAACCGCGGTCTATTGCCCAGGGACTGCCAAAAGCTCCCCAAACTGAACAAACCCTGATCCTTGGGGGGGATGACCCGGGTATAGGCACCGGGAATGCTGGGGAGTTGTCGGTTATTGATTAATGCGTTCAACACCTGATTCATCACCAGCATGGCCTGGTTATCCGGCGCACCACTGGGACTGTCATTACTGACTGCCTGACTGCTGTCCCAATAGGTAATTAGATAATTGCAACATACGTTCACCTTGGCCGGTTGCAACACACCGGCTATGTAAGCTCTTGATTCGCCCATTTTCAGCTCTAGATCTTCATAGATGTCGTAAAGAAATACACTGACAACCGGCTCGGGAGGCAAGTTTTCCGGATCCGGCAAGTCAAAACGAACCGTAACGTCGGAGTATAGATAGCCGGTTAATGCCGTCTGCAACGCATTATTGACCTCAATCACAATCATGTTTGAATCAGTCTGTGCAGGCATGGATCAATCTCCTGTCTAGGGTGCCAGACGGCCGATTTTGGCCAGTTCTCGTTTCATCGCCCGCTCGATGTGCTGATTGCCAACGCACGGAGTATGCTCATCGGTTGCCAGCCAGGTCGCCAGTAATGCGATGTTCCGGATATTGGCCCCGGTCAACTCCGCTCGCATCGCCAGTTGCTTGTAGTCGACTTCCTCGCCAAGGCTAATTTTTCCTGGCCAGATGTTTCGCCACATCCGCTCACGCTGTGAAACATCGGGGAAAGCGAAGCGGGTGATGAAGGTAAAACGCCGGCTAAAGGCGTCGTCCAGATGGCTGCGATTATTCGTGGCGAGGATCACCAGACCCGGGTAACTTTCCAAGCGCTGCAGCAGATAAGACACCTCAATATTGGCGTGACGGTCTTTTGCATCCTTGACGGCACTGCGTTTGCCGAACAAGGCGTCCGCCTCATCAAAAAACAGTACGCCAGCATCCGCTTCAGCCCGATCGAATATGAGCGAGAGGTTCTTTTCGGTTTCCCCGATGTACTTACTTACTACCGTGGCGAGGTCGATCTGGATCAAATCAACCCCCAATTGCCCGGCAATCACCTCGGCCGCCATGGTTTTACCGGTGCCAGAATCGCCGTAAAATAGCGCGCTGATCCCTGTTCCATAGCCAACCTTGGCACCAAAGCCCTGTTCCAGCACCTGACTGCGGTGCCTGGTGGCGATCAGAATTTCGGTCAATTGCTGGTGTAACTCTTCTCCCACGATGAGATCATCAAAGGTACGTTTTGGTTCACTACGACGCGCCAGGTTGCCAAAGTTTTGTTGCGAGCGCAGGCGAAAGGCCTTTCGCAGGTCAACGTCACAGAGTGACGAATCTGGATCGCGGAGCATTCGGTAACGTTCTGCTTCCTTGAGCATCTGTGGCAGGGTGTGCGGCGTGAAATGCTGCCGCTCACAGAACGTCATCACATCAAAACAAGTGACCGTGAGCGGATCCAGATAGCTGCGTAACAGGGCTTCTTTTTCTGCCAGTTCTAACTCAGGCATGTCCACCACAACTTGCTGTACAAGGGGCAGCCAGATCATGGGGTCATGCACGTCGCACAAACAGACGACCAGTAGGCCTGGTTGATTCAGCAGTTGCGCAAACGCCGCCAGTAAATCTTTACGTTCTTCGGTCAAACAATCGAGTGAGCGCACCACCAGGCAGGCAGCGCGCATACGGACTTCACGCAACACTTGCGTGAGGAGAAATTGCGCATCCTGGGCATTGTCCGGCAAGCGCGCCATATCAAGTTGTAATGTGTAACGGCCCATTACCAGGGCTGCGGTGGTGATGACCATTGCGCGTCCACTACCCGCGGTGCCGCGTACCATCAACACGGGATGAACCTCATCGCTGTCTGAAACTGTCTGCGCTTGCAGAGCCGCCGTGATGGCAGGAGGGGCGTCCAGGACGTGGGACGTTTCCGGAGATAACCACTCGGTACAGCCCATCAACAAAGCCGGTAGATTCCCCTCCCCGGTAAGATAGTGATACACCGCAATATCAGTTTCAAACAAGGTTTGATGCCAGCCCTCTCCTTGCTGCTCGCCTTTTTTTCCGAGTCGAAGCAACTGGAAACTCAACAACGGTGACTGCGGTAAAAAACTTGCCTCTTGGACTATCTTCTCAACCGGAGAGGAACAAAATAAGGTTAACGCCAACTCAAAACTTAACAACTTTTTTTGCGGTGTTCCGTGCAGGGCTGCGAACAAAATAAAATAGCGACTATCAAAATACGGCAACAACCCCAGCAACAGCACATCTTTTTCGAATTCGGTTAAATCAAATCGCGCCACTAGCTTATCCAACAAATAGCATTGGTCACTTTTAACATTAGCCGTTGATGCACCGTCCTCCCAGGTTTTGCACGATGTGCACCAATGCGGAACTCCCCGAGGAGCCATTATTCTCGCTTCGAGTTCTTCGGCCGAAAGAATAAATGTGTCCAAGGCAGGATTTATCTGCTGTTGCAACACCTGCCCTGCCCGCGACTGCACCAATAGATCAATGCGTTCCAGCTGCCGAAGAAGCTGATTGATATGGGGATCAGCCCAAAACTGCGAGGCTTCTTCGAGTGACTCAGTCAACTGATTCATCAGAAATATTATCCTTATAGCAATAAGTGATTAATATAAACCGATCAAACTAACCACAATCCCACACACCTATTTAGCAACATGCCTCGAGAGAAGCCTACTTTCAGTTTAGTGGATATTTAACTGCTACCCATGGCACTTTTTCATTATTCGACAGGCGGCGCACTCCAATGAATGATCAGCGGTTTTATCAACCAGGGCAGCATCAACATTCCTGTTGGCCATGGCCAATCGGTTAGCAGTACGTCATACACTTGCGGCTCAATGTACAAGGTAAAATCTTCATGATTTGGTACCAACCATGCTGGGCGCTGTAAATACAATTGGCGAATATCCGATATCCCGAAATGTTTCCAGGCTGGCAAGCGTTGAGGTAACGTCGATAACCACCGCTGCATCACTTCAATGGTATGAGTATCGGGTTGAGTCCATTCCAGAGACGCATCCAGCGGTAAACCACAGAGCAGTTTATTCAGGGGCATGCGCCATTCGGCATATTTGCCGTCAGCCCAAATCAACTCATCCAGCCAGCAGACTGCATCGACTTGAGCTTGATGATGAATAAATTTGGATTTTTCCATTAAACCCAGTTGTTCGAACAATCCTGACAATAGCGGCCATAGTAACGTTATGCCACCGTTACTGACGCCAATGGGTACCAGTACCATGGTGCGATTTCGATTGAAGTTGTTGATACCGTTACTCTGACTGATATCAGGCTGGTCCGTGTTGCGACTGCTGCCGTTATAAGGCTCGCTATTTTCCTTGTCCAAACGGTGGTCGAGTCGAGACTGTAAGCGCTGATACTCACTCGAACTAAGGTGACGTTTTAGGACACTTCGCACTGAGGGCTGGTGCCACAAATCCTGCAACCGGGACGTTAACGCCGCAGATGGTGTGTCATTGCCGCTGAACAACATTACCAGCAGTGGTTCATGACTCTCAGGCACAAGAACAGGCTCATCCTGCCGCTGTATCGGCATCGTACATTGCGGGTGCAGTTGAAAATAGCGCAATGCACAGAGCTGCAACGTCGTCTGCGTTACTGGTTCTGTAATGCTCTGTAAATTGGCCAGATAGAGGCATAACCGCGTCAAGGTTGCCGGTTGCAGCATCCTGTACAGCCGCGAGCGGCTGCCGAGGTACAGGGAATTGCTAGCCAGGACTGGCAAATTCTGCTGCACCTGCTTCGCCAACTCTTCGAGCAGCCAAGTATTGAGCGCGGCCGGATCAGGTCGATGCTCGGCCCTTGACCAGTGTCCATGCTTCAAGTAGTGGCTGAACTGTGCCCAGTTATCGAGCCGAGTACCTGATGAGACAGTCTCCTCTGCGGGTAAATCTGCACGTCCGCCATAATTTAGCAAGCGCAGCAGCAAGAGATGCTCCAAACGCTGGCAGAAAGAGTTCTCAAAGCCAACCAGCGGAAGCTCACCCAAGTCTAAAATCAACGACTCCATTATAAATATCTTGCCACATTCTTGGTAAATTGTATCCAAAATCGTAGAGATCAGCGTGCGCAATCTTCGGTTAAGTAAGCTACTGCACTCGTCGGACAAACGATCGGCATGGCATTGGGGCACATCCAAACAAATACGTAAGCGATCCAGACGATGCTCCAAGGTTGAATATACGGTCACCATTCTAACCTCCTCATTTGCGGCTGCCGATTTGCGGAGAGTTGCGTGCGACAAACTACAAAAAACAGCGACTGCTGCTGAGTGTTTCCATAAACCACATGCCGCGTACAATTACAGCTTCATAATAAACACCAAAATACAATATGGAGGTACAATATTTGCGACGTGACTATGTGAGGACTGGGAGCCACTTGCAGAATGAGCATGCCCTTGATTGCCACCCGCATTGGATGTATATGCAAGTCTCGACTCATCTCGATTCCAGTCACACTCATTTGTACTTATAGTGCCTTTAGTCTGATTAATTTCCACGTTATATCCATAATGCGTAACATTTGGTACACCGCTCACATTACTCAACTGCACGCCACCCATATGTCTATGGCTTGGTATTTGCGCCTCAGTTAACGTCCAATCTCTCACAGATATGCTCACGGGTGGGGTAACTGAATTAGTGGTTACTTGATAGTTTTTAGCGTTCGCAGGTCCAGATACTTTTTGATAAAAAGTACCATTATCCTGTATAGAGCCGCCGAGAACAAAACGATCTCTTAAGTCCGGAGTATTATTGTTGCCATCGCAAAGAACCCAGCCCTGTGGAATTACAGTTTTGTAGAACATAATGATCATACCGGAAGGTAGAACCGTGGGAATATCCACACTGACACCGGCGCTATCGACTTTAATTCCCGGCCCTGCTATTACTGCCATGCCGCTGATATCAACCATAAGCCCCTTATCTTTCTGAGTTTTTACAGCGATGCTCGGGCTAGCCTCTATTCCGCCATCGTTCTTAACCAATACTGCCAATCTATCTTCACCATCCAACTGTAAACCTGCTCCTGTCCCACCCAGCTGACCAGGACTCAAGCCCACCGCCTTACGACCACAATCAGCCACATCGATCAGGTCGGCAAAATTGGTTTGCAGCGGGATTTTCTGAGCACTAAACTGCTCCTTCAGTATGGTAGTCGGCGAGCCGACAGAGCTGGTAGCATTGGGTGTGGCGCCGCCCTCAACCAAGAGAGCTGTATCGTTTGTTATAGCGGTTTTTTTTAATCGAGCCGCACGCGCCCCGCCACTGGCTTGCGCACTATTAGCCACTGCATTTGGCGTTGTGTTTTCCAGAGTTTCGGCTTCCGCGCCAGCATCGGGCAGTGTCTTCTTGGCGGCTTTTTTACCGACAGTTTCCGCTGTTTTGTTCTTGGTCATGATCAACTCCTCACTAGCAGACTTATACTTCTATACCGACGGCACGCTGAAAGCGGACAAACATGTCCTTACCTATGCGGCGGCGACTCACCCTTCGACCATACTTCACTCTAAATCCGGAGCATTCGGTGGAACATAGAACAACTCATCCTCCACAATGACCGCGCTGTTCCACTGATCTCCTTCCTCACCCACGACCTGGAGCCGCTGTTCATCCGTCGCAATGTACATTGCGCCAATGCCCGTCAACGACGAAGGTATGCAACCCAAGGTTAGCATGCGCATTAAACTGTAGGAAGCATCTCCCAAAGGGGCACCACTGTTTTGCCAAGTATTGTAGGTGTAAGCAAAGTTGTTGAACTGATCATACGGTAGCCAATGCATCATCATCGATATATAGGACGGGAACTCCTCTAAAATGGTATCCCTCATCCAGGAATTAGTTGCGTAAATATCGCTGGTAAGATGATCGAGCTGATCCCGATTGAATACCACGCTCACGATAAAAGAGAATCGGTCGCGGGTAGCGTTACTTTCACTATCGAAATACCAGAGATAACCTTGAGTTTGATCTGCTGCCGGGAACTCCCCACCGCTTAATTTTTCCACTACCAAAGTACTAGCGATATTGTCCGCCTCCACGACCCTCACCTTGAGTTCTGTTCTTGCAAGGGGTGAATCCGTTAGAAGATCGGGAGCAATATGATATTTAATCGTCAGTTCATCGTTCAACTGCACCATGGCCGGATACGGACTCTGAGGCGATGATGTCAGGCGCCTCTGACTTTGCGGCAAATCACGTTGATTGTCGTCGTAAACCAAGGGATAATTCATGTCTTCCAACCATACCGGACAATTATGCCATTGAACTGTATTGGCTTGATCCAGAATTTCCCTCAGGTAGCGCTGCAGTTCTGCATTTGAGGAAATGCTTAACGAAAAACTATGCTCATCAACGTTGATGCGCACAATCATTAATGCTCTAATAGTCCGCGGAACTTCATTTCTTGTAAGTATCAAATCCACCAGCTGACCAACTCTCAACGGAGCCACACTGGCTTGGGGCATCACCACCGTTAAGTAACGTTCATCGGCCTCCAATTCTTCGGGCGTCTGCAGGGTATTGTAGTAAGGATCCGGATACACCGGCAGAAGGGCTCGATGTTCGACAACATAAAATGGCAGCTTATCCAGGGGGGCATTTTCATTAAAGATTTCCGCTCCACCGATGCCGAGGCGGGCGGCAATACGTTGTTGCAGTGCAGACACTTTATCAATTCGAATATTGGCCCGCTGGTAAGTCAGGTCGGCAATCTTCGAAAGATAGCCCTGTTGCGAGCTCATAAAGTTCAATGGGGCAATGTTGAAGACTCTGGGAGCTACTTTGGCATTAAAATAACTTAGCAAGTAGTCAACATATGACAATTCCTTATCGTAATCCTTACTGCAAGCGCGCAAGTATTCTTTGATCGCCGGCGAATACTCGCGAAAAATCACATCACTGATACTGGGTTCAGTAAATGGCCATTGCTCACCCCACACAACATCATTAATATCACGATCGAAGGCTAACAGATTGGGTAGCAATGCCAGCTGTTTACAGCCATTGGCGAGCAGTTGTTCAAAAGGTAAAACAAACTGATGAAACTGTGTTTGAGCAGGTGTTGCAGGCAACTGCTGCAAACCATAGCATGGTGGTAATTTATCAGTTACCGGGTGATAGGCAGCGGGATTACGCCAACGACCATACTCCAGCGTGACAGGCGGATTGTGCACCTTTTTAGCAGCCGTCAAGTGATCTACAATTTCCTCGACCGTGGCGGTGCAGTCGATACCATGGGCAATCAATCGCACCATGGTGTCGCTGGCCAACACCGCAATAGGATCGTCACCCCACAGACGAGGGTAACCGCCAGGGGCGTCGGCGGTCCACTCCCACGGATCTTCAGGCGTACTTGTCTGAGTGCCTAAAAGCTGAATGTTTTTGACTCCATCAATGGCTAACAACCCATTAACCAGCCGAGCCAGATTGATGGTGGCAGGGTTCGCATAATCGAGTTCGGGAGGCAATTGCGGAATCCAGCCATTGATTAAATAAGGGCCTTGATAGATCTCCTCATTGCTCAAGCCCTGATCCTGTAATTGTTGAGTGGAGCAATGGATGACCGGCGGAGTAATATACTGTTCGGTTACCGTATAAATATCCGCAAAGATCGCAGCAATGGAGGTGCTGGCATCCACATTATCCTGCAACTGAATGACCATCTTCACCATCACATCTTTAGGCACCAACCAGATAACACGGCTGACCGCTTCACCCAGATTGCGATGATCACGCAAATAGGCATCCAGTACCGCCTGCGCCGCCTGCTTATTCGCCTCAGTTTCGCGCGTTGGTTGCAAATAAAGATAACAGTTCCCAAGCAGGCTTATTTCAATTGAATCATCATCGTCTGGATAAGTAAAACTGTATACCCGCTTATCCGGATTATACCAATAGCGATACCGTGCTGCTTCAGGCTCGCGAACCATAGATACATTGTCAAAACAGAAATATTCGTCCGCTCCATCAGTCCAGGTCAGATCCAGCAAGGCGCGACGATAGTCATCTACTGAAATAGGCCCGCAGGTCAATGCGCGCTGTGGACCGAATGACAAAGGAAAAATACCCGCCCCTTCAATCTGATCTTCAGGAGCTGGGGTCAACAGATCTGTTAATGGTAGCGACGTGCGGTAAGCCACGTCAGAGGCGTTGTAGCAAAGGGCCTGCAGCAACGTAATGCCTGGATCGTGCTCGTCGGTATTGCTCCAGCTTTTGCTGGCGTACACATCAATTGCGCGCATTGCCTGCAACAGTAATGACTCAAACTGAATGTGATTTTTGACAATTGGAAAAATAGTATCATTATTACTCATGATCTACACTCCCATGCAATTGCGCCCCTGCAACCTCTATAGGCCAAGTAAGTATTAGCACCTCATCATCTGCGCCTTGAATCGATTCCCGATCACCATCCAGCGTCAGGCTAACAACATAATCAACGTAGGCTTGTTGCTGTATTTGAGCCACAACATCGTAATAATCCAGCCTGTTTTCTAGTTTCACACTGTCCGCCGCCCCCCCCACCCACGGCATATAGTGCTGTTCCAACGCCAGGCGCAACTCTCGATAGCCGTAGTCTGGATTCATCCAGGCATGAAAGCTAACTTCATAAACAATTCGGACATCTATGTATTTTGGATTTTCGACGACGATACTTTGCCAAGGCGTAGCAAGGCGCTCTAAATAACTTGCCATGTCATCCAATCGAGCTTGATTTAACTGAGGGCGTAGCACATCGGCGTTATCTTTCTCAGTATTCAACGGTATTATAATCAAGTGTTGCTCCCGCGGCGCAGGCACCACGGCTTGCATTATGCTGGAAGGGATTGCCACGTCGAATACCTCCTTGAATCTAGCCTTGAGCATTGCTACCATGTCCTGCCAAGTAAGCGCTCTGTTTCGGTGGGCAAGCCGTTGCGCTGACCGCTCAAAAAAGGCTTCGGTGGTTTCTTGTGGCCGCCCGCCCCAAGAGGCCCAGGGCTGTAGAGTGTTGGACAGACCGGAAATACTGGATATAGGCTGACTGATGCTGTTGGCTGGTAACGGTTGAGACAACGTAACGATATCCAGTAGCGCCGGATTTTGCAGGGTGGCTGTCATGCCATTGGTCACCAGCCCCACAATAAACGGGTAGTCCGACACGCCCGCTGGTGAAACTCCTGAGTCTTCCATGAGCGCACGCAACCAATAACGCCCAGATGGCATACTCGGAACACTCGCACTGGCATCACTCGGTAGAATTGCCGACCATAAGCCGCTGCGAAACAACCCCGCGGTCTCATCTTTAACAGTGGCATCCAGTAGTGCCCATTGATTACCTGAATTCAGATACTGCCAGACTATGGTTAACTCTTTGGCCCCTGTCAATTGCCAGAAAAGTGATAGCGTCTGCTGTGGTTGTATCGCAGAAAACCCCAAATATAGCTGCGCTTCTGCGACGGGCTGCGAAGCCATACTGTAACCGAAAGGTGTTAATAGGTACTGCTGCGGATCTTCCACCAGTATGGTGTCAATTTCCAACTGCGTGATAGGCGGTAATGCACTCTGACCTTTCTGATCATCACAAGCCAGTCTGAGAACAGGTGAATCAAAGGTTAGCCCATCCAAATCTACGGGGGCGCTGATCGATCCGAGATCATCTGAAGCCAATGAAAACACAAGCTGCTGATTGGTTGAGTTGATCTCATCAAGTTGTAATAACAACCAATGGTCGCCGCTACTCACTTGGGCCACTATCTCTTGGACATTGGCAATCGCCTCGGAAAACGTCACATAAAAACGTTCAGCAACCGGATCCTCAAGCAGTGATGAGATCACGATACGTCCAGTCAGAATAACTTGATTCTGGTCACTCTCGCTAAATAGCCGAAGTCCCGCTGCCGGCCAAGGTTGTTGCGGCTTTTCGTAAGCAATGAATGACTTGGCAACCCCATCTGCTTTGGGCCTCCAGCACCAGCGCAAGTCAGTCCACTGAGCTTGATTGCCCAGTAGATCGCTATCGAGCGCATATTGTATTTTTGCACCCTGTCTATCCTGCCCGGCGGGGAAAAGCGTTCCTGAGGGTATCAAAAGCTCAGTAAGTTTGGTTGATAGTAGAAATGACAGAGCGACTCTCGCGGGCTCGGCAGGTCGTTCACTTAACCCCAGTAGCTGCCGATAATAAAGTTCGCGGTGAGCAAAAGGCAAGTAATTTAACAATGCACGGGGCGTTTCCAACACTTCCAGAAATGCCAGGAGTAGTGCTTCCTGCGGCCACAGCGTACCGCCAGCCAATGCTTTGTTCTGATAGATTTCAGCCAGCTTCGCAGGGTTGTCCTCCCCTGTGAAAAAGATACTCTCCCATGTCAACGACGCGTCACGAGAAGCTTGAGCAAGGTCAGACATATAAGGAATGTATTGAGTATACTGCTCGATAAATTCTAAATTTGACTGGATCGTCCGGTTGTCCAACTCAAATCCTTGTGCAGCCACCAGACCCGACAAGATACTCTCTAATGCGGATGTATTGGTCATTGTAATCCACCCTATATCTAATAGATCGCTGACTGACTCGCTCCTTCTCTCATTACATGGAGCGCCTGCATTTACCGTGGCAAAAAATCTTTTAAGTCAACACCTGCAAGCCCATCGCAAACGTCTGTTTCAACAGGTTAAAACTCAAAATGCCTGGAGTGGCTACCCAACAGTCGTTCGCTAGCCACATCAAGGACTGCCTGCTGTGGCGAAATCTTGCGCCGTACCAAACTCTCCTTTTCCCTGGCTCGGAGCTGTTGAGTCAACTGTTAATGGTGGACCAGGCAATGAAGCTGGGGAGTCTGGTGTAAAAAGAGCATCGAATTTTGAGCCCTTCGTTATCAATGCTGCTCCATTGGTACAGTTCGAAGCTTGCTGGTCGCTATTTAATCTGCTGATGCTCACTGTACCCGTACCCATCGTTGTGTAAATGGGGGTAGTATACGTAGCCTTAAGCTCAACCTTTTCCTCATCACCCACGATACACACTTTCTTATTGGCGACAGTCATGCCTCCACTTCCTGAAATAACAGCCGGCTCTATGATCGTGACTTGACGATTGCCAAACATAGATTCAAACATTAGCTCATCGCCATTAACCACAATTGGTGACATCATACAAATAAACTCCTGCCATTACCGACATCTAACTGAGTGGTGAGTTTTTGCGAAACATCGCTGCCTCGCAAGCGATATACCACCTGCACGAGCAATGTGCTCAGGGCATTGGGAGAGTGTTCAATAGTAATTGACGTCACCTCAGCTCGGGGTTCACAGGTGAGAACGCTATCATAAATCTGTGACTCTATTTCTGTTGTCAGTCCCGCATTGATATTCGCGAACATAAATTTATTCAAGTCACATCCGTAGTCCTGCCGCATAATGCGCTCCCCCGGCAGCGTGCTGAATAGAATAATTAAACTCTGCCGGACATCCTCCGAGCCGGAGACCATCGCGACCCCTGTGCCCGGAGAAAATACAGGAGGAAATGCCCAGCCACGGCCATATACTTTTTCCAGGGTATCGCTCACGGCATCCTCCACGACACTCAAGCTCAAGTGCTATTTGGTTGTTAATTTAATTTCGTCGGCTTCTACTTCCACGCCTGCCTTCGCGTTGAGTAGCGCGGACTCCGACTCTGTATCAAACTGAATTTGCATTTTTTTATTGTTAAATGCGATACCTTTCAGATTATTCTCTTTGCTAGCTTTGACTAGCGGTTCGTTTATCGGGTTGTACATGGAACCGATGATCACAGGAAAACAGGGGTCATCATTAAAGAAGTCAATTACCACTTCATCTCCTTCATTGGGATAAAAATTAAACCCTCCATCGCCGCTGGCATATGGCATAGCCAGTCGAGCCCATACGGTATTATCGTCCTTCCCCAATGCTGGCAACGAAACACGTACGCGGCTCAGGTCATTCGGGTCATCCTGAAACTCAGCAACCACTCCCACTTGCAAGCCTCTGACATGGGGAAGCGATGTCATTCCGCCGCCCCCCCCTTTCATTCCAAGAGAAATGACCGTCTTCCATAACGCTTTATCAACAGTGTGGGACACAGCCGTAATAATTCCGGATCCGTCAAACCCCTCGCCAAACTCCGACAGCGCCAATGTTTGCCCGAGCTTATAGCTCGTCGAACCACGCACCTGAAACTCCCCTAGAACTCCCGCGTCTTGCAGATGCTGTAGGGTGCTCTGGGCCAGGCCATTCAGCTTTTCTTGGGTTACTGAAGTGCTACTGCCGATCACCCAGGTTGCCTTGCTTAGCGGCTTCTGCGCCGCTGGATTCAATGCGTCTTTGCCCAGATTTTCCGGTGTTGCCATAGCAACAATAAGATCTTGCTTTGTAATATCCCAGGCCGACAGCCATAGCTCTTCAGGTTGGTAACGGTCGCCAAAGCCCCAATTCGCCTCAAAAATCGATGCCTTACCCTCGGCCTCGGAATCGGACTGACGATTTACTTCGTTACTTTTTAACGTGTGATCTGGCACTCCACCTAATGTCGGCATCACGATTCGGACTTCTTCAAAGTCGGGTAAAAGCCACGCAGCGCTCTCATCAACTAACCGGCGCACATACAGCCAATTAGAGCAACAATATTGTACAAGCTGTTCTTGTTTAGTGTTCATTTCTGCCTGATTGACACTCTTCAAGCCCTGCTCATCCAAAAGACCACTGATAATATTGTTGGCGCTTTCATCACTAAACACTCTGGAAACACACGTACTATCCAATAGTGCCAAACGGTGTTTAATAACCAGCACTAACTGCGCACTGCTTTTAAGCAGCTTTAGACTTTGCTCAACGACAACCCCATCAAACAACAGTTCCCATTTCCCCTCCCTCTCGACCTCAATAGTAATACCATTACCCGGCTTACACAGAATAACTTCTTCATCGCAATGACCCAAAGCGTCAAGTGCGTTTCCTTCTACCGAAAGCAGAAGGGTTGCCGAAGGAATGGTATTTACCCGTTGAACCGTTGAGACCAACATAGGCTGTAATGTCGTTAATTCCGTGGCATCAGCCCCGGCTACTATCTTCAGAGTAGGCATCAGCTTTGCTCTCCACGTTGAGCGGGCGCCACCAACGTCTCTCCAGGTTTGGTATCATCTAAATTATCGAGATTGTTACTCCATGCCAATTCAAGATAATTTATCCCTCCGACTAGAAAGGTGCTGGCAGTAGCTGCCATCAGTGCTAAATTTGTTGGACCTGCAGGGACGGAAATTACTAACCCAGGGGGAGACAACAGATTTTGCTCTGCCTCTTGTTTTTCAATACTTTCATCAGCCGTTATCTTCAAACTCGCGGTAGCGTGTAACGGAGTTCCGTCGCGATCAAACAAACTATAGTGAAAAGACAATTCTGTCATACGCCCTGCAAAATAGCCATTGCGCGCCCAGCGCATATTACCCCATTGAACCTTCAAGAATCGGGGTTCTCCACGACTAGGATCGACGGTATAACAAAGTTTTCGTAGTGCGGTCAGTTGATTTTCAATCGATGCACCACCTTGACCCATACGATCGTCGTAAACAAGGTCCAGCGCCAAGTCGCCAGGTTTGGTTTCAGTATAGTTATTACTCAGCACCGTATCGTTTATAAAATCATTTGAACTGTATTTCGTCTCATAGCTTAACTCCAGGGAATCCGGATTGAACTTCGCCCATATCATTCCTACTTCTTTCGTCAGTTCCCGGTCAGAATAAGCAGTAATCGTCAACTTGGCCAGCGCCTGGTTATATAACGTTAGAGTCACCGCATCCACCCCTCTTCTTCGCGTAGTTTATCAATTACCCGTTGCGCAACCATTTCAATCAAGCGGGCCTCATCGACTTTCTCTTGAACGATGCTCCGAACCGGTACAAGTGATTTCTCCATATTGGAGCTTACTACTTTGCCCTGAATCACCAACTCTCTGATTTCAATGGTCATGCCTTTATCCCCCGCCAACGCATATTCTGATACTTCAACTCCAACGTATTGACCATGATGCTGTTGGCATTGGCGTCCAGTTTTGCAGTTTGCCAACTCACCGGTAACGCGTTGCTTATGGTCCAGCTACACACCGGCATTCCCAGATGATTTAATAGCAAGATGACGACATCGGCGTACACCAGAAGCTGCCCCTGCATGACCTGATCGAACACTACCGTTAACGGAGTAACCGCCATTACGCCCCGTTCCAGCGTTAAGGAGCCATGGTTGATTTTGTTCGCGAAGTAAGTGTTTCGTATATTCTCTCCACCCTCGCTATGTTGCGTCACACTCAGTTCACGCGTCAGTCCCGAGATACTCTGGAACGCTATATCCAATGGGCTAGTAAAGAGCCCATCAAAAATGAAAGTCGTTATAAAGCGCGAAGTTGGCATCGGTTCAAATAATAGATCCATAGGACCCTCCCTACACTAGATTTGACTACATGCTTCTATCGGTAGACATATCAAACTGCAAGCTAAGCTCGATAAACTCTGCGGGGTATAGAGGGGCAAGTCGTATGTTCATTATCATGATACCGGCACGAACATCCTCCTCGGTCATCGTTTCATCAAGCCCCAGTTTAACACTAAACGCCTGTTCTTCTTCAGCGCCGAACAGGCCACCTGCTACCCATAGCATATTTAGCCAATTGGATACCTGCCCTTTCACTTTGTACCAGGTTATTTCGCTATTGGTTTCGAATATAAACATCATGGCTAAACGGCTTACGTTACTTTCAATATATGAGAGTAATCGCCGAACCTGGACGTAGCGTGAAGGTGAATTGGCAACCGTTGAGAGCGTTCGGCAACCCCATACACGCACCCCCCTTCCTGGGAAACTACGTATAAGATTGAATGACGCATTGCCATTAACGAGTTTGTTATTGACCCATAGATATGACTGTGTCGTGTCTATAACTTTGGAAAGTACGACATTCGCGGGTGCTGTCCATACACCCGCAGAATTGTCCACCCGCTCAATCGCTGCAGCCACAGCAGCCGACGGCGGTACGACGACAGGTCGGCCATCTTCGTAATACTCACTCACCAACCGGGGCCAATAGGCAGCCCCCCATTCACGGTACGTTCCTGTGAAATTGCTTACGCAATTGACTGCGTTATCTGGGGAATCGGGAGTCTCCAACAGGGCGAATAAACCGCTTCGGCATTGGCATAAATTCAACAATAGCTGCCAAGCCCTTTGCCACAAGTACGGCTCACCGTCGGGCAACAAAACCATATCGGGGAACGCAATTAAGGTAATTTTTGGTTGGCCAGCAATTGCCGCGCCAATACGCGGGTCGCTCAGTGCAACCAGGAGCTGAGCTCCATTCATATTCAAAACTGTGTCGTAGGTGCCCAAGGACAACACAAACCCGCCACTGCCTTCATTATCAAAGTAATGCTTCATGGAGTAGTAAAGAATACCCACACTGGAACCTTCATTGATGACGTGAGGTGCCCCGCCAAAAATTTCCTGGTATTCGTTAAAATCATCTACCGCCTGTAATGTATAGCCTGCACCTTTTTCCGTATAACCGATAAATATAGGAACAGCGCTGCGTGTTTCAGTACGCGGGGCAGAGAGATTTTTTTCGGTAATTACAACACCCGGCTGATTGTTTGCCATGATGCAATCCTTTACCGCAATAAATTAAGTGACGCCTATGTAAGGCGCCGTCGAGCCGGCACTTCGCTTACTGAGCCACGTCTTGTGTGAATTGCAGAATGATAAATTCCGCAGGGCGCACCGCAGCCATGCCTACCTTGATAATCATCTTTCCTTCATCAATGTCAGTCTGAGTCATTGTAATATCTTTGCCCACTTGCACGAAGTAAGCTTCTTCGGCCCGTTGACCTGCCAATGCGCCTTGTTGCCAAAGTGCGTGAAGGTAGTTTTCGATTGAACCACGGGCTTCCGCCCACGTTGGTTGACTGTTGGGTTCGAACATGGCTGATTTCATTGCCACTCTTATATCGCGCTCCGCACTGTCGAACAGTCGACGCACCGGGACATAACGCCAAAGGGAATCGTTCGTGCGTGTCCTAGCGCCCCAGACAGTAGTGCCTCCCTTGTTGAAAACCCGAATCATGTTGATTGCATCGCCCTCGGTATATTGACCTTGTAAATCATCGGTCACCGGAAATTGCGGCCAAACACCTCCGTTTAAGGTGACATTTGCCGGCGCCTTCCAGACTCCTCTCGTCAGGTCAACCCGACAATAAACACCTGCCATCGCTGCGCTGGGTGGAATTGGCGTTAAGGCCCAGGTAGCGAGCAACCATGGATAGTAAATTGCCGCGTATTGTGTATCTAATGTAGTTTGGGGGGCCGCAATTGTTTTAACGGATTTATTCATTTTACTAGACCTTGATACAGTTGCGGCTTCTTCCTCACCGTCGCCTGGGTCTACAGGCTCTTCGTCCAGACTGAGGTCAGTCTTCGGGCCATCCAGAATAGCAAACAGGCATTTCCCCGTGCCACACAACTGACTCACAGCGCTCTCAATATTTTGACCGGCTGATACTAACGTCGTAACGTCAATCAACTTCGGAACTTCCGCAATCAACTGAGCTGTTGGCACCAGAAAGCAGTAACCACCGCCATTTTCAAAATAGGCTCTCATCGAAATATCCAGAATATCATCCGGATTATACGGCACAGGCACATTGCTAATGGTGGTAATTTTCTTATTCAGGTAGTCCATCCAGGACGAAATACGAGTGGGTTCTATAAAGAACTCGTTGCTATCGATGACAGCAAATACTGGGACAGATGTCGCGCTTGACGACACTGACATCGACACACCGTTTAGCTCTTCGATGTACACTCCGGGATAAGATACGGCGACTGGCATGATAGTTCCTCACCAAAAAAGTTAAAATCAAAAGTTCAAGCTCAAGCTCAAGCATATCAATACACTTGGTATGTCACTCGATCGGCCGTCAGTGTAAGTTCCTGAATAGAAACCTCATTACTATTAGCATCCAGTGCCGGCGATGACAACGCGGTTGGAAATGCATTTGCCACGTTAAAGGAGCACAAATACTCATCTCCTTGTTCGTTGGTCAGGCTAATCATGATGTCTTTTTTTACAACTCTGTTTAAAGAAATTGTACTAATCCAGTCGTACAGTCCATTCGATCCGCGAAATAAGCCTTTACGCAAGACAATGGTCACCTTCTCTCTGAGCCCCGGCATTTTAAAATAGTTGCCGATACCATCGCGGTACTCCATCTCCCCATATTTGATGTCCAGCCCAGTCACATTGCTAAAGGGGATTTTCTCATCATCAATCGCCACCACAAAACGGTAGGAGGGTATGGGATATTCAAAGTCAATTTGCTCGGGGGTAAGAGACATGACCGGTTTCCTCTATACTGTTGATAGATACAATACTTCCACATTATTGTGGCGCTTAGCTCGCGACGCTTTGTGACGTTGCTTTTGTTACGCACTGCTTTTCTTTTTTTGAACTTTCCCTTCTGTCCAAATATTAGCCCACACTTAAATTTTGATATATATTTTTTTGGCATAACTAACACAACTATTAGCCATATAGGGCGGCCGCGGAAACTGAGTGCAACACCAGACCTTTCCGGTACGGTGTTGCACTATGTCCTATCAAGAACTCAGTATTGAAGAGCGAGTCACCATCCAGCTCTGTCACGTCCAAGGCTTCAGCCTGCGCAGGATTGCCCTCTTGATCAAGCGCTCGCCCTCAACCATCAGTCGGGAGTTGAGGCGTAATCGGGAGGGGGGCGGCAGTTATTCAGCCCACACTGCTCAGCACTATATGTAGTGGTCTAATGAAACCGGACACCCATTTAGGCGAGAATGCTCGCCAGATAGAGGTGTCTGATGACCAAACAACGTCGTTCTTTTTCCACTGAATTCAAACGCGAGGCCGCAGGCCTCGTGCTCGATCAAGGCTATAGCCATATCGAAGCCAGCCGCTCGCTTGGTGTGGTTGAGTCCGCGTTGCGCCGCTGGGTTAATCAGCTTCAGCAGGAGCGCACCGGTTCTGTTGCATTAACAGCCCGAGGGTAACAGTAAAGTTACGCTGGCCGTTTTTTAGGCCGCCAACCGATAAAATTGTTCTGCAGGCGACAATCCGTCGCCGGCTGGATGATGAAGTTGTCCTTTA
>Ga0302169_10000104_pt1 | contig 28035 bp, 20 predicted proteins | sample I_Fen_N1_3_FD_193493 | JGI IMG/M metagenome (GOLD analysis project Ga0302169, IMG submission 193493) | Peat permafrost microbial communities from Stordalen Mire near Abisko, Sweden - I_Fen_N1_3 | ecosystem: Environmental > Terrestrial > Soil > Wetlands > Permafrost | place: Sweden: Abisko...
ATCCCGACATTAAGGCGCCGGGTGTCGGGCTTCGCGAAATTCACTTCAGATTGCGGGAGGCTTCTCCTGGTGAGAGCCTGGGAAAGCCCCCTGCTTCACTCACGCGCGGTACTGGCTGACCACCTCACCAATCGCCCTCTGGATGTCACCGCGAACATAACCGAGCAATTGCGTTTCGCTGACGTCAGGCTCGTAGCTCACCGTGCTGCCTCGCCCCGTGTAAATCGCGGAGTCCGGAAGCATCGGATGCTCCTGATCAAGGGCCGGCACCAGCGCCTCGTTGCCCACGGCACGCAGGAAGCTCTCGAAGTATTGCGCGTAGCTCAAGTTTTCGTCCCCCACCAGATAGGCCTTGCCCGACTCGCCACGCAGCAACGCACCGAGGATCGCCTGGGACAATGAGCGGGTGGAAATGAAGTTGCTGCCACCGGCGGGACCGTAATACGGCAAAGGCGCGAACTGGCCTTCGGCATAGCGGGTATAGGCTTCGAACATCTCCACTTTCAAACCTGGCACCGCGCCAACCACAAAGGGCGCGTTGATGCTGCATACCTTGAAGTCGGCCGTGACCAGGGCGCGCACGCCCTCGTCCGCCAGGTGCCGGGAGCGCACATACGGTTCGGTTTCGATCAACTGCGGCGCCACTTGCGGGTAGAAGCTACCCACCAGCACTGCCTGCTTGATACCCGCATCGCGCGCCAGTTGGAAGAGCCGCGGAATAGCCTCGACGTTGTTTCGCTGCCAGTGGGCGTCGACATTGCCATCCTGCGGAATGTGACGGACATCATTGCCCGCGGCGAACACAAGGGCGTCGAAGCCGGCCAGGTCGTCCAGAGTGAAAGTACCGGCGACGTAATCGCCCTGCAGCTGCTTCAATTCGGCCAATGCGCTACCAGCGGCAGCCGGCTTGCGCCCAGCAATGGTCACCTCGTGGCCATTGTCCTTGAGATACAGAGCGGCGTGACCACCGATCAGGCCGGTCCCGCCAATCACCAGAATATTCATTGAATGTTTACCCTTGCTTCAACCCGAGTCCGGGCCAATTCGATAGGAGTGCCGGGGCGATGCCGGGCACGAGAACAAATAATCCTTGCAGCACTTCACGGTGTTTTTTTTCAGAAGTTGAAACCGTTGCCGCTCATCACCGGCACATTGGTCCAGGTGCCTTGCGGGTCGCGGTACCAGCCCGCGGCGGCCAGCGCTCCGCCGTCCACGTGCAAAGTGGTACCGGTCACCCAGGCTGCCAACGGACTGGCAAGGAAGAGCGCGGCGCCGGCCATGTCCTCGGCCTTGCCGAAGCGACCCAGGGGAATCCAGTGGGGGATTTGCTCCCGGTGCTCTGCACCAATCATCACCGACACCGGAAGTTGTGGTGTTTCGGTGGTCTCGGGAGCGATCTGGTTGACACGGATACCCACGGGGCCCAGCTCCAATGCCAGGCTCTTGGTAAAGCCGCCGATGGCCGACTTGAAGGCGGCATAGATGCTCAAGTTGGGGATGCCCCGGAAGCCTTCAATCGATGAAACGCTGATGATGCTGCCGCCGGCACCCTGACGGCGCAGCAGCGGCAGCATCGCGCGGGTCACCCGGAAAATATGCTGCAAGTTGACGGCGTACAGACGATCGATATCGTCGTCGCTGTAGCTGTCGAAGGGCTTGGCGATCATCAACGAGTCGCCGACGTTATTGACCAGAACATCGAGTCCGCCGAACCGCGCCTCGACTTGTTCGGCCAAGGTAGCCACCTGTTCCTTGCAGGTGACGTCACCCTCGACAACCAAGGCCTCGACACCGGCAGTCGCCAACCAGTCGCGCACCTGCGCGGCCCGTTCGGCATCCACTTCAGCAACCACCAGGCGTGCGCCCGCGCGGCCAAAAGCCTCGACGATCGCCCGCCCTATACCCACGCCACCACCGGTAACGAGAACTGTCTTGCCTGTGAAATCGATCATGCTGCCACCCTTCTTATTATTGTGTGATTGATAGGCCTGCGGTTGATTCACAACTCACTCAGGTCATGATTTGGTGCACAGTTGGCATGGGAATACTTGCAGCCACTCGCCCGCCGGGCATCGTCCGACAGGACTACACCGGCAGGGGTTATGGAGAAGGCTGGCTGGCGGCCGCAGGCCGCCAATTCATCAGGCTTGAGGGGTAACCGCGAATGGCTGCAGACCGACTCTGTCCAGCAATTGCTCGGAGTACGGCTGATAGCTGCGGCTGCTTTCATCGCGGATGTACAGCGGATCGTTGAAGGTGGTCGGCGCATAACCCTGGCGTTGCAGGTCAACCTTGCGCAACTTGAAGGTACTGGTCAAATCGGCCGCGGCAGACACCCGCACGAACACCGGCGCGGCATAGCGTGGCAGGCGCGTTTCAGTCAGTGCGTAGAACGCTTCGGGATCGAAGTGCTGGCCCTCTTGCATCAGCACCGCCGCCATCCCGGCACGCCCCTCATGCCCGGGAACCTGCACGCCGTAGATATTGATCAGTTCCAGCCCCGGAAAATCGCCCAACGCATTGGCGACCTCCTGGGTTGAAACGTTCTCGCTCTTCCAGCGATAGGTATCACCGATGCGATCGACGAAATAGAAGTAACCGTTCTCGTCGTAGCGCAACAGGTCACCCGAGCTCCAATACGCATCGCCCTGGCTGAAGACATTGCGGCGAATCTTGCTTTCGGTGGCCTGCGCCGAGGTGTAACCCTCGAAGCGACCGCCACCGATTTGCGGATGATCGACGATCAAGGCCATGCCCTCACCGACCTCGCCGACCTCGCAGAGACGATAGAAGCCCTGCTCGTCCCGTGGATGGCTGTCGCTTTCAACGTCATAACGAACCAGGCGCATATTGGTTTTGTCCCAGAACGGTACGCGACCGCAGGAGCCTGGCTGGTTGTCCAGATTGATCAGGCTGGTGTTGGCCTCGGTGGCGCCCCAGCCTTCGAGAATCCGCACCGGACCGAAACGCTCCACCCAGCGCTGCCAGGTCTCTGGAGTCAGGCCCGCGCCCAGCAGGCAGCGCAAGCTGTGCTCACGCTCGCCATCGACCACGGGCTGATTGAGCAGGTAGCGGCAGATTTCCCCGATGTACTGAAAAATGCTGATGCGGTGGCCACGGATGTCCTTCCAGAACTCACGGACGCTGAACTTGCGGCGGACCACGATGCTCGCGCCGACACGCAGGGCGGTGGCCGTCACGGACGTCGCCGCGGCTCCGTGATAGAGCGGCAGGCAGCAGTAGAAAACGTCCTCGGTCGTGCCCTCGAGGGTCACCTCCATCACGTCACCGATAGACAACCAGCGCATATGGCTATAGATCGCCGCCTTGGGCAAACCGGTGGTGCCAGAAGTGAAAATCAGCATCGCCGGCGACTCGGCCGGCACCTCGGCCCGCAGGTCCCGCGCAAACGCTGTGCGTGGTGCAGCCGCTACCTGTTCGGCGAATCCTGTATCAGCCCTGGCGCGCAGTGCTTCACTGGCGGGGTTTTCGGCGTCCGGCATGAGCAACCAGGGCACGTCCGGCAAGCCTTCGGTAGACAGCAGGTTGTTCAGGCACTCCTCGCCCACCACCATGGCCTTGGCTGCCGTGGACACCACCGCATGCGCCAATGCCCGGCCGCTCACCTGGGTATTGATAAAGGCTGCCACCACACCCAGCTTGGCCAGGCCAAACCAACTGAAAAAAAACTCCGGACGATTCTCCAGGGCGATGGCACAGACATCGCCGGGGCGCAAACCGCGGTCGTGGAAAACGTGCGCCATCTGGTTGGCACGTGCATTCACCTCGGCATAGCTCAAACGCTGTTCGGCATAAATGAGAAATGGGCGCTGGGCAAAACGCGAGGCCTGCTCTTCAAGTCGGTCAGCGATGGTGTAGCGGTCCGCCGGTTTGATCTGCCCCGCGGCCACTGCCCGTCGATCAAGCAGACGCTGAGTCTGTTCGCGGGACACAGGGCCGTTGTCGAGCATCGTCGGTTGATGCGGTGTATTGAAACCGTTCATTCCTGACTCCGTAGAAAACCTGCCAATAAGTAGCCGTAGATACTTAATGCTGCTCCCCACAACGACATCGTCCGATAAGACTAATAAGGTTCGGTACAGGACCACGAGCACCCGGTCGGCGCGACAAGTCGCCGTCGGCGTGCGGGGGCGTAGTCTGAACGGACGTCGCTGCTCCCCTGTACCAGGCGGACGATCACGCGTACTAAAACAAGAACCGGAGTACCCGTTGTGATCTCACCCATCCGCACCACTTGGCGCACGCACTACGCATTGTTTGTGCTGGCCTGTATTTATGTCTTCAACCACATCGACCGGCAGTTGATGGCGATCCTGATCGAGCCGGTAAAGGCTGAGTTCGGCATATCCGATACACAAATCGGCTTGCTTTCCGGCGTGACCTTCGCGGTTTTCTACGGCCTTTTCGGTTTCCCCCTGGGACGCCTGTCCGACCGTATCGGCCGTAAACCGGTGATCGCCGCCTGTTGCATCGCCTGGAGTGTGATGACCATGGCCTGCGGCATGGTCGGCAACTTCCTGACACTGGTCCTGGCCCGGATGGGCGTGGCCGTTGGTGAAGCAGGCGGCACTGCGCCATCGGTGGCCATGGTTTGCGAACTGTATCCGCCTGAGCGCCGCTCAACGGCCCTGTCGATACTGATGGTCGGTTCCGCCCTCGGTACGATTTTCGGTCTTGGCCTGGGTGGCTGGATCGCCCAGCATCACGGCTGGCGTTTCGCCTTTCTAGTGTTCGGTGCACCGGGCATCTTTCTCGGCCTGCTGCTCTGGCTGACGGTACGGGCGCCAAAATCCGCCGCTGCTGCGCCAGCACATCCGGCACAGGGTATGGACGCCCAGGAAGGCTGGGCCAAGACGCTGGCGCGATTGTTCCAGACCCCGTCCTTCGTCTGGCTGGTGCTTACCGGAGGAGCCTGGGCCATTGCCGGTTATGCTATCGGCACCTGGAGCCCGAGTTTTCTGATCCGCTCCCACGGTTTGAACCTGCAGGAAGCCGGCGCCCTGGTCGGCGTAGCCGGTGGCATCGGTGCCACTGTCGGTACGTTGACCTGCGGCATGCTCACCGACCGCATGGCCCGGCGTGATCCGGCCTGGCAGATTGGCGTGCCGCTGCTGGCCACCCTGATCTGCATTCCCTCGAGCCTGGCGTTCTTCCTCTGGCCACCCGGCATTGCCTTCCACATTGGCGGCATGCAGGTACCGACAGCTTTCCTTTTCTACAGCGTGTTCAGCTTCTTTGGCACCTGGTGGGCGACGCCGTGCCTGGGGGCGATCAGCCATTTGTTTGCACCGAAATACCTGGGCCAGGCCTCGTCGATTTTTGTCATGGCGATGACCATGCTTGGCGTCGGTTTCGGTCCGCTGGTCATCGGCATGCTCAGTGACTACCTTGCACCCAGCCTGGGTGGCGAAGCACTGCGTTATGCGCTGGCGGCGTCGGTCTCCCTGGTGTTGCTCGCCGCGCTGTTCCTGGCCATGGCCCTGCCCCGCTATCGCGCACAACTGGCCCGGCCAGGCGAGCTCATCGCCGAGCCGGCGAGCGCTGGCGCCACTGCCTGATTTGCTTGACCTTGGTTTTTGTAGAATCGCCAGCCTTTTAAACATCGAGTAGGAGGCGGCTTCGCAGCCGCCGTCCTCTCACACCACCGTACGTACGGTTGCGTATACGGCGGTTCAGGCTATGCGATTAAGCCGGTTGATCGTATCCAGTATCGAGACCAGTCCAAGTCTGTCCCACAGTCTCTTCGGCAGCGCCTGATTCATAGGGGGCGCACCCGAGTTCCACCATGGACCTCGACCATTGAAGGCTGACTTATAGGCACGCTCTTCGCTGAGCCCCAGGCGCAGCAGATTGCGCGCCCTGGTAAAGGGTCGCCTCCATTGACGCCAGATGACACAACGAAGTTTGTGACGCACCCAGCCGCCAGCTCATCCCATAACCCAGATAATCGCAGACCCAAGGCCGTGCCACGCGGCTCTTTTCCCGGTTAAGCGTCAGTTTCAGACGCTGCCTCAGGAAGCGCTCGACACTCGCCATCACTCGCTCACCCGCACGACAACTGCGCACATAAATGTTCGCGTCGTCGGCACCCGGTGCGCCTTTGTTGCTGACCACGCGGTGGGTAGCACAAAGGCAAATCTACAGATCTCCCAGGGTAATTCGCGCGACCTTCCTGCTTATGCCTGTCGGATTTACGTCACAGCGTTCCGTGCAAGTATTGGGCTTTGACGATTTGGGCCGTCTTACCCCGCTGCGCCGCCTCTATCCGCTTCCTATTCGTCAGGCCACCATTTTGCCTCGGGCTTCCTTGAGATTCGCAGTCACCCGCGACACCCTTGCCTCTGGCTAACACTTCCCCTTGCCGGGTGTGTAGAGGACTTTCACCTCCAAGTCACCAGCGTGGCCACCACAGCCAGACTGGTTGCGCTTGCGCGCAACGCGCCATGCCTGGCGCACCCAAAAAAAGCCCCACCCGGCACAACACCGGATGGGGCTTTTGTCATTGCAACGACCCTAGGCTTACCGCCCGATCGCCCGCGCCGCATCGGCGGTGTACTGGTCCGGGGAGAATTTGCCCTCGTTAAGGATCGGACCCTTCTTCGACTCGTTGGTCATGCCGTAACCGGTGTACTGGCCAGAGTTCAAGTCCATGAAGAACTGTGAACCCGCCTGCCAGCCACTCATGTCAGGGTGGTAGTAGTAGTTGACCATGGCGTGCTTCCACAGTTGCCCACGGGCATCGTAGTTGTCGGACATGACGGCGTTCCAGGTGTCTTCGTCGATGAACATCACGCGCTTGCCATAGACATGGCGATAGCCTTCCTTCAAATCGGCTTCCAGCACCCACACGCGACGCAACTCATAACGCATCAAATCAGGGTTGGGATGGTTGGGCGTCAGCATGTCGGCGTACTTGACGGTCCCGGCGTTAGGCTTGAACGCGTTGGCCGGGCTGTAGATCTCGCGCTTGCCGATGAGTTTCCAGGTGAAACGCTCCGGTGAACCGTTGTACAACCGGTCTTCGTCGATGGTCATGGTGCCGTTGGTACCGATCATTGGCTGATCGAAACCATAGCCCGGCAGTTGCCGCACGCGCCGGGTCGATGGGCTGTAGGTCCAGGCCTGGCGCGCATCGGTGCCGAAGTTGTAGGGTTCATGGGAAATGCTGATAGTGCCGTTGTCGCGGGCCGGCTTGAGGGTCATGTTGTTGCTCATGGCCGCAATCTTGTCTTCTGTCCTGGAGTCGGCGATCGGTGAGTTAGCCAGTGCCAGGTTACGTGCGTAGGCTCGCCCCCAGCCAATGCTGCCGTTAGGCAGGACCGAGGCCAGGTCGGAGGTTTTTTCCTCGGTGTAGGCACGTGCCGGCAGTTGGTGATTCCACAGCAATTCCATGCCGTTCTTGGGGATCGGGAACGGCACTTGGCCTATCCCGGTGAAACCTGCACCGTCGTTGACCAGCTTGGCGTGCAGTGCGTTGTCCATCGCGCGACGGCAGACGTAGTCCGGATAGCGGAAATCCCGGTGGCCTGGGTAAATATTCATCTTGTAGGTGGTCGGGTACTTCTTCAGCAGGGCTTTCTGGCCTTCGGTCAGGTGCGACTCGTATTGGCTCATGTTCTGCGCAGTGATCACCAGGATCGGCTTCTCCGCCGCATAAGGATCAACCGGCTGGTCGCCGGAAAACTTCACATGGTTCCAGCCCGGCACCTCGCCCAGGTACTTGCCGGTGAACGGCGGGATGGTGCCCTCGGCGTTACCCGCTTGCTCGGCGCCGACACAGGTCAGCTCCTTGCCCAGTTTGGCGGCTTCCTGCGGTGAAACCTCGGCTTGCGCATAACCCATCAGCCCGCTATTGGCTGTGACTGCGACCGCGAGCATGAGACCTGTTCTTGTTATTTTCATGTATTGCCTCCTTCGCTGATAAGGCTTTGTGGATTGGACCCATTGTTCGTGTTCTGCCGGCCCCAACATCGTCCGGAAAGACTAAGGAAGCGTTATGCGCCCAACTTTTCCTGTAGTTGTGCCTTGAGCACCTTGCCGGTGGCATTGCGTGGCAACGGCTCGCGTACCCGATAGACCTGCGCCGGTACTTTGTAGGCAGCCAGGCGCTCGGCGATGAAGGCGCAGATCTGCGCTTGCTGGGGCAGCGTCGATGCCTGGCCATGCACGGCCAACCCTACCGTTTCACCCAGCAACGGGTCGGCGATGGCGAATGCCGCCGCTTCGAGGACACCGGGCATATCGAGAATGCAAGTCTCGATTTCAGCGGCAGAAATCTTTTCACCACCGCGGTTGATCAACTCCTTGACCCGGCCAGTGATATGGAGGAAACCCTCATCGTCGAGGTAGCCGATATCGCCGGTGTCGAGCCAACCGTCGCGCAGGCTTTGTGCGGTGGCTTGGGGCAGATTCCAGTAGGCGCTCATCAAGGTCGGCGAACGCAACCAGATCACCCCGCGAGTGCCCGCCGCCTGTGGCTGGTCAGGGCTTTCACCGATATGTATATCGACTATCGGCAGCGCCCAACCCGCCGTCGCCGGCTTGTACACGAACGGATCGCCACCGATGGCAGCGCCGATGCCATTGCTTTCGGTCAGGCCATATCCGGCACCGCCGATGACGTCGGGCTTGAGCTTGAGCATGTCCTCGAGCACTCCGGCGGACGAAGCTGCACCGCCCAGTCCAAGACCGAACAGACTGGCAGTGTGCTCGCTGCCAAAACGCGGTGAAGCCAGCAGTTGCTGCATCATCACCGGCGCCCCGTTGAACTGGGTGCAGCGTTCATCGCGAATGAGATCGATGGCGCGCTCGACATCCCACTTGTACATCAGCATCAGGCGTCGACCGCCGCGTAACGCCGACAGGAACTGCGCATGCAGGCCGCTGACATGAAACAGCGGAACCGCCGCCAGCGTGGTTGGCGGGTAGCCGCTGTTGATAACCACGCCGATACGTTCGGGCGAACTCATGGCGCAAAACGCGCTCTGGAAATCCAGGGCAAACAGCGCCTGGCAGATTGCCCGGTGACTCGACACGGCACCCTTGGCCCGGCTGGTGGTGCCCGAGGTATAGAGGATCAGCGCTGGCGCGTCGGGGTCGATATCCAACGCCGGCAACGGCAACGCCGGGACGCTGATCAAGTCCTCGAAACGCAGGCAGTGCCCGGGCAACGCTCCATCCTGGACCCCGACGACAATCGTGGCTCGCTGCTCACGGGCCAGATCTTCGTGCAGGGTATCAAGGCGTGCTGGATCACACAGCAGCACGCGCGAACCGCTGTCTTGCAGCGCGTACTGCAACTCGTCGCGCAGTCCCCAGCTATTAAGCGGCACACACACCGCGCCGCAGCGCACGATCGCGGCGAACGCCACCAGCCACGCCGGCTGGTTACGCATGGCAATGGCCACCCGCTCCCCCGGTTGCAAGCCAAGACGTGCAATCATCTGCCCGGCCAGGCGATCGGCCTGATCGAAGAACTGGTTGAAGGTCAGGCGTTGCGACTGCCAGACCAGGAACTCACGGTCGCCGTGAACCCGGCCGGCGTCCATCACCTGCTGCAGATTGTGCGCAGCGTGACGGAAGTAGCGTGGAGCGCCGTCATCGGGCGTTACCACTTCAAACGGCGCACCGGGGGCGATCAGCTCGCGCCACGCGGTTTGCCAGCGATCAATGCTCATTTTTATTTTCTCCAGAACAGCCTAAAGACCCATGGCAACGGCCCGCTCCCACAGGGTCGGGTTACACCAAGGGGAGCTTGCTGCAGTGGTTCTACGCGTTGGCCGAATAGCGTTCGCAATGGAAATCCCGATCGCCCAGGCAGCTTTGGGCCACGCGGACACGCTTGAGGTACAGGCCGACATCCAGCTCGTCAGTGACGCCAATGCCGCCATGCATCTGCACCGCTTCGTTGGCCACGTTGATCGCCGTGTCGCCGGCCTTCCATTTCGCCAGGCTGACCAATCGAGCGCGCACCCCGGCATCGATGTCGGGGTCATCCAGAGCCGCCAGTGCGGCCATCAGGGCGCTGCGGCTCAGCGCCAGGTCGATGTACATCTGTGCGGCGCGATGTTGCAGGACCTGGAAGGTGCCAATCGCCGTGTCGAACTGCACGCGGGTCTTGAGGTATTCCAGGGTGGTTTCGAACAACTGCCCGGCCATCCCCAGCAGCTCCGCCGCGAGGCAGGTGCGGCCACGATCCAGCACGGTTTCCAGCGCGGTCCAGCCCTCGTCCAGGGTGCCCAGCAGCGCTTCACTACCCACCTGCACCCGATCCAGTTGCAGGCGTGCGCTGTTGCGCGAATCGATCAGTGGCAACGCGCTGACGGTCAAACCCTGCGTATCGGCCGGCACCAGGAACAGGCTGAGGCCTTGCGTATCGCCAGGCTGTCCGGACGTACGGGCAACCACCACATAGGCATCGGCCCCCAGGCCGTCGACCACCCAGAACTTGTCGCCGTGCAAGCGATAGCCCTGCCCTTCAACCTTCGCCTCAAGAGCAATGCGGCTTGGGTCGTGGCGCGCACGCTCGTCCACGGCAAGCGCCAGGCGCCGCTCGCCACCGATGACCGCTTGCAACCAATGCGCCTGTTGCGTCGAGTTGCCCGCCAGGTGCACCAGCGAACCGCCGAGTACCACGCTGGACAACAACGGTGTGGCAGACAAATTGCGGCCCATTGATTCGAAGATCGGCCCCAGGCCTTTGCAACCGAAATCCAGACCACCAAACGCTTCGGGAAACGGAATCGCGCTCCAGCCCAACTCCACGGCGTCACGCCAGAGTTGCGGTTCAAAACCAAGGGCCACTGCTTCATCACGCAGCCGACGCTGGACACCTACCGGGCTGCGGGCGGCGAGAAAGTCCCGGGCGCTGTCGGCCAGCAAACGTTGTTCATCGCTATAACGCAGGCTCATGGGTTGACTCCTTTCCTGGCGTCGGGCAAGCCCAGCACGCGCTTGGCGATGACGTTCAGTTGCACCTCCGAGGACCCACCGGAAATGGTCAGCGCATAGCTGTTCAACCAGGAGCGGGTGACCGACAGTTGCTGCTCGCTGAACGCAGTGCTCTGCCAGCCGAAGGCATGCCCGGCCATGGCATCGAGCAGGACTTCGAACTTGTCGCGCTCCTGTTCGGTGTGCACCAGTTTCATGATCGACATCAGGCCGCCGATGTCATCACCGGCACGCGCCTCTTCGCCCATGCGTTGCACGGTCAGGTTGTAGGCGTGCTCGTTCATCGCACAGGCCGAGGCCCGGGCGTGCAATGCGTGTTCGCCCTGAGTCTGTGGCGCCGGTACGTATTCGCGCATCAGGGCCAGCAGGTCGACGTGCGACGGCAGGCTGAACTCACCGAATTTCGACATCGCCTTGCGTTCGTGCTGCAACAGGTACTTGGCCAGATTCCAGCCGCCGTGCAACGGCCCGATCAACTGGCTCTTGGGCACTTTCACGGCGTCGAAGAACACCTGGCAAAACGCCGATTTGCCACTGATCAAATCGATCGGCTGCGGCGTGACTCCGGGGCTGCGCATGTCGAGCACGATCAGGCTGATCCCTTCGTGTTTCGGCGCGCTGAAGTCGGTGCGTACCAAGGCATACATCCAGTCTGACTTGTCGCCGTAGGAGGTCCAGATCTTGCTGCCGTCCACTACGAAATGGTCGCCGGCATCACGGGCGGCCATTTTCAGACTGGCCAGGTCAGAACCGGCGTTCGGCTCGGAGAAGCCCTGGCACCAGCGCACTTCGCCACGGGCAATGGGCGGTAACAGATCGCGTTTCTGTTGCTCGCTGCCGTAGGCCAGCAACACCGGCCCGAGCATCCAGATACCGAGGTTGATCTGCGGTGGCCGGCACTTGAGGCGACGCATCTCGCTTTCCAGAACGGCCAGCTGTTCATCGCTCAGGCCGGCGCCGCCGTATTCCTCGGGCCACTCGGGGCAGAACCAGCGCTTGTCACGCATGCGCTCAAACCACAGGCGCGCGTCTTCACAGGGAAACTGCGGATTCTGACTACCCCACACCACATCACCTTCAGCCATGCCGGTGCGCATTGATAGCGGGCAGTTAGCCTCCAGCCAGGCACGGGTGTCATGCCGGAATTGCTCGATAGTGCTCATGAATGTCCCCTTCGACTCGCCCCGGTGTCGGGGCGAGTACGATTTTTGTTTTTGATGGACGAACGTCAGCGTTGGGTGCGCGGCATGCCGAGGCCAAACTGGGCGATCAACTCGCGCTGTATTTCATTCGTGCCACCACCAAAGGTCAGGGTCGTTGCAGAGCGCAATTCATACTCCAGATCTCCCTGCAACAGCGTCGCCGCCGAACCGCTGCGCATCGAACCATTGGCACCGGCGATCGCCGCCAGCTTGCGCAGGATTTCGATGGCCGACTCCGAGCCGTATACCTTGGTGGTCGAACTCAGCGCGACGCTCATGCGGTCGAGCTCGAGGTCGGCGGCAATACGCATGTTGATCAGGCGCATCGCCTCCAGGCGCGCATAACACTCGGCCAGCGAGCTGCGCACCCAGGCTTTATCCATCGCCCGACGGCCCTGTTCATCGCGGGCCCGCGCCCACAGGTAAACCCGGCGAAACAGCGCCACGACCTTGTCCGACCAGGTGCCCAGGCCGAGACGTTCGTGGTTCAGCTGCGAGGTGATCAGTTTCCAGCCACCGTGCAACTCACCCACCAGCATCTCGTTGGGCACCCGCACGTTGTCGTAGTAAGTGGCCGCAGTCGGAGTGCCGACGGTGCGAATCAGGGTGTGAGAGAAGCCTGGTGTCGTGGTGTCGACGATCAACAGCGAAATGCCTTTGTGTCGCGCCTGGGTCGGGTCGGTACGGGTCGCCAACCAGATGAAGTCGGCTGATTCGGCACCCGAGGTCCACAGCTTGTTGCCATTGACCACGAAGCCCTCAGCGTCCTGGCGGGCGCTGGTTTTCAGCACCGCCAGATCGCTGCCGGCCCCCGGTTCCGAGTAGCCGATGGCGAACATGATCTCGCCCGCGGCGATGCCGGGCAGGAAACGTTCTTTCTGCAATTGACTGCCGTGAGCCATCAAGGACGGCCCTACGGTGCTGATGGTCACGAACGGCAGCGGCGCCCCGGCGATGTTGGCTTCTTCAAAGAAGATCAGCTGTTCGGTGGCCGAATAGCCCTGCCCACCATGGGCCTTGGGCCAGCCGACCGCGAGCCAGCCGTCACGCCCCATCTGGCGGATGGTCTGGCGAAACAGATCACCGCCTTCCTTGCCGCGCAACTGGTCGCGCATGTCCGGGGTCATCAGGGCCTGGAAATAGTCCCGCACCTTGAGGCGCAGGGCATGTTGTTCGGGAGTAAGGTCGACGAACATATGCTGCTCCTTAGGCTGCGCCGAGAATCAGGCCGCTGGTGGGTACGCCGGTGCCGGCGGTAACCAGCACGTTCTGCACATCCGCCACCTGGTTGACCGCCGTGCCACGTACCTGGCGCACCGCTTCGGCGATGCCGTTCATGCCGTGGATGTAGGCTTCGCCCAGTTGCCCGCCATGGGTGTTGATCGGCAGTTTGCCGCCACGGGCGTGGTGCCCGGCACGGATGAATTCCTTGGCTTCGCCGCGTTTGACGAAACCGAACTCTTCCAGTTGCGGCAACACGAACGGGGTGAAGTGGTCGTAGATAATCGCGGTCTGGAACGCCTCCGGGCCGAGGCCTGACTGGCGATACAGCTCGCGGGCGACCACGCCCATTTCCGGCAGCCCGGTGATGTCCTCGCGGTAGAACGACGTCATGCTCTGCTGACCATGACTGATGCCCTGAGAGCCAGCCTTGATGGTCACCGGTTTCTGCCGTAGATCTCGGGCGCGTTCGGCCGAGGTGATGACCATCGCCACCGCGCCATCGGATTCCTGGCAGCAATCGAGCAAGTGCAACGGTTCGCAGATCCAGCGCGAGGCCTGGTGTTCTTCGAGCGTGATCGGCTTGCCGTGAAAAAACGCCTGGGGGTTGGTGGCGGCGAAATCCCGCGCGGCAACAGCCACCCGGCCGAAGTCTTCGGACGTAGCGCCATAGGTATGCATGTAGCGCTGGGCGAACATCCCGACCCAGGCTGCCGGCGTATGGAAACCGTGGGGCATGTACCAGCCGTAGTTGACGTTGTCGAAGGTCGGCGTCGAAGCGAAGCCGTAGCTGCCGGTACCGAAGCGATACCACGAGCGCTCGTTCATGGCGCGATACACCACCACCACTTTTGCCATCCCGGTTGCCACGGCCATGGCCGCGTGCATCACCGGTCCGCAAGCCGCGCCGCCGCCATGAGGCACTTGCGAGAAAAACTTCACGTCTTTGCAACCGAGCAAACGGGCAATTTCGTACTCCGGGACCTTGTCCACGGAATAGGAACTGAAACCCTCGACCTCGCTCGGATCAATGCCGGCGTCCTTGAGCGCGCTCAAGGTAGCCTCCAGCGCCAGGCGCAATTCGGTGCGTCCGGAGTTCTTGGAAAATTCGGTCGCACCCAGACCAACGATCGCGGCACGCCCGGAAATCGATGAATCAGTCATCTGTCTCTCTCCGGCTGTCAGGGCAGGACCAGCGCGACCGTGCCGGTCACGTGGTTGCCCATGGAATTTTTGCCGCTCAAAGTGATTTCCACCGAACGGGTGTGCGCATCAACACCGGTGACGCTGCCACTGAAGGTCATGCAGTCGCCGGGATAGTTCGGCGCGCCGAGCTTGATTTTCAGCGCGGTGAATTTCGCCAGAGGCCCGGCCCACTGCTCGATGAATCGCTGCACCAACCCATTGGTGGTGAGAATATTCATGAACACGTGGGGCGAACCCAGGACACGGGCCGCATCCGCGTCGTGATGGCCGGGGAAGTAGTCACGGGTGGCAATCGCCCCGCCGTTGATCAGGGTCACCGTGATCGGCACCGCCAGTTCCGGCAACACTTCGCCAGGGCGCACGTCTTCAAAGCGCTTGGTGTTCTTCGAGGTCATATTTCCATCCCAGCTTGTCGTTATCGTTGAGCCAGTCACCCAGGCGTTCCAGATTTGCTGCCGAACCACCCAGGGCAAGACCGAGGCCACGGCTCCAATAGAGAAAACGGTGGATCGGGTACGTCAGGTCGACGCCGATCCCGCCATGCACGTGTTGTGCGGCATGGCCGATGCGGTGGCCTGCTTCACAGGCCAACCAGGCAGTGGCCAACGCTTCGCAGGGCGCCAGCAAGCCGGCATCGATGCGGTAGGCCAGTTGCCACAGTGCCGTGCGCAAGGCTTCGATGGCGATATGGTTGTCGGCCATGCTCATCTGCACGGCCTGGAAACTGCCGATGCTGCGCTCGAACTGCTGGCGTTCGCTGACATAGGCCACGGTGCGGCGAATCTGCTCTTCGCTGACCCCCAATTGCAAGGCGGCCAATGCCGCCACGCTACGCAGTTCCAGCCAGGCGACAGCCTCGGCCGGCAACAGCGTCGCAGCGTCCACGGTCAAGCCTTCGATATGCAGGTCGGTCACCGCTTCGCCGTGGGTGAGCACCGCAGACACCCGTTGTACTTCGGGTGCCGACAGGTCGAGCAGCAGCAAGCGCGGCTGCCCCTCGGCCTGGACCAACACCAGTGCGGCCCGGGCCTGATCACCCAGGGACAACGCCGCGACCCGGCCATTGATCGTCCAGCCTTCGGCACTCGGCTGCGCTTGCAACTCGATGCCCAGCGCACTGCTCAAGCCATCGACAGACAGACTCAGCAGCGCCTCGCCGGACACCGCTTTGGCGATCCACCCTGCACTGTCGCTGGCGTCGAAACGGGCCAGCGTCGCAGCGGCCAGTTGATGGCGCCACAACGGCACCTGCGCCAGGGCCTTGCCCTGGGCCTGCAGCACCAGCATCAGCTCGGTCATGCCCAGGCCGCTGCCGCCGTGTTCTTCCGCAATCGCCAGGGCATGCAGCCCGGTGTCGATGCACAAGGCCCACAGCGACGTCATCATCGGCTCGCCGCTGGTGTCCCATTGGCGCATGTAGTCGTCATGGCAATGGTCGACAAACACGCCGTCGGCCATTTGCGCAATGGCGCGCTGGTCTTCGCTCAATTCGAAATCCATAGTGGCTCCTATGCCTCTGCCAGGCGGAACAACGGCAGGGTCAACCGGTCATCGAAGGTCTGGAACTCGACCTGCAAACGCTGGCCGATCTGTAGTTGCTCGCGCTCGATACCGACCAGCCCGGCGATCAGGCGCACGCCCTCCGCAAGCTCGATCAGGCCGATGGGATTGGGGTAATCGAACGGCGGAACTTCGGGGTAATGCATCACCACGAACGAATACAGCGTGGCGCGGCCACTGGCCTCAACGGTGTCCCAGTCGAAGCTGTGGCACTCGATGCACACCGGCGCCGGTGGATGACGCAGGGTCTGGCACGCCGTGCAGCGCTGGATCAGCAACTGGCCCTTGTCGCAGCCCTCCCAGAAAAACCGCGTGTCGTCGCTGATACCCGGTAGCGGACGCTTGGGCTTGGCCGCTGCGGCTTCAACTTTGGCTGGCGCCTGGACATTGGCCGGGCGGAACTTGAACACGCGAAACAGCAACTCGCCTACCGGCTCGTCGCCGCCGGCCTTTTCGACGAAATGGCTCATCACCAGGGTGACGAAGAAGCCGGTGCCGAGGGCGGTGGTTTTCTCATCGCCAACCGAATCCAGACGGGTGGTGTAGTAGAGCTTTTCCCCCAGGCGCAGCGGGCGGGTAAAGCTCAGTTCGGAGTTCACCGCCACGGTCGAGGCATAACCGTAGGCTTCCATTTCCTTGAGAACCTCATAAGGGTTCTCGTCGGTGGAGCCCGGCGGATAGTTGTTGGCGTGCAGACCCTCCATGGTCCACACCTGCAACATCGCAGGCGGAGCGATCAAGCCCTCATGCTCGGTGCCCAAGGCAAAAGCCGGGTCGGTGTATAGCGGATTGTCCACGCCCATGACCTCGCACCACTGGCGAATCATCGGGGCATTGACCTCGTCCCAGGCATACACGCGGCCGTATTGGCGCCCCACCAGGGCGCGCACATTGGATAGCAATTGTGGATCAGCCAAAGTCGTCTCCTTCACATTGAAGGCGGCTACCGAACCCGGTCGCCGCAATAGGTCGATCAGGTGGGCAGAACCTGCGCGGCACCAAGAAATGCCGGACGTTCACCACCGCCATGCAGCAACAGGTTGCAACCGCTGGCGTAACTGGCCAGCGGTGAAGCAATGAAGAGGCAGGCATTGGCGATGTCATCGGCCACCGCCATGCGAGCGGCCGGAATGCCGGCAGCGACAGCAGCGATACCGGCCTCGGAGCCGTAGTGCAGATGCGCCTGCTCGGTCAGTACCAACCCCGGACTGACAGTGACCACCCGCACCTTGGGCCCCCACTCCACCGCCAGCGATTGCACCAACGCCAGCACCCCGGCCTTGGCCGCGCCATAAGCCGCGGTGCCTGGCGAGGAGCGCAGCGCGCTGATGCTGCCGATGAAGACGATGCAACCGCCTTGCGCTTGTGCCTGCATCAGCCGGTTGGCGTGCTGGGCGACGTTGAGCGGTGCAATCAGGTTCAGACCGATGATGCTTTCGTGAAACCTCGGCGAAGCCGTGGCCGCTTCGGCAGCAGGGCTGCCGCCGGCGTTGTTGATCACCACGTCGAGGCGCCCGAAGTCGCGCTCGATGGTGGCGAACAGTCGTTGCAGGGAATCATGGTCGCGCACATCCGCGGCAATAAAGGTCGCGCGCTTGCCTCCCGACGCCGGCACCTGTTCAGGCTCGCGTCGAGCACAGACGATCACCCGTGCGTTCGCAGCCAGAAACCCCAGCGCGATACCGGCGCCGATGCCCTTGGTGCCACCGGTAACCAGCACCACCTTGCCGCTGTAATCAAGACCCGAATGCAGCTCCATCATGTGCTCCTTTTCTACTGACACGGGTCACTCTAGGGACGAACACGGGGCCAAACTACGTCTGAACGGACGATGAAAATTTCACCTCGCGAACAGGACACTGGCGACCATTCACCCCTTGCCAGGCCATCGAGGATGTCCATGTCCGACTCATTCGCTGCACCGGTTCTACTCGAACGCCCACTGCCCGGCGTGGCTTTGCTGCGGCTTAACCGCCCTCAGGCGAGCAATGCCTTGAGCCTGGAACTGCAGGCGCTGCTGTCACGTCATTTCACTGAGTTGGGGATTGACCCCGAGGTGCGTTGCATCGTGCTGACGGGCGGTGACAAGGTGTTCGCTGCCGGTGGCGACATCAACAGCATGGCCGGGGTCGGTGCTATCGATATTTACAAGCGCCACACCGAGCGGGTCTGGGGGCCAATCCAGCACTGTCCGAAACCGCTGATCGCAGCCGTCTGCGGTTACGCGTACGGCGGTGGATGCGAGCTGGCAATGCACGCCGACCTGATCGTCGCCGGGCGCAGCGCGCGCTTCTGCCAACCGGAAATCCGCATCGGCATCATGCCCGGTATCGGCGGTACGCAACGGCTGGTGCGGGCGGTAGGCAAGGTCAAGGCAATGCGCATGGCGCTCACCGGGCAACCCATCAGCGCCGAGGAGGCCTGGGTCGCCGGGCTGGTCAGCGATCTGGTGGACGATGACCAGGTGCAGAGCCATGCCCTGGAGTTGGCACGCGCCATCGCGGCGATGCCGGCGCTGGCCGCCGAACAGATCAAGGAAGTGATCCTCGCTGGCATGGACGCCCCCCTGGAGGCCGGCCTGGCCCTGGAGCGCAAGGCCAATGCCTTGCTGTTCGCCTCACGGGATCAGAAGGAAGGCATGCAGGCGTTCATCGACAAACGTACGGCGCAATTCGAAGGGCACTGAGCACTCGTCAGGCCAGGCACACAACCTGTACCTGCTCGCGATGGCGGTGGCTCATCGCGAGCAAGCTCGCTCCTGCAGTGATGTTGTGTGGGAGCGAGGGTTTAGATACTCATCACCATCTGCCCGCCATCAATGCGCAATTCGACACCATTGATCGCCCGGGCCTCGTCGCTCGCGAGAAATAGCACGCTGGCCGCCACGTCCTCGGGCCGACACATGCGGTTCATCGGATCGCTGTCGATGGTCAGGCGATTCGGGTCTACGCCCTCGGGGAAGCCGCCACGGGTCATGTCGGTGAGTACGCCATCCGGGTGCACGGTGTTGCAGCGGATGCGGTACTTGCGTCGACGGCAAAGCACCGCCACCGAACGCGACAACGCCGCCACCGCCCCCTTGGAGGCGCTGTAGGCCGCGTAGTCGTCACGCCCGGCCAGGGCCGCGATGGAAGACAGGTTGATGATCGAACCACCGCTGTCCTTCATCAACGCGAGGCCTTCACGGCAGCCCAGGAATACACTGTCGGCATTCACTCGCATGACCTTGTGCCAATCGCTCAGGCTGGTTTGCTCAATCGAGCCGCAGATCAGGATCCCGGCGTTATTGACCAGGATGTCCAGGCGACCGTAGCGCTCGCGCACATGACCAATGACCTGACGCCAGTCCTCTTCACTGCTGACGTCGTGGCGGATAAAGACTGCGCTCGACCCGATTTCAGCCACCAGGGCCTGGCCCGCCTCAACATCCAGGTCACTGATCAGCACCTGGGCACCTTCGGCCACCAGCAGTCGGACGCTGGCAGCACCGATACCTTTGGCGCCGCCGGTGACCAGCGCGACCTTACCGTGCACCCGTCCGTTTTTGTTGTGTTGATCGAGGGTCATCATGTCATCTCGTGTGCTGGGTTCGTTTGGGGTTGTCGGCTCTGCTGGCGAGCGACGGCGGCGCCGGCACGACGGCCGGAGAACACACAGTCGGCCAGGGACAGGCCACTGATGTACAGGTGCGAAGGAATCCCCAGGGCACTGCGTCCGGCCGCGTACAAGCCATCGATCGCCTGGCCCTGCTCGTCCAGCACTGCGCCGCTGAGCTCATCGACCCGCAATCCGCCAAGGGACAGGGCCCCCAGTGGAAAGACTGGATTGGTCACGGATATGTCGCAGGCATAGAACGGCCCCTGCTCAAGCACCTGGCGCCCACCCTCGGATTTGCCGAAAGCATCCGGCGCCTCGCCACGGGCGGCAGCATTGGCCGCCAGCACCGAGGCACGCAGTACGGCCGAGTCCATGGAAGTTGCAGTGGCCAACTCACTCAGGCTCTTGCCCTTGCGCACCTTGAATAGCATCAGCGCCAAGGCTGGAAAACTCTGGAACCACCAGTAACCACCGAACAGCGCCTCGCCAATGGCCTTCTTGCGCAACGGCGCATCCAGTACCAGCCACGCTTTGCCGCCCTGCTCTTCCATCAACGGTTGACCCAGGGTGGCACCGTAGACTTCTTCATTACAGAAGCGCTGGCCCTCACGATTGACCACGATGCCTTTGTGCCAACTATAGGGTGGGTTGAGGAAGCGCCACGCCGATACCCGCTCAAGCCCGCAACCCTGGCCGCCGACACTGGCCCCCAGGCGCAAGCCACTGCCATCGCAGCCAGTGGCACCGACCTTGAAGTTGCGCTGGAACTTCGGCGCATGCTGTTGAATCATCTGGCGATTGAAGATGAAGCCACCGGTACTCAGGATCACTCCGTTGCGCGCTCGCACCCGTCGTGGCTGGGCCAGATCCCGTTCGAGTTGGCAGACCTTCTTGCGCAACTTGTTGCAATAGCCGGGGGCGAAGTTCTGCAACCGTTCAGCGCGGGCGGCCAGCCGTGCGTGTAACTGCGCTTGCTTGCTGCCTTCGGGCATACACCAAAACTCGACTCCCAGCACCCGCCCCTGCGGATCGGTCACCAGCCGTCGCGCCGCCGCCTGCAACAGCGGCCTTACGCCAGCTTTCAGGCACGCAGCCTTCAGATGTGCATAAAGCACGGCCCCGCCCTGCCCCTTGCCCACGGTGCGATGCCCCCGCGGAGCCGCAGGCAAGGGACCGCCGTGGTCAGGCACCAATTCGTTACCCGAGTAATAGAGAAAATAGCCATCAGGTGGATACGAAGTCTTTCCCCCTCCCGGTGGCATTTGGTGGGCGTAGGGCGCGCCGTGGCTTTCCAGCCACTCGAGGTTGCCCACGCTGTCGTCACAGAAACGCCGCAGCGTGTTGTCACTGACCACGCCCCGGGTTTCGTGCTTGAGGTAATCGAACATGGCCTGGGGGCTGTCGTTGAAACCCGCCGCCTGTTGATGACGAGTGCCGCCACCGGCGTACACCACCCCGCCGCTCTTGGCGCTGGCACCGCCACCCGTGAAGCGGTCGGCGATCAGCACGTCGGCGCCCTGGGCGCGAGCCTCCAGTGCCGCACAGGCACCGGCCGCGCCCCAGCCGACGACCAGCACATCGCATTGCTGGTCCCATGCCACGCTGTTGCCATCCGCCACTTGCAAGGGCGGCAGCACTTCAGTGCTCGGGATGTTATCGGACATAGACATACACGCTCCTAGCGTTGGCTGGCCAAGTGGTTGGCGGCGACATAGCCGAAGGTCATTGCTGGCCCCAGGGTGCCACCCGCCCCCGGATAGCTGGTGCCCATCACCGACGCCGAGCAGTTGCCAATGGCGTACAACCCGCTGATGGCCGTGCCGTCTTCGCGCACCACTTGTGCGTGCTCGTTGGTCAACAGGCCTCCCTTGGTGCCGATGTCACCGGCATCCAGGCGCATGGCGTAATACGGGCCTTTTCGCAGCGGCGCCAGGCATGGGTTGGGCTTGACGTTGCTGTCGCCGTAATAACGGTCGAAGACATTGCCGCCACGGGCAAAGTCCAGGTCCACCCCGGAGTCCGCGTAGCCGTTGATCCTGGAGACAGTGCTTTGCAGTCCGTCGCTGTCAACGCCGATCTGGCGGGCCAGGCCAGCCAAGGTGTCTGCCTTCCAGTACAAAGTGTTGAGCCACTCCTTGCGCAGGCGACTGTCGGGCATGATCTGGCCTGGCATCAACGGGCCCATGGCGTAGTTGAAGCGGAAATTGGCGTCGAAGATCACCCAGGCCGGCACCGATCTCCCGCCGGTTTTCTCGTTGTCCTGATGCATCGCGTCGACGAATTCGAGGTACGGTGCCGCTTCGTTGACAAAGCGCTGGCCCAGGCCGTTGACCACGATTGCGCCGGGGAACGCGCGCTCGGCGAAGATCCCACGGGGCTTTTCTTCCCCAGGCACGGCAATGGTCGGCGCCCACCAGGCCCAATCCATCAACGCGGTGGCCGCGCCTTGATCCATGCCGGCAACAAGCGCCGCGCCGGTGTTGTTTCCCGGCGGTGTCGCACTCCAGGCCCTGCGGCTTGGCTTGGGCAAGTACTGGTCGCGCAGGACCTGGTTTTGTTCAAAGCCACCCGAGGCCAGGATCACCCCGTGGCGCGCATGCAGTTGCCGCTCGCTGCCATCACGCAGCACGGTGATGCCGGTGATCCGTCCGTTGTCGGTGACCAGCCCGGAAAAATCGGTGTTGAGCCACAGCGGTACATTGCGGTCCATCAACGAGCGACGCAACGAAGCCACCAACGAACTGCCCAGGGATGCGCGGCGATCAATCTTGCTTTTGCGCCGCCATTTGAAATCCAGCTTATAGCGCAGCATCAGCTTCATGATCAGCAGGCGCCAGCCAAAACTTCGGGCCATGACCTTGTGTGCATCACGCGCCGTCCAGGCAATGCACCCCATCAGCAGGGTTGAGGGTGATGGCTTGCGCAGATTCACCAACTCCTCGCCCAACAGGCTGGTGTCGAAAAACTCCGGATCGAGGGTTCGACCACCGGCAAGGGAACCTGGCAGATGCGGATAGTAATCAGGGTATTTGGCCGCGACCGCGTAACGCACGCGGCTGACCCGGGTGAGCTGTTCGATCATCTTCGGCGCATTGTCCAGGTAGGCACGCAGGCGCACCTCATCGACATGCTCGCCCGCCGCCGCCTTCAGGTAGGTCAGCGCCGTGGCGTAGCTGTCGTTGCCGCTCATGCGAGCGAAGTAGTGGTTGTTGGGGATCCAGATACCGCCCCCGGAGATCGCCGAGGTGCCGCCGTACTGGTTGCTTTTCTCCACCACCAGCACGCTGAAACCCTGGTCGGCGAGGAACACCGCCGAGGTCAACGCACCTGCGCCCGAACCGACGACGATCACGTCGTAGTGGGTCTGAGACTGAACTTGAGCCGTCATTGTTGTTATGCCATTAGCTGAGGTCAGAAAAAAACCGCCGACGACGCAGCAGATGCGCTGGCGGAGTGCAGCCCATGATCAGGGCTGCGGGGGGATCGACTCATCGTCAAAGTGGACTAGGGCTGCCTGGCTGTGCACAGCCCTTGTAAATCATGCGGACCCTGTGGAATTACACAGGGGCGCGCCTCGAGACCCAGGGGTGGGCCTGTTCCAGTTGGCTGGCCAGACGCAGCAGTACATCTTCGCCCCCCAGGCGGGCAGTGAACATCATGCCCACCGGCAAGCCGTTGTCACTCTGGCCCAGCGGCAGCGAGATGGCCGGCTGGCCGCTGACATTGGCGATCACGGTGAAACCGGCGCTGCCCATGGCCTGATGGGCGTAGCTGTCCCAAGGCTGGTCAAGCGACAACAGACCCAGCTTTGGAGTCAGGCTGCCCGTGACCGGTGACAGGATCACGTCGTAGCGTTCGAAATGCTGCTCCATCGTCGCACCGATACTCTCGAACGCTTGCCGCGCGCGGTACAGGTCCTCGCCGCTGGTGGCTTTCGAACGCTCGAGGTTGACCAAGGTGATCTTCTCCAGATCCTGCGCCGTGGCCGCCCGTCCGAGTACCTGCTCACGATCGTGAATCTGCACACGCAATGCCGTACCGAGCGCCGTGCCATGGGCACCGAACAACTGGCGCGGATCGACGTTGAGCGTCAACTCGTCGAGTTCATGCCCAAGGGCCAGCAGTTGCTTGATGGTCTGTTCCAGCGTGGCGGCAATTGCCGGTTCCAGAGGGGCTCCGGTCAGTGACTGGCGCACCACGGCCACGCGCAACTTGCCGGGATCGCGTTGCAATTCTTCCACATAAGGCCGAATCAGCGGTGGGCACCAATACGCACTGCCGGCCTCATGACCCTGACCGGCATCGAGGAACAGCGCGGTGTCGCGCACCGTGCGCGACACCACATTGGCAGCGCTGGCACCAAACGAGCCTTCGAAATGCAGGGGCCCGCTGGGGGTGCGATAGCGGGTGGGCTTGAGCCCGACCACGCCACAGTAGGAAGCCGGAATACGGATCGAACCGCCGCCATCGGTGGCGTGAGCCACGGGAACGATTCCCGCCGCCACTGCAGCAGCCGAGCCACCGGAGGAACCGCCTGCGCTCATGGCCAGGTTCCACGGGTTACGAGTCTGGCCCCAGGCCAGGGATTCGGTGGTGGTGGTCAAGCCGAACTCGGGGGACGCGGTCTTGCCGAACGGCACCGCACCGGCCTGCTCGTAGCGGGTGATCAGGGTGCTGGTGCGGGCCGCGGGCGGTGAGTCCTTGAACATGCGGCTACCGTTACTGGTGATCGTACCTTGTAGCGTGGTGTTCAGGTCCTTGAACAGCAGCGGCACACCGGCCAGGGTGCCCTGGTTGTAGGTACCGGCAGCACGGCGCTGGGCGAGCAAGGTACGAGCGTAGGCTTCATGCAGCATGTTCACGGCATTGACCTTGGGGTTGACCTCGTTGCAGCAGGCCAGCGCCGCCGCCAACAGGTCCTCGGCACTGAGCTCGCCACTGCGGATCGCCTGGCTCATGGCCCAGGCATCCATGGCCCGATAGTCGCTGACCGAAAGTCCCGCCGCGCGGGCGTCGGCAAAACGCCCCAGAAGCCCGACGCCGAGCGTCACCGCACCAGCCTTGAGCACACTGCGACGCGGCCAGCCGGTGGTGGAGTTGAGTGGTGCGTTTTCGTTGTTATCCATTGTTGTGATCGCGCCCTGGTTGTGGGTTTTTGACGGGTTGAGGTCCTGATCCTTGTGGGAGCGAACCTGCTCGCAAAAGCGCTAGATCGGCCAGCATGAATGTTGAATTTGCTGACCTCATCGCGAGCAGGCTTGCTCCCACAAGGGTTGGGGTAATCAAATGGAACAAACAGGTGTTCAAGCGACATTAAAGCGTGCGGACAACTGATCCAGTGCCCGCGCCAATTGTTCCAGATCCGAGGCGGCCACCGCGCTGCGCCCGGCGCTGGCTGACAGCGCGCCGGTGCCGCTGGAGACACTCTCGACCCGCGTGACCATTTCCCGGGTCACTCGCACCTGCTCGGTGATCACCCTGGCGATGGTGTCGACGCTGCGGATCACATCATCGGTGCCACTGCGAATTTGCGCCACCGAATCGCCGGCCTCATGAGCCAGGTTGACGCCGTCACGCACCCGGCTGACCACCCGGTCCATGCCGTCAACCACCGCCAAAGTGCCTTCCTGAATACGCTGTACGGTGTGGTCGATTTCACCAATGGAACTGGCGGTGCGCTGGGCCAGCAGGCGCACTTCGTCAGCGACCACGGCAAACCCGCGCCCCGCCTCGCCGGCCCGCGCAGCCTCGATGGCGGCGTTCAGCGCGAGGAGGTTGGTCTGCTCGGCAATGCTGCGAATCACGTTGAGCACGTGGCTGATCTCCCCGGAGAACTCTTCCAGCTCGCCTATATGCACGGCGGTGTCGCTGATCACGTCGCTGATGCGGTTCATCTCCTGAGCCATGTCGCGGATGAAGCCCTCGCTCTTGCCCGAGCGCCCCGCTGAATGTTGGGTAATATCGCGTGACACAGCGACATGGTTTTCCACTTCGCTGATCGACCCCGACAAGTCCTCCACCGCCCGGGAAATCCCGCGTACCGCGTCGGCCTGTTGCTGGGTGGCCGTCGAGGCCAACTCCGCCGATTCGGCCATGTGCGCAGCTTCGCAACTGACCCGCTGCACCAGTTCGCGCATTTGTGAAATGAGCCCGTGCAGGCTGTCACGCATCAGCGCGATGTCGCGCAGCATCAGCGCGAACTCATCGCCCCCCCTGATCTCGATCGGTTGCACCAGATCGCCACTGGCGATGGCCCGCACGCTCGCACCGGCCTGGGCGAAGGCGCGTTTGAGACGACGCAAAGTGGAAATCGCGGTGAGGCTCCCCGCCAGCCCGCCCATCACCGCCAGCGCCAGGTAGGCCAATAGCGTCGAGCGATAGCGCTGCTGCGCCGCCTCGTAGGCTTGTGCCGCGCTGGCCTTCTGAAAGGCCTGCAACTTGCTCAACTCGGCCACGGCGGCGTTGCCTTCAGGTTCGGCCATGCGCAGAAACGACAGAATGCCCGGCAGACGAAAATCGCCGGCGCGAAACGATTCCAGAAGGATGCCCAACTCATCCTGCCACGCCCGGTAGTGTTTATCGAACGCGTCGGCCGCCTGTTGCTCTTCACGTTTCAATGAACGCTGGCGATAGCTCGACCAGATCTCGGTCATCGCCCTGTCGTTGCTCTCGATTGCGCTCAGTGTGGCTTCCACCGGACGGTCGAACGCCGCCACCAGGGGGCCTTCAGGATCCTGCTGGATCGCCAGCAGAACCTGACGACGACTTTCACCGAGTCGATGTTCGATGTCACCGAACATCAACAATGTCGCCAGGTTGTCCTCGTTGATCGCTCGCAGGCTGTCGCGTGCCTGCTGCAAACCATAGGCACCGAGCAACACCGCCATCACGAACAACAACGTGGCCAGCAACGCCCAGAGCCACAAGCGCTGGGCGATAGTAATTGCCTTGAACATTTTCAATGGCCTGTCTCATGCAGCGCAAGGGCGCGCAAGGCGCCCAACACTGGAATCAGTCGCAAGTGACCGCGGCCAGCATGGCCGCCAGATAGTGCTCGCCATAAGGCGGCAACAGGCCCCATTCGCGGCGCGGGTCGTGGGCCGAAGCCTTGAACACCGTGCGCATGTGACTGAATTCGAGAAAACCTTCGCGGCCATGGTAATGGCCCATGCCCGAGGCGCCGACCCCGCCGAACGGCGCATCGTGCATGGCAGCATGCATCATCACGTCGTTGATGGTGACCCCGCCTGACAGGGTGTGCTCCAGCAGATGACGCTGCTCCTGCGCATCCTCGCCGAAGTAGTACAGCGCCAGGGGACGTGGCCGCCCGTTGATTTCAGCGATGACCTGGTCGAGGTCCTCGTAGCCCAGTACAACGACAGCCGGGCCAAAGATTTCTTCGTGCATGATCAGGCTGTCCGGGGCCGGGTCAATCACCACTCGCAGCGGCCGGCGACGGTCCTGGGCATCGACGGCCAGTGGCTCGGGCAGGCACTCGATGCGCGCACCACGCAACTGCGCGTCCTGGACCAGGCCCTCGACCCGGTCAAGGTGACGCTGATTAACCACCGCCACGATGTCCGGGTTGCCGGCCACTGTCGGGTTGAGGTCGCGATAAGCACTGCGCAGCGCATTGAGGAACGATTCGAGCGAGTCCCTGGGCACGTACACCAGGTCCGGGTTGATGCAAACCTGCCCACCGTTGCACGTCTTGCCCGCCGCAATGTTGAAAGCGGTTTTGTTCAGGTCGGCGCCGCGCGAGATGATCACTGGCGACTTGCCGCCCAGCTCAAGAGTGACCGGCACCAGGTTTTTCGCGGCATTGCCCATCACCCGCCGACCAATCGAAGTACTGCCGGTGAACACCAGGTGATCAAAGGGCTCGCTGCTGAAGGCTTCACCCAGCTCCGGGCCACCGTTGACCACCGCCACGACCAATGGGTCGAGGTGTTCGGCGCACAGGCGCGCCACCAGTTGCGCCGTGCGTGGTACGACTTCCGAAGGTTTCAGGATGGCCCGGTTGCCGGCCGCAAGGACCGACGCCAGCGGGCTGAACAAGGTGTACAACGGCGCATTCCACGTACCGAGGATGCCCACTGTCCCCTTCGGCTGATGCATGACCCAGGACGTGGCGCCGAGTTGATCGTAGGGGGGGAACATCTGGCGCGGTTCGTCCTGCATCCATGTCTGCAGATGGTCACGGGCATGCTTGAGCGAAGCCAGTGCGCCCAGCACGTCGTTCATCAGGGAAAAACCGGCTGGCCGCCCACCAAAATCC
>Ga0302169_10000105_pt1 | contig 28032 bp, 27 predicted proteins | sample I_Fen_N1_3_FD_193493 | JGI IMG/M metagenome (GOLD analysis project Ga0302169, IMG submission 193493) | Peat permafrost microbial communities from Stordalen Mire near Abisko, Sweden - I_Fen_N1_3 | ecosystem: Environmental > Terrestrial > Soil > Wetlands > Permafrost | place: Sweden: Abisko...
GATACAGGCGCTGGTCGAAAGTGACGGAGGCGGTGAAGCGGGCGACGAAGGCGTCGACGGGTTCACTGAAGCGGCCGCCCCAGGACTGATTGGTCTTGTCAGTGCTCATGAATTCGCTCGTATCGGCTGGAGAAAAGTGACGTTGAAAGCTGTCGCGGATAATAACAGGGTTGCCAATCCTGTCGCTGACACTGGTCGATACGTTTTTTTCTTATAACCCGGTCCATACTCAAGGTGAGCTTCGGGGATTTGCGCAACGATATTTTTCAATTGAGCAATGACGTCCCGGCAACCGTCTACAGTTGGACAGTAGGATCAGCGCACTTTCTGGTGCGACCACTGACTATAAGAGGAGGGGGTGTTCATATTGTGTATCGGCAAACCCTACGGCGATCCCTCGCCAACGCGGGCCAGAGCCTCCAATCACGCGGCAGTTGAAAATTTAGCCGCCGATCTCGCGGCACTTTTTGGCCCTCGCGCTAGTCTTAGCGTGGATCGCGGTGACGGACGTCACTTCACCTGTCTACGCTATCCTTGTGCGAGACTCACGCAGGAATCCAGCGCAATATGAATGTCCTGATCGTTGATGACGAACCCCTGGCCCGCGAGCGCCTGAGCCGAATGGTCGGCGAACTCGAGGGATACAGTGTCCTGGAGCCTAGCGCCACGAACGGCGAAGAGGCGTTGGCACTGATCGACAGCCACAAACCGGATATCGTGCTGCTCGATATCCGCATGCCAGGCCTTGACGGCCTGCAAGTGGCTGCGCGGTTGTGCGAACGCGAAACACCGCCCGCTGTGGTGTTTTGTGCAGGACCCGATGAATTTGCCGTGGAAGCCTTACAGGCCAGCGCCGTAGGCTATGTGGTGAAACCTGTGCGTACTGAACATCTTCACGATGCATTAAAGAAAGCCGAGCGACCCAATCGCCTCCAGCTCGCCGCCCTGACGCGTCCCGCCGCCGAAAGTGGCAGCGGTCCCCGAAGCCACATCAGTGCGCGAACCCGAAAGGGCATCGAGCTGATCCCGCTGGATCAGGTGGTCTACTTTATTGCCGATCACAAATACGTGACCTTGCGCCATGAAAGCGGCGAAGTGTTGCTGGATGAACCGCTCAAAGCCCTTGAAGATGAATTTGGCGACCGGTTCGTGCGTATCCACCGCAACGCGTTGGTCGCCCGTGAGCGTATCGAACGCCTGCAGCGCACGCCCTTGGGGCATTTCCAGCTGTTCCTGAAAGGTTTGAATGGCGACGCGTTGATCGTCAGCCGGCGCCATGTGGCCGGCGTGCGCAAGATGATGCAGCAGCTCTAACTCGCCGTTCATGGGGCGAATCTCGCACCCGCTTGCCGGACATACAGGCCAGGGAGGCCACGCAGTTTCTGATACAAGTCAAAGTGGATTTGGCTGAGCTGTTATTATCCGCCGTATCTATTCAGTACGGATTGATCCATGTCCTCTCGCGAAATCCGCATCGCCACCCGCAAAAGTGCTCTGGCCTTATGGCAGGCCGAATACGTCAAAGCCCGTCTGGAAGAGGCCCATCCCGGTCTGCTCGTGACACTGGTGCCCATGGTCAGTCGTGGCGACAAGCTGCTGGACTCGCCGCTGTCGAAAATCGGCGGCAAGGGCCTGTTCGTCAAAGAGCTGGAAACAGCGCTGCTGGAAAACGAAGCCGACATCGCCGTGCATTCGATGAAAGACGTGCCGATGGACTTCCCGGAAGGTCTTGGCCTGTTTTGCATCTGCGAACGTGAAGACCCGCGCGATGCATTCGTTTCCAACACCTACGCCAGCCTGGACGAATTGCCACAAGGCAGCATCGTCGGCACCTCCAGTCTGCGCCGTCAGGCCCAGTTGCTGACCCGTCGCCCGGACCTGCAGATCCGCTTCCTGCGTGGCAACGTCAATACGCGCCTGGCCAAGCTCGATGCGGGTGAATACGACGCTATCATCCTCGCTGCGGCAGGCCTGATTCGCCTGGGCTTCGAAGACCGCATCACCTCGGCCATCAGTGTCGACGACAGCCTGCCGGCCGGTGGCCAGGGCGCCGTCGGCATCGAATGCCGCACCGCTGACAGCGAAATTCATGCCTTGTTGGCACCGCTGCACCACCTGGACACCGCCACTCGCGTGACCGCCGAACGTGCTCTCAACAAGCATTTGAATGGTGGCTGCCAAGTGCCGATCGCTTGCTATGCGGTGCTGGAAGGCGAGCAGATCTGGTTGCGCGGACTGGTCGGTGATCCGAGCGGCGGCCTGTTGCTCAGTGCCGAAGCCCGTGCGCCACGCGCCGATGCGGAAGCCTTGGGCGTACACGTCGCCGAAGACCTCTTGAGCCAGGGCGCCGAAGATATTCTGAAAGCGGTGTATGGCGAGGCAGGTCACGAGTGACTGACTGGCGCTTGCTGCTGACGCGCCCTGCCGATGAGTCTGCGGCGCTGAGCGATGTTCTGGCGCAAGCGGGGATTTTCAGCAGCAGCTTGCCGCTTTTGGAAATCGAGCCGATCCCTGTCTCTGACACAATGAGCGCGCTGATTCAGGGGCTGGATCGCTTTTGTGCGGTGGTCGTGGTCAGTAAACCTGCGGCCAGAATCGGTGTTGATCTGGTCAGCCGGTATTGGCCGCAACCCCCCACGATGAAGTGGTTCAGTGTGGGCGCCGCCACCGCGCAAATCCTCGAGGACCGCGGGCTGGACGTGAGCTTTCCAGCCGAAGGTGATGACAGCGAAGCTTTGCTGACACTTCCCGGGTTGCGCGAGGCTATCAACCGGCCCGATCCGCGCGTGTTGATCATGCGCGGGGAAGGTGGGCGCGAACTCCTGGCAGAGCGTTTGCGCGAGCTTGGTGCTAGTGTCGAGTATCTGGAGTTGTACCGTCGCGGCCTGCCTCACTACCCGTTGGCGGCACTGCCTGACCGGATCGAAGCGGAACGCTTGAACGGGCTGGTGGTCAGCAGTGGACAAGGTTTTGAGCACCTGCATCAACTGGCCGGCGTTGCCTGGCCACACTTGGCGCAGTTGCCGTTGTTTGTTCCAAGCCCCAGGGTCGCCGAGCTGGCACGTGCCGCCGGGGCCCAAACAGTTGTGGATTGTCGCGGCGCCAGTGCCGCGGCTTTGCTGACGGCGTTACGGGAGCATCCCGAACCCGTTCTCTAATGCAAAGGATGGATACGTGAGCGAAACTGCCTTGCCTAAAGATGACGTCCAGCCAGTGCTTGATGCACCGGTTGAAACCCCGGTTGAAACGGCGCCACCCGCTGACGTGCAGCGTCGAGGCAATGGGCTGGCAATCGTCGCGCTGTTGCTCGGCGCTGCCGGTGTTGCCGTGGGCGGTTGGGGTGTCTGGCAGGTTCGACACCTGCAAGCCTATAACCAGCAGCAACTGGCTCAGGTGCAAGCGCTGAACGACCAGGCGCAAAGCCTCAAGCTCAATGAACAGCGCATCAGCGCACGTCTGGAACAGTTACCCGCCGTTGATGAACTGGATGCGCGAGCTCGTCTGGTCACGCAGTTGCAGGGCGATCAACAACGCCTGAACCAGCGCCTGGAAACCGTCCTCGGTGCCAGCCGCAAGGACTGGCGTCTGGCTGAGGCCGAGCATTTGTTGCGTCTGGCCAGCCTGCGCCTCTCTGCCTTGCAGGACATCAGCAGCGCGCAGGCGCTGGTGCAGGGTGCCGACGATATTCTCCGTGAACAGAACGATCCGGGTTCCTTCGCCGCTCGCGAGCAAGTGGCCAAAACCCTCGTGGCGTTGCGCAGCACCGAGCAGCCGGACCGCACCGGGTTGTTCCTGCGACTGGGTGCGTTGCGAGATCAAGTGATCGACCTCACCGAGCTGGCGCCCGAGTACAAGGACCGGGGTGAATCACTGCTGGGCCTGACCGCTGATGGCGACGGTGCCAGTCGTTGGGCGCAGTGGTGGGATCAGATCTCCCGTTACATCCGCATCGACTTCAGTGCTGACAAAAATGTCCGTCCACTGTTGGCCGGGCAGAGCCTGAGCCAGGTGCGTCTTGCCCTGAGCCTGGCGCTGGAGCAGGCGCAATGGGCCGCGCTCAATGGCCAGGCCGCGGTGTACACCCAGGCGTTGGCGGAGGCGCGGGACGTGTTGACCGGCAACTTCAACCAGGACAACCCCCAGAGCAAAGTGATGCTGGAGCAGGTTGGCGAGTTGAGCAAGCAACGGGTCACCGTCGTTACGCCGGATCTGACGGGTACGTTGAGCGCAGTCCAGGGTTATCTGGAGCGGCGTAATGTCAACGCTGAAGATTCGATCAAGCCCATGGCAAAACCTGCTGCAGGTACCGCCCAGGAGGCAACGCCATGAAACGCCTCTATGTGATCGTGTTCCTGGTGATCGCCGCTGCTGCCGCGCTGGGACTGGCGATTGCCGAGCATGCCGGTTACGTGCTGATTGCCTACAAGAGCTTTCGCTACGAGTCGAGCCTGTGGGCGACCCTCGCACTGTTCGCGGTGTTGTGGCTGCTGTTCTGGGGTATCAAGGTGCTGGTCGAGCTGGTGATGACCTCCAGTGGCGTGGTCAATCCCTGGTCGCGGCGCAATCGCAGCCGTCGGGTGCAAGTGGCGATCGAGCACGGTCAACTGGATCTGGCGGAAGGTCGCTGGGCGAGTGCGCAGCGTCATCTGCACCGGGCCGCCGAAGCCGAGCGCCAGCCACTGCTCTACTACCTCGGCGCGGCACGTGCCGCCAACGAACAGGGTCATTACGAAGAAAGCGACAACTTGCTGGAGCGTGCTCTCGAGCGCCAACCGCAGGCTGAATTGGCGATTGCCTTGAGTCACGCACAATTGCAGACCGACCGTGGCGATACCGACGGCGCCTTGGCTACCCTTCAGGCCATGCATGAACGTCACCCCCATAACGCCCAGACATTGCGCCAGCTACAGCGCCTGCTTCAGCAGCGTGGCGACTGGTCGGCGGTAATTCGCCTGTTGCCCGAGCTGCGCAAGGATAAAGTCCTGCCGCCCGCCGAACTGACCGAGCTGGAGCGCCGTGCATGGGGTGAAAACCTGTCGCTGGCGGCGCATCAGGAAGAAGATGGCAAGGTCGGTTTGCAGTCACTCACTCGCGCGTGGCAACAGCTCACGTCGGCTCAGCGTCAGGAACCGCAATTGGTGCTGGCCTATGCCGAGCAGCTACGCCAACTGGGGGCGCAGGTCGAAGCGGAGGAGGTTCTGCGCACGGCCCTCAAACGCAATTTCGACAGCCATCTGGCGCGTCTGTACGGACTGGTTCGCGGCAGCGATCCGGCGCGGCAACTGCAGACTGCCGAGGGCTGGCTCAAGGATCATCCGGCTGACCCGAGCCTGTTGCTCACATTGGGCCGCTTGTGCCTGCAAAACAGCTTGTGGGGCAAGGCGCGAGACTATCTGGAAAGCAGTCTGCGGGTTCAGCGCAACCCGGAAGCCTGTGCGGAATTGGCGCGATTGCTGGCGCAACTGGGCGACACGGAACGCAGCAATCAGTTGTTCCAGGAAGGCTTGGGCATGCTCGACGAGCGCCTGCTGGCGGCACCGTTGCCCGCTCCCGTTTACGCTTGAGGCTGGTCCTGTAGCAGCTGACGAAGGCTGCTGCTACATGGGCGGCGCGGCGTTCTCAGGGCTCGAAACTCGTCGCGTGTTTGGCTTTGTAGTCCTTGATCGGCGGCGTCCTACAGAGGACTACACCGATTCCTCTCGACACTGTCGGGAATTCCCTACACTTCTGGTGAACTGTCCGTGCCGGCCTGCCTTGAAAGGCTGGCGCGCTTTCCTCTACCGTAACCACCTGTCTCTACTGGTACGGAAAAGCCATGTCTTTGGCCTGCTCACGCTCCTTGTTTTTCATGGTTTTCATTACAGGTTCCCTGGCCTTGGGCGTTTCCTATTACCTGGAATATGCGGTCGGACTCAAACCTTGCGGCTTGTGCGTTTTGCAGCGGGTTTGTCTGGCGCTGCTCACGGGTATCTGCCTGGCGGCCTCCGTGCAGGGGCCCGGACGCTTTGGGTCGTTCCTGTATTGGTTGCTCGGGTTCTTTTGCAGTCTCGCGGGCATGATTACGGCGTGGCGGCAGATACTGCTGCAAAGTGATCCCATGCATCAGCTCTTGACGTGCTCGTCCGGCCTGGAGGTGGCCTACGAGAACATGCCCTGGTTATGCCGGGTCACGGAGATGTTCAAGGGGGAGGCCGATTGTGCCGAGATTTCCTGGACGCTGTTCGACCTGAGCCTTCCGGAATGGAGCCTGCTGTTCTTTATCGGGGTGACGATTCTGGGGGTATATCAATTGCTGCGCGTCGTTTGGCTCGCGTGTGAGCGACCGCTCAGCGGCGTGTAGTCGCACCGGGTACAGATGGGCGATTAAACACTTGTATGAACTTTATCTCCTGCGTACCTTGAAGCCACAGTCGCGCGGGCATAATCTGGCCCGCACGTGTCATTGGAATTATGTTGCTCGATGACGCTCTGCCTGACCGCCCATTGACTTAACAAGAGGCGAGCAGGCATTGAGCAGCTGACCCACAAGGGAAGAGAGATCACCATGCTCGAAAGTTGCCAGAATGCTCAGGAACGCTGGGGTGGAGTGCATCTGCTGATCGATCGCTGGTTGCAGGAGCGTCACGAACTGGTTCGGGCCTATGATGCGCTCGGCGCCAAGCCTGAGGCTCTCGGCGAGAACCGCAAGCCGTTGCAGGAATTCTGCGGCGTGCTGGTTGATTACGTGTCTGCCGGGCACTTCGAGATCTACGAACAATTGACGGGGGAGGCCAAAGCCTTCAACGACAAGCGTGGTCTGGAGCTGGCCGAGACGATCTACCCGCGCATCGATGTCATCACCGAGAAGCTGCTGGCGTTCAACGACCTGTGTGACGCAGGCCAATGCGTCGCAGAGAAATTCAAGGAGTTGGGCGGCCTGTTGCACGAACGCTTCGAATTGGAAGATTGCCTGATCGAAGTGCTGCATACCGCTCACAAGGAAGAGGATTCGGTTCAGGCCTGAATCCCTTCCGGTAAATTAAAAACGGTGCGCACTGCGCGCCGTTTTTTTGTGCCTGTGATTCAGCTGGTGGCGCCGCGCAATTCGACTTCAAATACCAGCGGGGTGAACGGTGCGATCAGGTCGCCGGCACCGTCCGCGCCATAAGCCTGAGACGACGGAATCACCAGGCGCCATTTCGCACCGACCGGCATGTTTTGCAATGCGCTGCGCCAGCCGCTGATCACGCTGTCGAGACTGAACCACTGCGGCTGATTGTTCTGATCGAACACCGTGCCATCAGGCAGGCGCCCGACATACAAAACCTGGACCTTGCCATTAGGACCCGCCTTGGCGCCGGTGCCGGGAGTCAGTTCCGTCAGCAACACGCCATCCGCCAATTCGCGAACACCCGGTTTGGCTTTTTCCTCGGTGAGAAATCGCTGCTCTTTTTCGAGTGCAGCTTCGCTTTGCGGGAGCGCCGGTTGCTCGGCGAGCTGGGCTTCATGCTCGGCCAGGATTCGCTCGATCTGCTCATCTTTCAATGCCAGCGGCTTGCCTTGATACGCTTGTTGCAGACCCTCCAGAAGTGCCTGAAGTTGTAGATCGGGAACCTCCTGGCGCAGGCGCTCACCGAGGCTCGCGCCCAGGCTGTAAGCAAGATCGTGTGGGTTATTTGCGGAGGTTTTTTCGTCGGCTTGAGCCACTGAAAAAAACACGCACAGCGATAAAAAAAGGTAGCGCGACATGGGCACTCTCCGACCTGGAATGCGGTGGATTATGCCAGTGAGAATGCGCACAAAGGTGAACTGGTTTTGCGCAAGCGCAGAAGTTTTTCGATCCGTTGCAACGCAACGCTTTCGATACTGTCAACATGCCCTAGCGGCGGTAGCAGCAGAGGTCTAGTATGAGCCGCACCCACGTCAGCCAGGAGGTAAACCATGTCGGCCACCAAGAAGCCTGTAAATACCCCGTTGCACTTACTTCAACAACTGTCGGGCAGCCTGCTCGAGCATTTGGAAAACGCTTGTTCCCAAGCCTTGGCTGATGCTGAAAAACTGCTCGCCAAACTGGAAAAGCAGCGCGGAAAAGCGCAAGAAAAATTGCATAAGTCCCGCACCAAATTGCAGGACGCTGCGTCGGCGGGCAAGGCCAAGGCACAAGCCAAGGCGAAGGACGGCGTACAGCAACTCGAAGACGTGCTCGATGCCCTCAAGGATCGTCAGTCCGACACCCGTGCCTACATTCTGCAACTCAAACGCGATGCTCAAGAAAGCCTGAAACTGGCCCAGGGCGTCGGTCGTGTTCAAGAGGCTGTCGGCAAGGCGTTGTCCCTGCGTGCGGCCAAACCTGCGGCAGCACCTGCCAAGAAAGTCGCTGCCAAACCGGCTGCTGCAAAAGCACCGGCCAAGCCTGCTGCCAAAGCTCCGGTAAAAGCTGCTGCTAAACCTGCCGCTGCGAAAAAACCAGCCGCTGCCAGCGCTGCCAAACCGGCCGCAAAAACTGCCGCTGCGAAACCTGCCGCCAAGCCCGCTGCTGCGAGAACCGCGGCTGCCAAGCCAGCTGCAAAATCGACTGCTGCCAAACCTGCTGCCGCAAGAACCGCAGCCGCTAAACCGGCTGCGAAACCTGCCGCCAAAACAGCTGCTGCAAAACCTGCTGCCAAGCCAGCTACTGCGCGTACCGCTGCTGCCAAGCCTGCCGCGAAACCGGCTGTAAAAGTTGCTGCGAAACCGGCTGTAAAAGCTGCAGCCAAACCTGCCGCTAAACCTGCCGCTAAACCGGCTGCCAAAACTGCTGCCGCGAAACCTGCTGCTGCCGCCAAGCCAGCCGCCGCTAAACCGGCTGCCAAAACTGCTGCCGCGAAACCTGCTGCCGCCGCCAAGCCAGCCGCCGCGAAACCAGCAGCTAAACCTGCCGCTGCAAAACCGGCTGCTAAACCAGCAGCCAAGCCCGCCGTTGCCAAGCCGACCCCCGCGCCCGCTGCCAAGCCAGTGACTCCAGCGCCAGCAGCATCGGCTGCGCCCGCAGCAACCACCTCGACAGCCACGACTGCGCCAACGCCAGCCGCACCGTCGAGCGCCAGCACCACCCCAACCAGCGCTTCCTAAGTGCCGGTTACCGCGACGCGCAGCTGATGCAGCGCGTCGCGGTCCAGGTTGGCAGCGCCTGCTGCCACTCCTTCCAGCCAGGCCGTTAGATCGGTCGCCTCACCCTGCGGCCAGCTCAGCGCCGTTCGCTCCAGCCGCGACAACAGATGCCGCTCGGCTTCCAATTCCAGCGCCTTCACTTGTTCGCGCAGCTTTTTCAGCTCGGCGTCATCAGTCACAACGACTTTCCATCGCATGCGCAATGCGCGCAACGGTTGCACGACATCTCCATCCCACGGTTCCGCCACCGAGCGAAGCAGTTTGATTCGCTGTTCATTGCAAGCGACGCCACGTTGTCCCAGCCACGCTCCACAGAGCAGCAAACAGACATTGACCCCGGCTGACTGCAATTGCAGGCAGGCGCGTTCAACACCGGGACGGGCGTAAGTCGTCAGGGAAAAGCTCCACAGGTCAGAGGACATAGTGCTACTCGCGCCAGTTGCGAGCGAAGCTGGTAGACTCCGCCGCCATTATGATTCGACTTCAGAACCTGACTTTACAGCGTGGCCCTCAACGTCTGCTAGAAGACGCTGAGCTGACCCTGCACGCCGGCCACAAAGCCGGCCTCATCGGTGCCAATGGCGCCGGCAAATCGAGCCTGTTCGCCTTGATCCGGGGCGAACTGCACCCGGACTCGGGTGACTGCTTCCTGCCGGCCGACTGGCGCATCGCCCACATGCGTCAGGAAATCGAGACGCTCGAACGCCTGGCGGTCGACTACGTGCTCGATGGCGACCTGCGCCTGCGTGAGGTGCAACGCGACCTCGCCGCAGCCGAAGCAGCCCATGACGGTGCCGCTCAGGCCCGCCTGCACTCGGAACTCGACAGCGCCGACGGTTACACCGCCGATGCGCGGGCTCGCAAACTGCTGGCCGGCCTTGGGTTCACCAACGAGCAGATGGATCGTCCGGTAGGAGATTTCTCTGGTGGTTGGCGGATGCGTCTGAATCTGGCGCAGGCGTTGATGTGCCCTTCGGACTTGCTGCTGCTCGACGAACCGACCAACCACTTGGACCTCGACGCCATCATCTGGCTCGAAGAATGGCTCAAAAGTTACCCCGGCACGTTGTTGCTGATTTCCCACGACCGGGATTTCCTCGATGCCGTGGTCGATCACGTGGCTCACGTTGATCAACGCAAGATCACGCTGTATCGCGGTGGCTATAGCGCCTTCGAACGCGCCCGCGCCGAGCGTCTGGCCCAACAACAGCAGGCCTACGAGAAGCAGCAGGCGCAACGTGCGCACATGGAAAGCTACATCGCCCGCTTCAAGGCCCAGGCCACCAAGGCCCGCCAGGCCCAGAGCCGGATCAAGGCGCTGGAGCGGATGGAAGAGCTGTCCGCGGCCCACGTCGATTCGCCGTTCGATTTCGTTTTCCGTGAATCGCAGAAAATTTCCAGCCCGCTGATTGATCTGTCCGATGCCCGTTTGGGTTACGGCGACAAAGCTGTGCTGGAGAAGGTCAAGCTGCAACTGACCCCCGGCGCGCGCATCGGTTTGCTCGGTCCGAACGGCGCCGGTAAATCGACCCTGATCAAAAACCTCGCCGGTGAGCTCGAGCCGTTGTCCGGTCGACTGACCCGTGGCGAGAACACCGTCGTCGGTTACTTCGCCCAGCATCAACTGGACTCTCTCGACGCCAAGGCCAGCCCGTTGCTGCACTTGCAGCGTCTGGCCCCGACCGAGCGTGAACAGACCCTGCGCGACTTCCTCGGTGGTTTTGACTTCCGTGGTGCGCGCATCGATGAGCCGGTGCTGAATTTCTCCGGCGGCGAAAAGGCCCGTCTGGCCCTGGCGTTGATCGCCTGGGATCGGCCGAACCTGCTGCTGCTCGACGAACCAACCAACCACCTGGACCTGGAAATGCGTCTGGCGCTGACCATGGCCCTGCAGGAATTCAGTGGTGCGGTGCTGGTGGTTTCCCACGATCGTCATTTGCTCAAAAGCACGACCGATAATTTCTACCTGGTGGCGGACGGCAAGGTCGAGGAATTCGACGGCGACCTGGAAGACTACGCCCGTTGGCTGGTCGACTATCGCCAGCGCAATGCGCCGGTCAACAACACGCCGGTCAATCCGGACAAGACCGACAAGAAGGCCCAGCGTCAGGCTGCGGCTGCGTTGCGTCAGCAACTGGCGCCGCACAAGCGTGAGGCTGACAAACTGGAAGCCGAGCTGGGCAAACTGCACGAGAAACTGGCGAAGATCGATGCCAGTCTCGGCGACAGTGATATTTACGAACCGGCGCGCAAGAATGATCTGCGCGATCTGCTGGCTGAACAGGCCAAGTTGAAGGTGCGTGAAGCCGAGCTGGAAGAATCCTGGATGGAAGCGCTGGAACTGCTGGAAAGCATGCAGGCGGAGCTGGAGGCACTGTCTTGATGGAAGCGTTCAAGCTGCCGTTGCCGGCGGCGTGGATCGAACCCATCTGGCTTGTCGTGCAGATCCTGCTGATTCTGCTGGCCGGCTACTTTGCCCAGCGCTTTGTGGCCAAGGGCCTGACCCGGTTGGGCGAGCGATATCCGTTTCCGCCGCAGTTGCTGATGCCGCTGCGAGGCGGGCTGCGCTGGCTGATCATGGGCAGCGCGCTGATCTTCGTACTGGAACGCCTCGGCGTGTCGGCCACCGTACTCTGGACCGCGTTGTCCGGTTTCGTCGCGGTGGCGGCGGTGGCGTTCTTCGCCATGTGGAGCGTGCTTTCCAACCTGCTGTGCGCGATCCTGATTTTCACCGTCGGGCCGTTTCGCCTTGGCGACGTGGTCGAGTTGGTGGACACCACCGACAAACCCGGCGTCAAAGGTCGGGTGGTGGCGATCAATCTGCTGTACACCACGTTGATCGAAGCGGAAGAACTCGGGACCGGCAGCGCGATGGTTCAGGTGCCTAACAGCCTGTTCTTCCAGCGCTCGGTTCGGCGCTGGCGCGGGAGCGATGTGTTCCCTTCGAGCGGGTTTGAAAAGTAATACTTCCGTTGACTGTCATACCGCTATCGCGAGCAGGCTCACTCCTACAGTTGATCTGGTTGTTCACAAAATAGCTGTCCACTGGAGATTCACTGTAGGAGTGAGCCTGCTCGCGATGGGGCCCGGAAGCTGAAAACGCTGGTCGGTCACATCCCCCATCAAAGAAAAACCAGTAGTCACCAACCCAAAGCCGCATTAGCTTAGACGTCTGTCACGAGTCTGAGTCGAGGTGTGCAATGGAGCTTCAAACATGGCTGGCGTTTTTTGCCGCCTGCTGGGTGATCAGTCTGTCGCCTGGTGCCGGCGCCATTGCGTCGATGTCCAGCGGTCTGCAATACGGTTTCTGGCGCGGTTACTGGAATGCCCTGGGCCTGCAAGTGGGCCTGGCGGTGCAGATCGCGATTGTCGGCGCTGGTGTGGGCGCGATTCTCACCGCTTCAGCCTCCGCTTTCTATGCGATCAAATGGTTCGGCGTGGCGTACCTGGTGTACCTCGCCATCAAGCAATGGCGCGCGTTGCCCAGTGAAATGAGCGATGACGCGGCGGTGCGTCAGATCGGCAAGCCGATGGCGCTGGTGTTCCGGGGTTTCCTGGTCAACATCAGCAACCCCAAGGCGCTGGTGTTCATGCTCGCGGTGTTGCCGCAGTTCATTGACCCGCATGCACCGTTGCTGGCCCAGTACCTGATCATCGGCGTGACCATGATCTGCGTCGACCTGATCGTCATGGCCGGTTACACCGGGCTGGCGTCCAAGGTGCTGCGTCTGTTGCGCACACCCCAGCAGCAAAAACGCATGAACCGCACGTTTGCCGGGCTGTTTATTGGCGCAGCGGCGTTCATGGCAACGCTGCGTAAAGCCGCTGTTTAAACGCTCTCAGTTTTAAAAAAGGCGACCCTCTGGAGGTCGCCTTTTTCATGTCCAGACCCGCACAGAACCCGAGGCACTTGCGAACAAAGCTTGAGTGAAACTCATTGGGAGTGAACAATGTGTTACTTCGTATTCCCATTTGAGATTTATTCATGATTGCCTTCTCTCGTTTTCCGGCGTGGCTCGTGCTGCCGGTGATCGCGTTTTGCAGCTTCAGTGCGCTGGCCGAAACCACGGAAGGTGCGCCCAAGGCCCTGCATTTGCTCGATTACATTGGCGCCGATTACCCGGCGACGGTCGAGGCGGGCAAAGTTATCGATGAGTCTGAATACCGCGAACAGCAGGAATTCCTAAAGGTGTTGCAAGGTTTGATCGCCGATTTGCCGGCCAAACCCGAACGCGCAGAACTGGAACAGGGCGTCAGCAGTCTTGGCGCTGCGATCTCCGCTCGCAAAGATGGCGCGGACGTCGCCCGTCAAGCGCGGCAGCTGGGGGCAAAACTGGCGGTGACTTATGAGGTCAGCCAGGCCCCGGTTATCACGCCGGATCCGACCCGGGGCGCGCCGCTGTATGCCCAGCAATGCTCGGTGTGCCATGGCGATGCGGGCGCTGGTGACGGCCCGGCAGGTGTCGGTATGACGCCACCGCCGGCCAATCTGCGCGATGCCGTGCGACTGGACCGTCTGAGCCTCTATGCGATCTACAACACGCTGGGCATGGGCGTTGAAGGCACCGACATGCCGGCCTTCGCCGATCAATTGGATGACCGTCAACGTTGGGATCTAGCGACCTATATCGCCAGCTTCAGCGCCGATTCGGCCGCGGCAAAATCCGGGAAAACCTACAACATCGCCGACTTGGCACGTCAGACTCCAGCCGAAGTGCAGGCGGCCGAAGGTCCGCAAGCGGCCGCGACCTTCCGTGCGCAACGGGCGCAACCGCCGCAGGTCAAGCGTGGCCCGGGGCAACTGCTGGATTACACGGCGGCCACCTTGGACAAAAGCATCGCCGCCTACCGTGCCGGCGATCACGATCAAGCCTATGACCTGTCTGTGGCGGCGTACCTGGAAGGTTTTGAGTTGGTCGAAAGCTCCCTCGACAACGTCGACGCCAACGTGCGCAAAGACACTGAAAAATCGCTGATGGCTTACCGTCAGTCGTTACAGGACGGTTTGCCAGTGGCCCAGGCCCAGCAGCGTTTGGACACGGCCAAGGACAAGCTGAAGCAATCCGCCGACCTGCTGGGCAGCGATGGCCTGAGCTGGACCTTGAGCTACATCTCCGGTCTGCTGATTTTGCTGCGTGAAGGCCTGGAAGCGATTCTGGTGCTGGCGGCGATCCTCGCCTTCCTGCGCAACACCGGCCAGCAATCGGCCGTGCGCAGCGTCAACGTCGGCTGGGGCCTGGCGTTGTTGGCCGGCCTGGGGACCTGGGCGCTGGCGGCGTACGTGATCGATGTCAGCGGCTCGCAGCGCGAATTGCTCGAAGGCGCGACGGCGCTGTTTGCTTCGGTCATGGTGCTGTGGCTCGGCGTGTGGATGCACGACCGGCGCCATGCGGCGGCGTGGCAGGATTACATCAAGAGCAGTCTGGTGGGCGGTGGCGGACGTTTCGGCTTTGCGATCCTGGCGTTCTTCTCGGTGTATCGCGAGTTGTTTGAAGTGATTCTGTTCTACGAAACCCTGTGGCTGCAGGCCGGGCCTGCGGGGCACAACGCGGTGTTGGCCGGCGGCGGCACGGCGCTGGTGCTGTTGGTGGGCCTGGCGTGGGTGATCTTGCGCGGTTCGGCGAAATTGCCGCTGGCGTTGTTCTTCAGCATCAACGCCGGGCTGCTGTGCGCGTTGTCGGTGGTGTTCGCCGGGCACGGCGTGAAGGCGTTGCAGGAAGCCGGCATTTTCGGCACGCGGCCGGTGCCGTTCTTTGATTTTGACTGGCTGGGCATTCATGCGGATGCGTATTCGTTGAGCGCTCAGGCGGTGGCGATCATTGCGATTGTTGTGCTGTATAGCCGTAGTCGGATGGCGGAGAAGCAGCGGGTGACAGCCTCTTAACGGCATTCGCTGCGCTCATCATCGCGGGCAAGCCTCGCTCCTACAGGATTGCGTATAACCTGTGGGAGTGTGGCTAGCCCGCGATTTTTTTTGGAAGAGGAAAACATGATGCGAGTCTGGATCGACGCTGATGCCTGCCCTCGGGCGGCCAAGGATCTGGTGGTGAAATTCGCCCTCAAGCGCCAGTACGAAGTGGTGCTGGTGGCGGGGCAGCCGCAGATCAAGCCGGGGCTGGCGCTGGTGAAGTTGATCGTGGTGCCGAGTGGCCCGGACGCCGCTGACGATTACCTGGTGGAGCATGCGGTGCCGGGTGAGCTGGTGATTTGCAGCGACGTGCCGCTGGCGGATCGCCTGGTGAAGAAGGGCGTGGCTGCGCTGGACCCACGAGGCAAGGAGTTCGATGCACAGAACATGGGGGATCGACTGGCGGTGCGCAACCTGTTTACCGACCTGCGTGAACAGGGTCAGATGGGCGGTGGTCCGGCACCGTTTGGCGAGCGGGAGAAGCAGGCGTTCGCCAATGCGCTGGACCGGATTCTCACCCGGCTGACCCGTAAACCCTGAGCCTCACACCGAACACTGTGGGAGTAAGCTTGCTCCCACAGTGGATTGGGGTCAGGCGTCGTTTTCGTGGGTCAGTTCGAGGACGCGGTCGACCATTTTGTTGATACCGGACGCTGCTTCGCTAATGGTCTGCGCCAGCATGTACGCCGGTGTGCTTACCAGTTTGCGCGCCCGGTCCTCGACGATTTCGGTCACGGCGCAATCAGTATGGGTCGCGCCCATTTTGGTCATGGCTGCCGCGGTCTCGGCGTCGTTGCCGATGGTGCAGTTCACCCCTGGGCCATAAATCTTCGCCGCAAGCGCCGGAGAGATGCACATCAAGCCGACCGGTTTGCCCGCTTCAGCAAAGGCTTCGGTCAGCGCCAGGACATCCGGCTGCACTGTGCAACCCGCGCCTGCGACCGCAAAGTTCGACAGGTTCTTGGCCGAGCCAAATCCGCCGGGAACGATCAACGCATCGAAGTCGTCGACGTCGGCGTCGCGGATGTCCTTGATGTTGCCTCGGGCGATCCGCGCCGATTCCACCAGCACGTTGCGCGACTCGGGCATTTCCTCGCCGGTCAGGTGATTGATCACATGCAATTGCGCAATGTTCGGGGCAAAGCACTGCACCTGAGCGCCGCGCTGGTCCAGTCTCAGCAGGGTAATCACGCTTTCGTGAATCTCGGCGCCGTCGTACACGCCACAGCCGGAAAGGATCACTGCAATTTTTTTGCTCATGGGTTGTTCTCCAGATTCATGGCGTTAAATGTCCACTAATTTGTCGCTCGTTGCCATAGGGTAAATGGGCGGCTACACCTAGCATCTGTCCTCAAGATTCCGATCAGGGCGCGTCATGGACTTCATTCTGTATGCGGTGCCGTTTTTCTTTGTGCTGATTGCCGCCGAACTGCTGGCCGATCGTTGGCGTGGGGTCAGTAATTATCGCGTGGCCGATGCGATCAACAGCATGAGCACCGGTGTGCTGTCGACCACTACGGGCTTGTTGACCAAGGGTGTCGGGTGGCTCACCTACGGATTTGCCCTTGAGCATGTGGCGCTGTTCAAACTGTCGGCCGAGAGCATCTGGGTCTGGGTGTTTGCCTTTGTGCTCTATGACTTCTGCTACTACTGGCTGCATCGTATGGGGCACGAACGCAATATCCTCTGGGCCGCGCATTCGGTGCATCACCAGAGCGAGGAGTACAACCTGTCCACCGCGTTGCGCCAGACCAGTACCGGTTTCCTGCTGGGCTGGATTTTCTACCTGCCGATGGCGGTGCTCGGCGTGCCGCTGCTGGTGTTCGTCAGCGTCGCGGCGCTGAATCTGCTGTATCAGTTCTGGGTCCATACCCGGCACATTCCCAAACTCGGCTGGTTCGAGTGGTTCTTTGTGTCGCCGTCCAATCATCGGGCTCACCATGCGCAGAACGCTCTCTACATGGATCGCAACTACGGCGGGGTGTTCATTATTTGGGACCGTCTGTTTGGCTCGTTTCAGGAAGAAGACGACAACGAGCCGGTGATTTTCGGCGTGACCACGCCATTGGCGAGCTGGAATCCTTTGTGGGCCAACGTGCAGTTCTATGTGCAACTGTGGAATGACGCGCGACGGGCCGAGAGTCCATGGGACAAGTTGCGGATCTGGTTCATGCGCACCGGTTGGCGTCCGGCGGATGTGGCGGCCAAGTACCCGATGCACAAGCCCGACTTGAACCAGTTCCGCAAATTCGAGGTGCCTTTGGACGGGCGTCAGCAACTGTATGTGGCGTTACAGTTTTGCGCCTACATCGCGCTGGGCAGCTACTTGATGAATCTGGAGCGGAGCCTGCCAACCGCCGCGTTGGTGCTCGGCTGGAGTGCGGTGGCGCTGGGATTGTTTACGTTGGGCGTGGCCCTGGAGAATCGCTCGTGGGCGTTGAAGCTGGAGCTGCTGCGTTTGGCATCGAACGTGCCGTTGGTGTGGCTGGCGCCGGTGGCAGGGCTGTGGCCGGCCAGCGCAGTGGGCTGGATCGGCCTGCTCAGCTACAGCCTGCTGAGCGTTATCGGTCTCTGCTGCAGCAGAACCCGCATCACTCGTTTGGCGTCTTAGGCACTTCGGCGTGAGCCCGTGCGGCTTTCAGGGCTTGCTCGTCGGCGTAGATCTTTTTCGCCAGACGGGCATTCTTGAAGCGCCGACGCAGCCACAGGCCCAAGCCCAGTACCAGCAACGCGCCGAGCACCCACAATTCGTACTTCTTGACGCTGCCAAGCATGCCTTCCAGCACAGCGCCAAAGTGGTAAGCCGCCGCTGCCAGGGCTGCCGCCCAGACCGCCGCGCCAATGCCGTTGAGCAGCAGATAACGTCCCGGTGGATAGCCCGACAGGCCGATGGCCACCGGCATCACGGTGCGTAAACCGTAGACAAAGCGGAAGCTCAGCACCCAGATGTCCGGGTGTTTGCGAATGTGTTCCAGCGCCCGATCGCCCATCATCTGCCAGCGCGGCTTGCGCGCCAGCAATTTGCGCCCGTGCTTGCGCCCCAGGAAGTACCACAGCTGATCACCGGCATAACTGCCGAAGAACGCTACGACCACCACCAGGTTGATGTCCATGTATCCGCGGAACGCGAGGAAGCCGGCGAGCACAAGAATGGTTTCGCCTTCGAAGAACGTGCCGAGAAACAGGGCAAAGTAGCCGAAGTCATGCAGAAATTGTTGGAGCATTGTCTGGGTGCTGGCGAAATGAACGCGCAGCCTAACCCTTCGTGCACATTCATGAAAGTGTCCAAATGTGTCTCGACGTGAACATTTCCTGCAACGACAATGGAATGCGACTACCTGTCACAGGGGTGCACATAACTGTAATACGTTCGTCATAATGACCGCTTATAACTGTCACGCTCGCCCGCCAGCGCGGGCTCAGGAGTCTGCCGTGAGCTTTACCCCCGCCAACCGTCTGTTCCCCGCAACACGCCTGCGCCGTAACCGTCGTGATGATTTTTCGCGTCGACTGGTCCGTGAAAATGTTTTGACCGTCGATGACCTGATCCTGCCGGTGTTCGTCCTGGACGGTGAAAACCGTCGCGAAGCGGTGGCCTCGATGCCGGGCGTCGAACGCCTGACCATCGACCTGTTGCTGGAAGAAGCGGCCAAATGGGTTGAGCTGGGGATTCCGGCGCTGGCGCTGTTCCCGGTCACGCCACCGGAGCTCAAGACACTGGATGCCGCCGAAGCCTGGAACCCGAACGGCATCGCCCAGCGCGCCACCCGCGCCCTGCGTGCGCAATTCCCTGATCTGGGAGTGATCACCGACGTTGCCCTGGACCCGTTTACTACCCACGGTCAGGACGGCATCATCGACGAAGAAGGCTACGTGCAGAACGACATTACCGTCGATGCACTGGTCCGGCAGGCCCTGTCCCACGCCGAAGCGGGCGCCCAAGTGGTGGCCCCCTCGGACATGATGGACGGTCGTATCCAGGCGATCCGCGAAGCCCTCGAGCTGGCCGATCACGTCAATGTGCGGATCATGGCCTACTCGGCGAAGTACGCCAGCGCTTATTACGGCCCGTTCCGCGATGCGGTGGGTTCGGCGCTGAACCTGGGCAAGGCCAACAAGGCCAGCTATCAGATGGACCCGGCCAACAGCAACGAAGCCCTGCACGAAGTGGCGGCGGACTTGTCAGAAGGTGCGGACATGGTCATGGTCAAGCCAGGCATGCCGTACCTGGACATCCTTTACCGGGTCAAAGAAGAATTCAAAGTGCCGACGTTTGTTTATCAAGTCAGCGGCGAATACGCCATGCACATGGCGGCGATCCAGAATGGCTGGTTGAGCGAAGGGGTTATTCTCGAATCCCTGACCGCTTTTAAACGTGCAGGCGCCGATGGCATCCTGACTTACTTTGCCGTCCGCGCCGCTCAACTGTTACGAGAGCAAAAATAGCCCTCCCAGGAACATTTCATGAATACCGAAGGACTGACTGACGTTGCCGTAAAAGAGGCTCAACCCCTGGTCGAGCAAATCGCCGAAACCCCGCCGGAGCTGGAGCCTGCTCCGCCCGCGGTGGTGGCTGAAACCGCTACTGCAGCGGCGGCGCCGGCGATTGCCATTCCTGGTCTGGATGACAGCAGCCTGTACATCCACCGCGAGCTCTCGCAACTGCAATTCAACATCCGTGTGCTGGAACAGGCGCTGGATGAGTCCTATCCGTTGCTGGAGCGGCTTAAGTTTCTGCTGATCTTCTCCAGCAACCTGGATGAGTTCTTCGAAATTCGTGTCGCGGGCCTGAAGAAGCAGATCACCTTCGCCCGTGAACAAGCCGGCGCCGATGGCCTGCAACCGCATCAAGCCCTGGCCCGGATCAGCGAGCTGGTGCACGGTCACGTAGACCGCCAGTACGCGATCCTCAACGACATTCTGTTGCCGGAACTGGAAAAACATCAGGTCCGCTTCATCCGTCGTCGTCACTGGACCACCAAGCTCAAGACTTGGGTTCGCCGCTATTTCCGCGACGAGATCGCGCCGATCATCACCCCGATCGGCCTCGACCCGACGCACCCGTTCCCGTTGCTGGTGAACAAGAGCCTCAACTTCATCGTCGAGCTTGAAGGCGTTGACGCCTTCGGTCGCGATTCCGGCCTGGCGATCATCCCGGCGCCGCGTTTGCTGCCGCGCGTAATCAAGGTGCCGGAAGAGGTCGGCGGCGCCGGCGACAACTATGTGTTCCTGTCGTCGATGATCCACGCCCACGCCGATGACCTGTTCCAGGGCATGAAGGTCAAGGGCTGCTATCAGTTCCGCCTGACCCGAAACGCCGACCTGGCGCTGGATTCCGAGGATGTGGAAGACCTGGCCCGCGCACTGCGCGGTGAACTGTTCTCGCGTCGCTACGGTGACGCGGTGCGTCTGGAAGTGGCTGACACCTGCCCGAAACACTTGTCCGACTACTTGCTCAAGCAGTTCAACCTGCACGAGACCGAGTTGTATCAGGTCAACGGTCCGGTCAACCTGACCCGCCTGTTCAGCATTACCGGCCTGGACAGTCAGCGAGCGCTCCAATACACGCCGTTCACCCCGCAGATCCCGAAACTACTGCAGAACAGCGAGAACATCTTCAGCGTGATCAGCAAGCAGGACATTCTGCTGCTGCACCCGTTCGAGTCATTCACCCCGGTGGTCGACCTGCTGCGCCAGGCCGCCAAGGACCCACATGTACTGGCGGTCCGCCAGACGCTGTACCGTTCCGGCGCCAACTCGGAAATCGTTGATGCGCTGGTCGATGCCGCGCGTAACGGCAAAGAGGTCACCGCGGTGATCGAATTGCGTGCGCGCTTCGACGAAGAATCCAACCTGCAACTGGCCAGTCGTCTGCAAGCGGCCGGTGCGGTGGTGATTTACGGCGTGGTCGGCTTCAAGACTCACGCCAAGATGATGCTGATTCTGCGTCGCGAAGCCGGCGAGATCGTGCGTTACGCGCATTTGGGAACAGGCAACTACCACGCGGCCAACGCCCGCCTGTACACCGACTACAGCTTGCTGACCTCAGACGACGCCTTGTGCGAAGACGTCGGCAAATTGTTCAGCCAGTTGATCGGCATGGGTAAAACCCTGCGCATGAAGAAGCTGCTGCACGCGCCGTTCACGCTGAAGAAGGGCATGCTCGACATGATTGCCCGGGAGACACAGTTCGCGCTCGACGGCAAACCGGCGCACATCATCGCCAAGTTCAACTCGCTGACCGATCCGAAGATCATCCGCGCGCTGTACAAGGCCAGCCAGTCGGGTGTGCGCATCGACCTCGTCGTACGCGGCATGTGCTGCCTGCGTCCGGGCATCGCCGGGGTTTCGCACAATATCCATGTGCGCTCGATCATCGGTCGCTTCCTGGAGCACACCCGGGTCTTCTACTTCCTCAATGGCGGCGACGAACAGATGTTTCTCTCCAGTGCCGACTGGATGGAGCGCAACCTCGACAAACGCGTCGAGACTTGCTTCCCGGTGGAAGGTCGCAAGCTGATTGTGCGGGTCAAGAAAGAGCTGGAGCTGTACCTGACCGACAACACGCACAGCTGGAGCCTGCAATCGGACGGTCGTTACATCCGCAACACGCCGACCGGCAACCAGAACCCGCGCAGTGCGCAGGCGACGTTGCTGGAGCGTTTGGGCAGTCCGATCCTGACGGTGCGTTAATGCTGACCTGATGTAAAAAAATGGCGATCCCAAGGGATCGCCATTTTTGTTTCAGCACCGCCACCTGTAGGAGCACGGCTTGCCGGCGATGGCGCCCGTGAGATCGCCATCGCCGGCAAGCCGTGCTCCTACAAGTGCGTGTTTCAGCGGGCGTTCAGGACAATGTCGACGCGGGTGAGCCATTCGGCTTCGATGGCGAAGTCGGCCTGGGTCAGTTGGTTGTCGTCCAGCCATTGGTCCGGGAACACCACCTCCAGGCTGTTGCCATTGGCGTGAAGTTCTACTTGAGGCATTTGCTGCGTGCCTCGGATGTGATGGAACAGGATCGCGAAACGCAGCAGCACGCACAGGCGAATCAGCTTGATGCCGTCATCGCCGAACTCGGCGAATTTATCCTTGGGAATGTTGCGTCGGTGACCACGCACCAGCAGCGCCAGCATTTGCTGGTCCTCGCGGGAGAACCCGGCCAGGTCCGAGTGCTCGATCAGGTAGGCGCCATGCTTGTGGTACTGATAGTGAGCGATGTCCAGGCCCACTTCATGGACCTTGGCCGCCCAGCCGAGCAGTTCGCGCCAGACACCGTCATCCAGGTCCCAATCCTTGGCCACTTGATCGAACGCGTGCAGCGCCTTGCGCTCGACCCGCACCGCTTGTTCCTGATCGACGTGATAACGCTCCATCAGCGAGCTGAGCGTACGCTCACGGACGTCTTCGTGATGATGGCGGCCCAACAGATCGTAGAGCACGCCTTCACGCAGGGCGCCTTCGCAGTGGTCCATGCGCTGGAGTTCGAGGGCGTCGAAAATCGCCTCTAGAATCGCCAGACCCGCGGGGAAAATCGCCCGGCGGTCGGGCTTGATCCCGTCGAAGTCGATTTTCTCGACGTCGCCGAGCTTGATCAGTTTGCGTTTGAGCCACGCCAGGCCCTCGGCGTTCACCTCGCCAGTGCCGTGGCCGCCGGCCTTCAGTGCCAGGCCGATGGCGCGGATGGTGCCTGAGGAGCCGATGGCTTCATCCCAGGTCAGGCGGTGCAGGGCGTGCTCAATGCTCATGATCTCCAGCCGTGCCGCGGTGTACGCCTGGGCGTAACGGGCCGGAGTGATCTTGCCGTCCTTGAAATAGCGCTGGGTATAGCTGACGCAGCCCATTTGCAGGCTTTCGCGCAACAGTGGCTCGAAGCGCTGGCCAATGATGAATTCGGTACTGCCGCCGCCGATGTCAGCCACCAGGCGTTTGCCCGGGGTGTCGGCGAGGGTGTGGGACACGCCGAGGTAGATCAGGCGCGCTTCTTCACGGCCGGAGATGACTTCCACCGGGTGGCCGAGGATGTCTTCGGCGCGGCGGATAAATTCGGCGCGGTTACGGGCCTCGCGAAGGGCGTTGGTGCCGACGATCCGCACGGCGCCCGTGGGCATGCCGTTGATCAGTTGGGCAAAACGCTTCAGGCAGTCGAGCCCGCGCTGCATGGACTCTTCGTTGAGATGGCGCTCTTCGTCGATGCCGGCGGCCAGCTGAACCTTCTCCCCGAGACGCTCGAGAATACGGATTTCGCCGTTCTGGGCCTTGGCCACGACCATGTGAAAGCTGTTGGAGCCCAGGTCGATTGCGGCGATCAGAGACAGATTCTTGGCTTGGGATTGCGGCATGGTCAGGGGGTCTCGGTCGATAACCTCGACATCGTGCCACGATCAAAGGCTGGCGCCAACGCGCAGTGTTCAAAGCGTTGATCCAGCACAGTCATACAGGTGGCCGCTGCGCGGCCAATCGCGGGCAAGCCCGCTCCCACAGGTTTTCCGGTCGGACACACAATCGTATTCCAGCGCAGAGCCTTGTGGGAGCGGGCTTGCCCGCGATGAGGCCATCCCAGGCGCTGAAGCTCTCTCAGATTGCCGCCTCAACCGTGCCGATGAAATTCGCCAGCTCCGCTGTCTGCGGATTGGCAAACAGGACTTTCGGATCCCCCACCTCATGCACCTTGCCCTGATGCATGAACACCAACTTGTCCCCAACCTCCCGGGCAAAGCGCATTTCGTGGGTGACCATGATCAGTGTCATCCCGTCCCTGGCCAGTTGCCGGACCACGCTCAGCACTTCATTGACCAGCTCTGGGTCCAGCGCCGAGGTGATTTCATCGCACAGCAACACCTTTGGCGACATCGCCAGCGCCCGGGCGATGGCGACGCGCTGTTGCTGCCCGCCAGACAGCCGATCGGGGAAGGCATCAAATTTTTCCCCCAACCCGACGCGCTCCAGCATCTGCCGCGCCAGTTCTGCAGCTTTGGCTTTGGGGACTTTTTGCACCACTTGTGGCGCGAGCATCACATTTTCGCCCACGGTCAGGTGCGGGAACAGGTTGAATTGCTGGAACACCATGCCGACTTTCTGCCGCAGGCTGCGCAAGTCCGCACGGGCGGCGTCGAGGTATTCGCCGTCAACTTCGATCACGCCATCGTTGATCGACTCCAGGCCGTTCAATGTGCGCAACAAGGTGGATTTGCCCGAGCCGCTGCGGCCGATGATCGCCACCACCTGGCCTTCCTCGACGCTCAGGTCGATGCCTTTGAGTACATGGTGGTCGCCGTAATATTTATGCAGGGCGGAAATTCTAAGCAGAGGCATGCAGTCTCCTTTCCAGGTAGCGCGCGCTGAGGGACAAGGGATAGCAGAGCAGGAAATAACCGAGGGCAACCAGGCCGTAAACCATGAACGGTTCAAAGGTGGCGTTGGCGAGCATGCCGCCGGTCTTGGTCAGTTCGGTGAAACCGATGATGGAGGTCACGGCGGTGCCTTTGACCACTTGCACCGAAAACCCCACGGTTGGCGCCACGGCGATCCGCAGCGCTTGCGGCAGGATCACGTAACGCAGTTGCTCCAGTGGATTGAGCGCCAGGCTTGATGAAGCTTCCCACTGGCCGTTGGGGATCGAGTCGACGCATCCGCGCCAGATCTCCGCCAGATATGCGCTGGTAAACAGCGTCAGGGCCAGCGCCGCCGCCATCCATGGCGAAATGTCGACACCGGCCAGGGCGACGCCGAAGAACACCAGGAATAGCTGCATCAACAGCGGCGTGCCCTGGAACAGCTCGATGTACGTGCGGGCGATGTTGCGCGGCAGGGATTTTTTCGAAATGCGCATGACCATGACCAGCAAGCCGATCAAGCCGCCGCCAATAAATGCCACCAGTGACAGCGCCAGGGTCCATTGCAGGCCCGTGAGCAAGTTGCGCACGACGTCCCAAAAGGTGAAGTCGCTCATTGGCTGCTCCTGGCGATGTACCGGCGCCCAATCCAGTTCAGCAACTGGCGGATCAGCAGCGCCATGCACAGGTAGAGCAGGGTGGTCAGGGCATAGGTTTCAAAGGCGCGGAAGTTGCGCGATTGAATGAAGTTGGCGGCAAAGCTCAGTTCTTCGGCCGCGATCTGCGAGCAGACAGCCGACCCCAGCATGACGATGATGATCTGGCTGCTCAGCGCCGGCCAGACTTTGCCCAGGGCTGGCAGCAAGACCACGTGGCGGAACGCTTCGAAGCGATTCATCGCCAAGGCGGCTGCGGCTTCAAGCTGCCCTCGGGGGATCGCCTGGATGCCGGCACGGATGATCTCGGTGGAATAGGCGCCCAGGTTGATCACCATGGCCAGCACGGCGGCCTGCCATTCCGAAATCTGCACACCCAGGGAGGGCAAGCCGAAGAAGATGAAAAACAGCTGCACCAGAAACGGGGTGTTGCGGATCAGCTCGACGTAAACACCGAAAATCGTCGAGAACGGCCGAATGTTCCACGCCCGCACCAGCGCCCCGACGATGCCCAGGCTAACACCGAGCACAGCGCCAATGGCTGTCAGCTCAAGGGTGAACAGCGCTCCGCGCAGCAGCAGGTCGGTGTTTTGCACCACCGGCAGAAAGTCGAACTGATAAGCCATGCTCAGTCTCCTTGGCGAAAATCAGAGATCGGCCGGCAACGGTTCTTTCAGCCAGGTCCGGGAGTTTTTCTCCAGTGCGCCATCCGTCTTGGCGGTGGCCAGGATCTGGTTGACCTTGCCCAGCAGCGCCGGCTCGTTCTTGTTCACGCCTACGTAGACCGGCGAATCCTTGAGCTTCACTTTCAGCGCGGGAACGCGTTTCGGGCTTTTCTCGCTGATCGCCACCATCACCACGTTGCCGCTGGCGATCAGGTCAACCTGGCCGGCGAGGTAGGCGGCGATGGTCGAGTTGTTGTCTTCGAAGCGCTTGATGGTCACGCCTTCGGGGGCCACCTTGGTCAGTTCGATGTCTTCAATGGCGCCACGGGTGACGCTGATGGTTTTACCCTTGAGGTCGTCCAGGTTTTTGATGTCGGCGTCTGGCGGACCGAACACGGCCAGGTAGAACGGCGCGTAGGCGCTTGAGAAGTCGATGACTTTCTCGCGCTCGGGGTTCTTGCCGAGGCTGGAGATCACCAGGTCCACCTTGCCGGTGGTCAGGAACGGGATGCGGTTGGTGCTGTTCACCGGGGTCAGTTCGAGTTTGACCTTGAGCTGATCGGCCAGCAGTTTTGCGGTATCGATGTCCAGGCCGCGCGGTTTCATGTCCGGGCCGACCGAGCCGAACGGCGGGAAGTCCTGCGGCACGGCGACTTTGAGAATGCCGCGTTTGACCACATCCTCCAGACCATCGGCGTGGGCGGGCGCCTGGCTCAGCATCAGGCTGGCAAACAAGGCGGCAAGGAGGGCGCTGTAACGCTGGGTCATGGCAAATCTCCGGATCGGCGAAAAGTGAATGCTGCGGATCGACAGAGCACGGGGCATGCCAAGAGTCGGTTTTCGGGGGCGCAGACCACGGGTTTACTGGCGTCGATCGGTCTTACTGGTCTGAACAGTCAGGTTGTATTTCGCACCCTGATAGCGCATCGCCGGAAACGCTCGAACCCCCATGGGGCACGACTTGCCGGGCGTCGCGATTAGCTTTACAACTGAGCGCTCATTGGCCTGGCGTGTTTGAAAAACCATGAATTCGATCTCCCGTGCCGTTCCTGAAGTGGCCCTGCAGGCCATCCGTAAATTGATCACCGAGCAAGGCTTCGGGCCAGGCGATGCCTTGCCCTCGCAACGGGACCTGGCGGTGCAGTTGGGGGTCAGTCGGGCGTCATTGCGTGAGGCGTTGTCGTCGCTGAGTGCGCTGGGCGTGATCAGTATCCAGCCCGGCAAAGGTGTGTTCGTGCAGGCGCCGGTGGACCTGTCCCGTGACGAGGCGGCGGTGAACTGGCCGTTCGCTGCCCAGGCCTCGCCGCTGGATATCTTCCAGTTGCGGTATGCCCTTGAGGGTTTTGCCGCCGGTTTGGCGGCTATCACCTTGAGCACACAAGAGCTGGATGCGCTGGAAGACAATGTCGCGGCCATGCGCCAGGAATTGAAGGGCGGCGACTTCGAGGCGGCGGCGCGGCTGGATTTCGAGTTTCACCGGCGCATCCTGCTGGCCAGCGGCAATCAGGCGATGCTGAGCATCCTGACCGCCAGCGCCGAGATCTTTCTGGAGAGTCAGAAGCTACCGTTCATCCGGGCTGAGCGGGCCATGGAAACCTGGCAGGAACACCGCAAAATCCTCCGCACACTGACTCGACGGGCCTCTGGCGCTGCGCAGAAAGCCATGCATGAACATGTACGAAACGCGGCGCTGCGTACAGGGATTGCCTTTGTCGCTCCCGCCACCTCGTGACTTGAGCTATACCCAAACTCATGGACCACCATAGCGAGACTCAATCATCTGCACCTTCCTGAACGAAGGAAGGGCGGCTATGATGGGCCACGTTTTTTTGCTTACAACCTGGAGACTTCCATGAGCAGCGATCTTATCAAACACGTTAGCGACGCTAGCTTCGAGGCCGACGTACTCAAGGCCGAAGGCGCTGTACTGGTCGACTACTGGGCTGAATGGTGCGGCCCATGCAAAATGATCGCTCCTGTTCTGGACGAGATTGCTGAAACCTACAAAGGCAAGCTGACCGTTGCCAAGCTGAACATCGACGAAAACCAGGAAACCCCGGCCAAGCATGGCGTGCGTGGTATCCCGACGCTGATGCTGTTCAAGAACGGTAACGTTGAAGCGACCAAGGTCGGCGCACTGTCGAAGTCGCAACTGGCTGCCTTCCTCGACGCCAACATCTAAGCGTCGATCAAAGCGTCATCAAAAAGGCCCCGCACATTGCGGGGCCTTTTCGTTATTCAGGGCTAGACGCTCCGAAACTCAGGTGTTACATTCGGCCCCGCACTGGTTTCTCCATTGCCCCCTGCTAGCCGTCGCCGACGCACTCCTTTTCGAATAAGTA
>Ga0302169_10000107_pt1 | contig 27683 bp, 28 predicted proteins | sample I_Fen_N1_3_FD_193493 | JGI IMG/M metagenome (GOLD analysis project Ga0302169, IMG submission 193493) | Peat permafrost microbial communities from Stordalen Mire near Abisko, Sweden - I_Fen_N1_3 | ecosystem: Environmental > Terrestrial > Soil > Wetlands > Permafrost | place: Sweden: Abisko...
TCGCGGCTCATCTGTTGCTGGGCATCGAGCTGGCGACTGCGTTTGCCGCGCCCGCTGTAGTTGAGGTGCGACAGGTAAAACTTCTGTACGTCGTACTCGCGCATCAACGCCAGCAGTTGGGGCAGTTGCGCATGGTTCTCCTGGGTCAATGTGGTCCGCAGGCCGACACGAATCCCTTGCTCGCGACAGAGCCGGATCGCGTGCATTGAGCGGGCGAAGCTGCCTTTCAGTTGGCGGAAGGTGTCGTGGGTGGCTTCCAGGCCATCGATGCTGATGCCGACATAGTCGAACTGCGCTGCGCGGATCTGCGCGATGTTCTGCTCATCGATCAGCGTGCCGTTGGTGGACAACGCCACGAAAAAACCCTTGGCGCGGGCATAGGCGCTGAGCACAAACAGATCCTCGCGCAACAGCGGCTCGCCCCCGGAAAGTATCAGCACCTTCACCCCGGCGGCGTGCAGGTCGTCGATCACGGCCAGGGCGGCGGGGGTATCCAGTTCGTCGCGAAAGACACTGTCGGCCGAGGTCGCGTAGCAGTGTTTGCACGTCAGGTTGCAGCGCCGCAGCAGGTTCCAGATCACCACCGGTGGCCGGTTGCTGCCCGGTGGGCTGGTTCTGGGGGCGGGCGCCTGGCCGCTCAGGGCGCGCAGGTAGTGGCTGATCCTCAACATGCCAATCTCCTTGAGTCATCACGTTTCAGCGCGGCGCTTACGGTAGCCGCAAACCGGTTTTCTTCAGGATGCGGCTGCTTACCAGCATCTCGTCGGCGACACACGCATCGCCCAGCAAGTAGCGCAGGTGCTCGCGATAGCTGTTGATCTCATCGCTGCTACGGCCATGGACCATGGCGAATAGGTTGTAGCGCCAGTCGGGCTGGCGCGGGCGCCGGTAACAGTGGCTGACGAACGGCTGGGCGCCGATCAATGCGCCGAGGCGCGGCATGTCGGCGTCGCGCACGTCCCAGACCGTCATGCCGTTGTGGCGATAGCCGAGGCGATAGTGATTGGGGACGGCGGCAATCCGGCGAATCGCGCCCTCGGCTTGCAGGCGCTTGAGCAAATCCAGGGTGGATTCGACGCTCAGGTGCAGTTGCTCGGCAAGCCAGGCCCATGGATCGTCCACCAAGGGCAGGCCGGCCTGGGTCAGTTCGACCAGACGCTGGGCCAGGGTGTCTTCAGGCCGGGAAATACAGACCGACATGGTAGGTCTCCTCTTTGGGCAGGTTAAGCAACGGCAGGCCGGTCAGGGTTTCGATGTAGTCCAGGGTTTCGGCGATCGCCTGTTGTGTCGAGCAGGCGAGCACGAACCACATGTTCCAGGCGTGTTCGCGTCGATAGTTATGCGCCACTTCGGGCAAGGCGTGCAGTTGCTCGGCAACCTGTTCGAAACGCTCTTCCGGCACCGCCAGCGCGGCGAGGGTGAAGGCACCGCCCAGCCGTTCGATGTCGAACATCGGACCGAAACGCGTGAGGATTCCCTCGCAGAGCATTTCGTGGAGGCGTTGAAGCAGTTCACTACTGCTGCTGTCCAGTTCGCGGGCCAGCACCTGCCAAGGATGGCGCACCAGCGGCAGGCCCAGTTGCAAGCGGTTGATCAGACGACGGTCGAGGTCATCCATGGTGTGGGGCTCCCGTTGACGCGGCGGCAAAGCGTGCGCCGCACTGTTTGAAGGCGTGGGTGCTGAACAGCAATTGGTGGGGCAGGTCGCTCAGCAGGTGTTCTTCGAGCAACGCCTTGATCCGCCTCTCGACCGGATCACGCTGACGCCCGTGCACCATGCAGAACAGGTTGTATCGCCACTGCGGCAAGCGTCGCGGCCGTTGATAGCAGAGGTTGATGTCGGGTGATCGCCCCAGACGCTGGCCGACTTCGTCGATCAGCGCGTCCGGAACATCCAGTACCAGCATCGCGTTGGCGGTAAAGCCCAGCGCACGATGGTTGAGCACCAGTCCGACCCGACGGAACAATCCTTGCGCGTGCCACTGGCGCATCTGTCCGAGCACCTGGTCTTCGTCGGCGTCTATCCGGTCGGCGAGGGCCTGGTAGGGGCGCGAGACCAGCGGCAGGCCACCTTCCAGGTGCCGCCGCAGCGCCAGCGCTTGTCTGGGGGTGAGTCCGGTCTTCATGGGGTTTCTCCCAGGGGGAAACCGAGGTCGATGCGGTAGGCAGTCAGCATCGGCAGGTCCAGTGGCGTGAGGCCGGTGTCTTTTTCGAGTTCGTCGAGTACCCGTTCGATGTGCGGTCGATCAGGCCCGGTCAACACAAACCACAGGTTGTAGAAATGCTCCCGTGCATAGTTGTGATTGACCTCGGGATACTGGCTGACGCGCTCGGCGACCTGATGCAGGCGTTCGGCGGGCACGGCGAAGGCGGCGAGGGTGCTGGCCCCGGCGCGGCTGTGTTCGAACACCGGGCCGATCCGCGAGAGGGTGCCGGCCTGATCCATGGCGTGCAGGCAGGCCATCACGTGGGCCTCGTCGCAACCGAGGACGCTGGCCATTTCTTTAAACGGTTCGGGGCATAGCGGCATGCCGTGCTGGAAGCGGTCCATCAACTGGCGACTGAGCAAGTCCAGGTCCATTTCAATACCCCATTTTTTGCGCACGGCTGCTGAAGAAGATGCCGCTCGGCGCGCTGGCGGGCAGGGTGGTCAACCGTTTCAGGCTGTACGGGTCCCAGACTTGAACCTGATCGCCGTCCCGTGACGACAGCCACAACTGGTCGCCACGGGCGGTGAACTCCATGTGCAGCACCGCTGGCCCCGGGCGCAGGTCAGCGATCACTGCGTGGGTTTCGGTGTCGATCACCTGAACCCGATCGTTGTCCGGGTAGGCGAAGTTGACCCACAACTGCCGACCATCGGGCCGCGAGGTGACGAACACCGGCTGACCGGCCACCGGGATGGCGGCGGTCTGCTGCCAACTGCGCGAATCCATCACCAGCACTTGATGGCGGCCGACGGCGGGCACAAAGGCCTGGTTGTCGGCGACGGCCCAGCCTTCCAGGTGCGGCATCTTGTAGACCGGGAGTTTTTCCTGGCCGCGACCGTAGTCGCCGAGTATCCGCTGCACGCCGCGCTCCGGGTGCCAGAGGTCGAGTTGGGCCATGCCGTCTTCGCCGAACAGCCCGGCCATGTAATAGCGGCCATCCGGGGTGATCAGGGCATCGTAGGGTTGTTGGCCGATGTTTTTGAAACGGCTGATCTGCGGCGTGTTGCCCCGGCTGAAGTCGGCGGTCCAGATTTCGCCGGTATCGAACAGGCTGAACACAAAGCGTTGGCCGGGGGCGTCCACCAGCCCGACGACCCGCGAGCGTTTGCTGCCGTCGGCCAGGGCCGTGGCGGGGATGTCGGCGACCTGTTGCAGGGTGTCGGCATCGAACACCTTGACCCCGCCGGGGACGTAGTTGGACACCGCGATCAACTTGCCGTCCTGGCTGATGGCGCCGCCGATGCTGTTACCGCCCTGGATAACCCTGTGATCGATACGTTGGGTCAGCAGGTCGATTTTGCTCAGCCCGCCATCACGGCCGAACACATAGGCATAACGCTGGTCATGGGAAAACACCACGGAGGCATGGGACAGGTCGCCAAAACCTGTGAGTCGGGCCAGGGCAGTGTGCGTCCGGCTTTCGATGATTTGCACGCTACCGGTGCCGCGCTCCACCACCACGCCGAGATCACCGGTGCCGCGCAAGGGCGATTGAGCGCAGGCGGATAACAGGAGGCCGGTCGCCGCTGACAGCAGGATTGAACGGATCATGGTGCGGGGTATCCCTGGAGAAGAAGATCGACCAGCCAACGGATGTCGTCAGGACTGAGCAGCGGGCCCCAGCCGGGCATCGCGGTGCCGGGGCGACCCTGGGTGACGGTGGCGATCAGGCTGTCCCGCGTCTTGCCGGCCAACGCCGCGCGGGTCAGCTCGGGGCCCAGCCCGCCGGTCATGTACAGCCCGTGGCAGGCACCGCAGTCCTGGGCCAGCAAGTGTTCGAGTTGCGCCTGACGCTTGGCGTCCGGCGCCGCAACCGAGGTCGCGCAAATGAGGAGGAGGGCCGCCACAATCACAGCGTGTCGATAGGTGTTCATGACGCCCTCCCGGTGGTTATTTGAGCGTCAGTACCCAGGTCGCGAGGATCTTCGCTTCCTCTTCAGTGACCGGGTTGGCCGGCATCGGCATCGTCCCCCAATTGCCTTGCGTGCCATTTTTGATATGGCTCGCCAGGGTGTCCACGGCGCCCGCAACCCCCGCGTTCTTGGCCGCGACGTCCTTGAGCGCCGGGCCGACCACTTTGGTGTCGATGGAGTGGCAGGCGGCGCAAGGTTTACTCTTGAACAGCTCGAGCGCGTCTTGCGCCATGGCCGGCTGCACGCTCAGCGCAGCGGTCAGGGCAAACAGTGAAAACAGGGTATTTTTCATGACGATTCCTTGCATTGATGGAGCTCAATAGATGTCGTGTTGGGTGTTGTAGACGTTGAATTTCCCGGTGGGTGTGATCAGGCGTTTGTCCTTGATCACGGCTTTGAGCTTCAGGGTTTTGTCGTCGATCACCACCAGTGCCGACTCGTCGGCCTGGCCGCTCCAGACGGAGAACCAGACTTCATCGCCGGCCTTGTTGTATTCCGGTTGCACGACGCGCATGGCGCCTTGCTTGATGCCGGCGTACTCGGCGATCGGCAGCACGGTGTACCCGGCGTCGAGTTTGTCGAGGTTGAACACCGCCACCGATTGACTGAGCCTGGCGTCCGGGTTGAGGGTGGTGTCGACGTACAGGTGGCGTGAGTTGGGGTGGGTTTTGATGAACAGCGAACCACCGCCCTGACCCTTGAGCGAAGCGACCTGCTTCCAGGCGTATTGCGGGTGTTTGACCGGGTCGGTGCCGATCAGCGAGATACCGTCATCACCCAGGTGGCTGGTGGCCCAGACCGGACCGTAGAGCGGGTGGTCGAAGTTGGCGCCGCGACCCGGGTGAGGGGTTTTGCCGACGTCCACCAGGGCGGTCAATTTGCGCTCCTTGGAGTCGATCACCGCGACCTTGTTGGAGTTGTTGGCCGCCGTCATGAAGTAGCGGTGCGTGCTGTCCCAACCGCCGTCATGCAGGAACGGCGCGGCATCGATGTAGGTGATGGTGAGGTTTTTGATGTCCTGGTAATTGACCAGCATGACCTTGCCGGTTTCCTTGACGTTGACGATGAATTCCGGCCATTCGTGGGAGGCGATGATCGCCGCGACCCGGGGTTCGGGGTGGTACTCCTGCTTATCGACGGTCATGCCACGGGTCGAGACGATCTGTTTCGGCTCCAGGGTTTCGCCATCCATGATGGTGAACTGCGGCGGCCAGTAAGAGCCGGCGATGGTGTACTTGTCTTCGTAGCCCTTGAACTTGGAAGTCTCCACCGAGCGCGCTTCAATGCCCACTTTGACTTCGGCAACCTTGGTCGGCTCAACCGGCCACAGGTCGATCATGTCGATCCGCGCGTCTCGCCCAATCACCAGCAGATAGCGACCCGACGCGGAGATTCGCGAGATGTGCACCGCATAACCGGTCTCGATCAGCTTGACGATTTTCTTGCTGTCGCCGTCGATCAAGGCGATTTTGCCGTCATCACGCAGGGTCACCGAAAACAGGTTCGGCAGGTTGAGGGTGCTCAGTTGTTTCTTCGGGCGATCCTCGGGTTTGACCAGCACTTTCCAGGTCTTCAGCGTCTCGGCCATGCCCCATTCCGGCGGTGTCGGCGGCGTGTGTTGAATGAACTTCGCCATCGCCGTGATCTGCTCTTTGGTCAGGGCATTGGAGGTTCCCCAATTCGGCATGCCCGCCGGTGAGCCGTAGGTAATCAACGCCTCCAGATACGGTTGACCACGGGACTGGGTGATGTCCGGCGTCAAGGGTTTACCGGTGGCCCCTTTGCGCAGAACGCCGTGGCAACCGGCGCAGCGCTGGAAGTAAATTTCCTTGGACGAGTCGAACTCGGCCTGGCTCAGGTCAGGCGCACCGGCGGTTTTCACCATGGGCGCGGTGGCCGCCAGCGTGGCGGGTTCGTCAGCGCCGGCGGCCTGACTCATCGCCAGGGCCAGCGCCGAACAGAGTGTGGCGACAGTCAGGGCAAACGTTTTTCTATTGCTGATCAGCATTCCATTTCTCCTCAGGCAAGACCTTTGCGATGTGCTGGAACGGCAGCGCAGAACGCAGGTTCTTAGTGCGCTGCAAGGCTATGCCCGAGCAGGCCAATGCTCGCTTGACGGCGATCAAGTTTGCCGGCCATGTCACTTGCCAGGTTGTCGCAGGCGCCCGTAGCGTGTTCCTTGAATCCGCTTTTGGAACAGGCAGCCCATGGACCGTATCCCGTCTCGCGAACACCCCGTCGAACCCTTCTATCAACCGCTGAATAATGAGGAGGTGCTGTTCGAGCAGGCCTGGCGCCACGGCATGCCGGTGCTGATCAAAGGCCCGACCGGGTGCGGTAAGACCCGCTTCGTCCAGCACATGGCCCATCGCTTGAAACTGCCGCTGTACACCGTGGCCTGCCACGATGACTTGAGTGCCGCCGACCTGATCGGCCGCCATTTGATCGGCGCCCAAGGCACCTGGTGGCAGGACGGACCGTTGACCCGCGCGGTCCGGGAAGGGGGCATCTGCTACCTCGACGAAGTGGTCGAGGCCCGTCAGGACACCGTCGTGGTCCTGCATCCACTGGCCGATGATCGTCGGGAGCTGTTCTTGGAACGTACCGGCGAAGTGTTGAAGGCGCCGTCGTCGTTCATGCTGGTGGTGTCTTACAACCCCGGTTATCAGAACCTGCTCAAGGGCATGAAACCCAGCACCCGACAACGTTTTGTGGCGATGCGTTTCGGCTATCCGCCAGTGGTCGATGAAGAGCGCATTGTCGCCCGGGAGGCTCAGGTGGACAGCGCGTTGGCGGCACAAGTGGTCAGGCTCGGGCAGGCCTTGCGCCGGCTCGATCAGCATGACCTGGAAGAAGTCGCCTCGACGCGGCTGCTGATTTTCACCGCGCGCATGATCCGTTCCGGCATGAGCCCGCGAGAGGCGTGCATGGCGTGTCTGGCCGAGCCGCTGAGCGATGATCCGCTAACGGTCGCCGCGCTGATGGACGTGGTTGATGTCCACTTCGGCTGAGTCCAGCAACGTGTCTCGTGGCCATTTGCCGGGCGATCTGGCGATGTGGTTTTTCATTCTGGCCGAGTTGTCGGTGTTCGCGATTTTGATTCTGGCGTTCGCGGTAACCCAGGCGCTCAAGCCGCAACTGTTCGCGGAAAGCCGACAGTTGCTCAACAGCACCACCGGGCTGGCGATGACGTTGAGCCTGCTCACGGCGGGGTTGTTCGCCGCGCTGGCGCAAGAGCAAGTCCGGCACTCACGCCCACGCCCCGGCGCGATCTTTCTGTTGGCCGCGTTGCTTGCCGCGAGTCTCTACGTGGTGCTGAAAGTCACCGAGTACCGGCACTTGCTGACCTCGGGGCTCGGCATGGAGCACAACACGTTTTTCACCCTCTACTGGATTCTCACCGGTTTTCATTTTCTCCATGTACTGCTCGGCATGGTCATCCTCGGATGGCTGGCCGAGCGATGCCGTCGTGGCCTGTACAACGCCGACAACCGCAGCGGGTTTGAATGTGGCGTGCTGTATTGGCACATGGTCGATCTGATCTGGGTCGTGCTGTTTCCGCTGGTCTACGTGCTCAATTGACGGGAGGTTTGATGTCCGCTTCCAGATTACTGCTGATCTGCTGGGCCGCGCTGGCCACGTTAAGCGTGTGCACGGTGGCGCTGGCACAGGTCGGCGCGACGCGGCCGTTGGCGATGGCCATTTTGCTGGTGGCGGTCGGCAAAGCCTGGCTGATCACCGACGGCTTCATGGAACTGCGCCGCGCCCCGCGTCTATGGCGCCGCTTGATGCTGAGCTGGGCGCTGGTGTTGGCGGTATTGGTTGGGCTGACGCTGGCGACGTAGCGCGAACTCTGTGGCGAGGGGCTTGCCCCCGTTGGGTCGCGAAGCGGCCCTGAAATCAGCAAACCCATTACGTCAGACACACCGCTCTGGCTGCTTTTGCGACTGCTTCGCAGCCGAACGGGGACAAGCCCCCTCGCCACAAAAAGCTTCTTTCTCCGCTGAGTTTTCAGCCGGCGTTCAACCGCTGCACTTCAGCAAAAATCTCGGTAATGGCCCGTCTTGGCTGTCGTTTGTGCAGTACTCGGACTTGTTCGCTCATGCGCCGCAATTCGTCACTCGGTTTCGCCCACTGATCCTTCGGCAACGGCTCGGACCATCGCTGCATGACTTCGGGCATGGCTTGCGGTCCCAGTGTCTGCAAGCGGCGGACTTCCCATTCGGTCAGGTGGTTGGGGATCGTCCAGAGGGTCATGACGTGGTACAGGTACCAGAAAAATCCCGAGACCCGATTGCGGGAACCGTCGCGGATTTGCTGGTGCATGCGTGCGCGGGCGTTGTGGAAGGTGTGCAGGCCTTCGTGGGGCGGGTCGTCGGGGCCTTGCAGGTCTTGCGGGTCCTGGATGGCTTTGAGGTCGTGAATTTCATATTCCATGTAGCCACGGATCGCTTCCCAGTGGCTGATGGCGATGGGCAGACCGAAGCAGGGGAATTCGACGCTGGTCAGGGTTTCGCCATGCTGGAAACCGATGCCCATGCCGTACTGACGCTGGATGCCGTACTGGGTGGCGCCCTGGGCTTCGATGACCCAGGCGGAAAGGGACTCCCAGGGGACGAAGACCGGTTCGGTGGTGTCTTCGGGTATGAAGCAGACTTCGCGGCGTTGACGGTTGAAGCGGGTGGGGAAGATTTGAAGGCGTTTTTTGTGGTTGTGGTGCCAGGTGCAGAGGCCGATGACCAATGAGGCAATACCGGTTAGTGCTGCATTTCCATATGACACTAAAAAAACGCCCTGAATCGAATCCCAAATATCCTCCCAGTCATACCCAAGTAGGCCCCCAAGAAAACCTCCAATTAAAGGAAAAACAAACGCAATCATAAAGGCGCCACTAAAGGGCCCACCTAATATGAGTTGCCATGAAAATATCTGCGGCCATCCCAGCCCGAACTCCATATACACCTCGTTTAACTCCCCGATGTGAGGACCAAGCGGTGGCATTGGTGTCGGCAATGGCAAAGGCGCCAGGTAAGTGATCCTTCCACTGGGAAACGGTTCGACGTCTCCGGCTTTTCGAGATTGCTCAAGGGGCTGGGTAGGTACGAGGCTATTAATCTTGATGGGCATGGTCAGCCAGCTCCAGTAGGTGGGTTTCAACCAGCAACATGGGTGGACGCTCAGTGACAGATTGCGCAGGCAGCGCAGGGAATCGCCCCTGGCCATGGGGGTTGAGGCAAATGACGCGATTACGAGAAATCCACTCGCCCTTGGCGTTCAGGATCTGTAGGCAGACCGTCAATTCCAGTGTTTCGGACGCGGGCGTAAATTCGGAATCAATATCCACTGGATATCGTAGGCAGAGCACCAACCGATCGGGTCCTGTTTCTACGATGCGCAGGCTGTTGGCCACCTCGTCGCTGATGACGTCCTTGCGTTCTCGCGGTGTGCCGCGACTGTGAAGGGGAATGGAAATGCGGTGAGCGCCAATTCCCAAGCGCCGCACTGGTTGGCCGTTCAAGGGCGGCTGAAAATCGTTGAGCGTCAGCCCTGGCAGCACCAAATGAATGTCCTTGGGTTTGGCCTTTAACAGCAGATTTTTCAGCCATGAGTCATGCTCGTTTGGACCCAGTTGGGCATAAGGAGCATGAAGTAAATAGGTCAGATAATTTTTATATTCATCCAGCGTATGGTCGCCACGCTCCTCGACGTCCAGGCTCCATGGCGTGGTCTTAAGCCATTTGTCATGCGCGCTGATGTTGTAGCGGTTGTAAAGCCACGTACCGCCCAGTTCCAGCACGGTGAACAATGCTCCGGCCAGGTTAAATCGGAAGAATATTGTAGAAAGCCTTGTCCCGGCCGCAGCCCACGCGGCTATTCGTGCTTCAGTGTTCCGCGCAGTCAAAACCTTAACCCCTGCGTGGATGGTATGGCTTAGGCCGTAGGCATTAACGGTTGTCATGCCGCTTGCACCCAATGTGGCGAGCGCCGCACTCCTCTGTGCCGAGCCATTCCCGTTGCGCGTAGCCTCCTGCCAATTCTGATGTTGCGTATTTAGGCTGAACAATGAAGCTGATGCCCCAAAGATGTAAGTAAACATACCCAGTCCCGCGTGCATTTTCCCCATTTGCACGTGCACATTTTGCAAGGCGTGGTGTTGAAGTCCCGCGATTAACCCCACGCTACGCGCCCTCAAAGCCGTATCAGCCAAACTCTGAGCCGCTATGAATCCTGCAGCTCCTGTAGTCACCAGTGCGTTAGCGAGCGGAACCCAAGTACGCTTGTTGCGAGTCTGACTCTGCATCTCTCGATACACCGAAACCAAATTCACCCCCTGCACCAAAAACACCAACAACCCCATCCCTTCACTCTTAATCAAACTCCCATTCGGCACTCCCTCCACCCCAAACCGAATATTCTTCAGCAAACTCCTTACCTCCATCTGCTGCGCCGCAGGAAACACCAGCGTCACCCCCGCCCGAGCCGGCGTCGCGCCATACAACCGCATCGACTGATCCGGCAATTCCGCAATCGGGCTCAGCGCCCCGGCCAGTCGGCCCTCCAGTTGCGTCAACTCCGCACGCACCCGCACGATCTCACCCTGCAACTCCACCGCCCGTGGTGTCCTGTGCCCCTGGCGGTTTTTGTTGTGGGTGATCTGGTTGCGCTCCCGGGTCAAGGTCTTGAGGTAGTCGCGCTCGCGGAGTATTTCCTTGAGGTTGGTTTGCAGCGCCGTGTGTTCCGCCGGGGTGGCGACGGTGAAGGTGACGCCGGTGGTTTTCGCCGCATCAAGCAGGCGCATGTGCAGCGCTTTGGGCAGGCGCCGGAACAGTTCGTCGAGGTCGGGGATTTTTTCTGCCGTCAGGTCGAAGCCTTCCAGCGCCCGGCTCAGGCCCAGGTTCAGCGCCGGGCTGAGGCTGTGCTGGGCCGCGTCAGCGACGGCGCGGGTGTGTTCGGGCAAGTCGTCGAGGGCCGGCAGGTGCGGTTGCTCGATTTTCTTCAGTTCGGCCAGCCAGTGCGGCAGGTTGTTGAATACGCCCATGCCGGCGTTGAACAACGTGGTGTACTGTGCGGCCTGTTCCGGCTGAAGGCGCAGCGGCAAGGTGTAGAACAGTGGCCGGGTCAGTTCCGGGTGTTTTTCCAGGTAGCCGAGCATTTCCTGGCTCGCGTGATCGCTGCGGCAGATGTCTTTGACGCAGGCGTATTCGGCGCTGAAGGCCTGACCCAGTTGCGTCGGTTCGTGCCCGTCGTAGTACCACGCCGAACGGTGGTAGCGCCCGGCACAAAACAGTTGCGTGCGGTCGGCGGTGATGCGCTCGAGCAGACGGTTCCAGCGGCCGAGGTCGGCGCGGTACTGAAATAGCTCGTTGTCCATGGCCTCACGGTCGATGAAATCGTTGACCCCGCGTTTGCCGCTGAGTACCGGGCCGTCGAGCAGGTCGCGGATGCGTCGATTGTTGTCCTTGCCGAGGTTGACCAGGGTCTGCAAATGACGTTCGACGAAGTCGGCGGGGGCGACCGCGAAATGCTCACGCGTGTAGTAACGAAGGTCCGCTTCATCACTGGCGCGGCGGTAGGCCGTGGCATCCGGCGCGAGGCCGTCGAAGCGGTTCATTTCATAGGCCTTGTCCACGGCCTCCCGACGCATTTGCGTCAGTTCGGGCGACACCGGGGCGTCCGGCGGCACGACGTTGCCGCCCCGGTTCAGGTAGTCGAGCAAGGCTTTGCGGGTCTGTTCCCCGTCCGGTTCGGGCAACTGCTCCAGATCGCTGAATAGGGCCTGGGTCCGAGGGTCGTCGCTGACTTCGGCGAGTTTTTCAACATCCGCCGGGCTGAGCTGGCTCAAGGATTCGATGTAGCACGCCAGCAAGTAATTGCGTTCGTTGTGCTCGGCATTGCTCCAGGCATCGACCCAACCGACCACCGCGTCTTGATAATCGGCCAGATCACGCAACACACCGAGGTCGTCTTGCACCACCAGGAACAACGTGTCGTCCTGATACGCCGCGCGCACCTGCCCGAGAAACTCGCCGATGTGCGCTTCGCGAAAGCGCCGGGGTGTTTCCCACAGATACGGTTCGCGCTCATGTTCGGGAACGTCGCTGACCTGCACCGTGGACAACAGAACCGCGTCCGGCGGCGAGCCCTTTTCATGCTCGGCACGGTCCTTTTCCGCTTGGGCCTGCTGGGCCGGGACCGTCGCAATCTCCGCCAGCCACTGCTGGGTCTGCCCGACCGTCAGTAAATGCTCGCCACCGGTTTCGCAATTCACCGGGCCGAGGTCGACGGCTTGCATAAAGTGCTCGCGCTCCTCGCGGCTGTCGGTGACTTGCGCGCATTTGGCGGCGGTCCACTGCACTTCGGCGAAGCACACATGCAAGGTGCTGCGCCGTGAAAAGATCAGCGCCGGGCGTTCTTCGATGGCCGTGCGTTGATCGCCATCAACCTTGGCGCCCTTGTGCAGCAAGGCGCTGACCACACCGTTGAGCACGCGGTATTCGTGCAAGTGACCGGTGACGCTGTCGATCACGTACAACCAGCCGTCGCGCAGCATGCGAATGCCCATTGGCCGGGTCTGGAGGGCGTAGGGCAGTTTCAGTTTGGCGCTGGGGTCAACGATCTTCTCCACCAGGCCATAACGCACAGGCAGAAGCTGCACGTGGGTTTGCCGCAAAGGGCAGGCGCCGGGGGAGCCGAAGGCGGTTTTGGAGGCCGCTGCGGCGGCGAGGTTCGCAGGATGGGTCATGGCTGCGACCCTTCGAGCTCAAGCAGATTAACGGCGCTGAACATTCCCTTAGCCCTATGCCTTGATCAAGGCATGGGACTTTGCGTGGATCAAGAGAGGGGCGCAGTCAGGCGATTCGATATTTGATGTAGGACGCGTCCGTTAAGTCGGATCGTTGTCGAAAGCGCTGACCCCGCGAGTCGAACGCTGTAGGAAGCAAAGCGGTGGACGTTTCCTTACCACCGCCAAGTCGCCCGGCTTCTGGCTGTGAATACCCGACCAAAACCATCCGGCTTTCTTGATCGCCATCAAGCGGGTTTCAACCCTTAGCTTCCTATCATGGTCGGGCCAAGCAACGAGGAAGCGACCATGTCAGAGACCTTCACAAAAGGCATGGCCAGGAATATCTATTTCGGGGGAAGCATCTTCTTCTTCCTGATATTCCTGGCCTTGACCTACCACACGGAACAAACCTTTCCCAAGCGCAGCAATGAAGCGCAATTAACTGAATCAGTGATTCGCGGCAAAACGGTCTGGGAGCAAAACAACTGCATCGGCTGCCACACCTTGCTGGGCGAGGGCGCCTACTTTGCGCCTGAGCTGGGCAACGTGTTCCAGCGCCGGGGTGGAGAGGACGGCTTCAAACCCTTCCTGCATGCCTGGATGAAAATGCAGCCGTTGGGCGTACCGGGCCGCCGAGCGATGCCTCAGTTCAAGTTGACGGACCAGGAGGTGGATGACATCGCCGAGTTCCTCAAATGGAGCTCGAAAATCAACACCAATGGCTGGCCGCCAAACAAGGAGGGCTGAGAGATGAGCATGGCTAATCCGCATCTGAAATTCGCCTCGCAAGCCGTGGCCAAACCGTACTTCGTGTTCGCCCTGATGCTGTTTCTCGGTCAGGTGTTGTTCGGTTTGATCATGGGCCTGCAATACGTAATCGGGGATTTTCTGTTCCCGATCATTCCCTTCAACGTGGCGCGAATGGTCCACACCAACCTGCTGATCGTCTGGTTGCTGTTCGGCTTCATGGGCGCTGCCTACTACCTGATCCCGGAAGAGGCCGATCGTGAACTGCACAGTCCCAAACTGGCGATCATCCTGTTCTGGGTCTTCGCCGCTGCGGGTGTGGCGACCATCCTCGGTTACTTGCTGGTGCCGTATGCCGGCCTGGCGAGGCTGACCCACAACGAGTTACTGCCGACCATGGGCCGGGAGTTTCTGGAGCAACCGACCATCACCAAAATGGGCATTGTGCTGGTGTGCCTGGGCTTTCTGTACAACATCGGCATGACCCTGCTCAAAGGTCGCAAGACCACCGTCAGCATGGTCATGATGACCGGGCTGATCGGGTTGGCGGTGTTCTTCCTGTTCTCCTTCTACAACCCCAGCAACCTGGCCCGCGACAAGTTCTATTGGTGGTGGGTGGTGCATCTTTGGGTGGAAGGCGTGTGGGAGCTGATCATGGGGGCAATGCTGGCCTTCGTGCTGATCAAGATCACCGGCGTAGACCGGGAAGTCGTGGAGAAATGGCTCTATGTGATTATCGCCATGGCGCTGATTACCGGGATCATCGGCACGGGTCACCACTTCTTCTGGATTGGCGCACCCGAGGTCTGGTTGTGGGTCGGTTCAATCTTCTCCGCGATGGAGCCGTTGCCCTTCCTGGCGATGGTGATATTCGCCTTCACCACCGTGAAGAACCGGCGTCGGCAACACCCGAACCGCGCCGCGACGTTGTGGGCCAAGGGCACCACGGTAACGGCTTTCTTCGGTGCGGGCGTCTGGGGTTTTCTGCACACCCTGGCCCCGGTCAACTTCTACACCCACGGTTCGCAACTGACAGCGGCTCACGGTCACCTGGCCTTCTATGGGGCCTACGCGATGATCGTCATGACGTTGATCAGCTACGCCATGCCGCGCTTGCGCGGGCTGGGTGAAGCCGGTGACGAACGCTCGCAGACCCTGGAGATCTGGGGCTTCTGGATGATGACCTTGTCGATGGTGATGATCACGTTGTTCTTGACCGCTGCCGGTGTCGTGCAGGTCTACCTGCAACGCTGGCAGCCCGACGGAATCGCGTTGCCGTTCATGGCCACGGTCGAACATTTGCAGGTGCTGTTCTGGGCGCGTCTGGCGGCCGGGGTCGGTTTCCTCGCGGGGCTGCTCTGCTATTTGTTCAGCTTCAAGCAGCGGGGGCGCGCAGCCTTGCGTGCTCCGGCGGCGGTGGTGCCTTCATGAGTCGGGATAACCGCTAGAAAAGGTCGGCCCGGCTGATACAGCGGGCCGTTTTTTTGCTTTCCAAGCAGGGCAAACAACATGGCCTTTACCGTCGAACTGGAAGAGTGGGTAGGCAGTGTCTGGCATCGCTTCATCACCCGGCGCGCCAGCCCGGATTTCCCCGAAGCACGGGTTGAACTGATCAGCCAGCAACGCCCGCTGGCGCTGTTGTTCCGCGCCATGGGCGGCGCCAGTGGCATGGGCGTGGAAGCGGCCAGCCACCGCGCGCTGTTGCTGCGGCGCAACGTACTGCAGCAGATCGCCGGCACTTGCAAACAAGTGCCCTTGGCCTGGTGTGACGAGAACACCCTGCGGCTGCCGTCGAGCCTGGCGGTATTCCCTGAAGTCGCGCTGAATGAGGAACTCTATCGCTGGCTCGCGTTGCTGGCGGCGCAAGCCGGTCCGATGCGCCATTGGGGCCGGGACAACCAGCGCTGGACCCAGCGGCTGTTGCGGCGCTATCCAGCGTTGCTTCCACGCTACCAGCGCCTGGTCGACGCCCACCTGCAGTTGCGCCCGGACTCGGCCTCGTTGAGTCGTAGCGAAGCGGCACTGGAGCGCGCCTTATGCCAGGCGTTGCGCGAGCCGGGCAGTGTCGAGGCGTTTCCGCGCAGCGAACGGGCGGCGTGGCCGTTGCCGTTGTGGTTGTACCCGCCGCAACATCTGGCTAGCCCGCTGGCGGCCGATCTGGGGGATGAATCCGAAGAGTCATTGGCGACGCCGCCCGGCGAGCAGAAAGGCGGGCGCAAACGTGCCAAGCGCATCGATGACAGCCCCCGTGACGGCGGCTTGCTGGTGGTGCGCCTGGAGAACCTGTTCAGTTGGACCGAGCACGTAGACCTGGATCGCTGGTCGGATGACCGCGAAGACCCGGACGCCGCCAGGGTCGCCGATGACCTTGACGAATTGACCCTGTCGCGCACCCGACTGCGCAAGGGCGGTGGCTTGAAGCTGCACCTGGATTTGCCACCGGCGGATGTCGACGATATTCCCTTGGGCGAGGGCATCAAGTTGCCGGAGTGGGACTATCGCAAACAGCAAATGCAGGACGCCTTCGTCAATCTGCAAATGCTGGTGCCCCGGGACTGTGAAGCGCAGCCGCTGCCGCCACGGCTGAAAGTGTCGGCGCAGCGTCTGCGGCGCCAATTCGAGCACTTGCGCAATGACCGGCAGTGGTTGCGCCAGCAAACCCAGGGCTCGGAACTGGACCTGCAGGCCTGGCTGGATTTTCACGTTGAACGCGAGCATGGCCAGTGTGCCGAGCGCGGTCTGTTCATGGAGCAACGCCAGACTCGCCGCGACCTGGCCTGCCTGTTGCTGGCCGATGTGTCGATGTCCACCGACGCGCACCTGAACGATGAGCATCGAGTGATTGATGTCATCCGCGACACGTTGTTGCTGTTTGGCGAAACCCTGTCGGGGCTGGGGGATGATTTCGCCCTGTACGGGTTTTCCTCATTGCGTCGTCAGCAAGTGCGGATGCAGGAACTCAAGTCCTTCAGCCAGCGTTATGACGACAACACCCGGGGGCGTATCCAAGGGCTGAAACCGGGGTATTACACGCGCATGGGCGCCGCGATTCGCCAGGCCACGCAACTGCTGGGCCACAGCAAGCGGCGCAGCAAACTGTTGTTGCTGCTGACCGATGGCAAACCGAATGATCTGGATTTATACGAGGGCCGCTACGGTGTTGAAGACACCCGCGAGGCGGTGCTGGAGGCCCGGCGTCAAGGGCTGACGCCGTTCTGCATCACCATTGACCGCGAGGCCGGGGATTATCTGCCGTACATGTTCGGCGCCAATGGCTACACCTTGATCCGTCAGCCCGAGCAACTACCGCTGCGCTTGCCGCAGTTGTATCGCCAACTGACTCAGCCTTGAGCCAAGCGGCATCAACTGATGCCGCGCGGCAAACCGAAAAACATCGCGATGCAAAAAATCGTCAGGCCGATGCAGAACCACCGGAACCGGCGCAGCCGACGTGCCTGGGCCCGTTCTGCCATCGCCGGCAGGGGCATGCCGCATTGCAGGCATTCGGCTTGTTTGGAGGGGTTGGGTTTTTGGCAATACAGGCAGACGGGCAGGGTGTTCACTCGAATTGCTCCAGGCGCAGACGATCCAGAATGGCGATCTGGCGGCCGTCCTGCGTGATGATTTTTTCATCGATCAGGCGGCGAATGATCCGCGAAAAGGTTTCCGGCTGGATCGACAGATGCCCGGCGATCAGTTGCTTGGCCATCGGCAGCTCGAATTGGCTGTCGACCGGTTGCAAGCGCACCAGTTGCGTCAGCAGGTAACGCACGACCCGGTGGGTGGCGTTTTTCAGGGACAAGGTTTCGATTTCATTGACCCGTTGATGCAAACGCACACAGAGCTTGCCGAGCAAAGCAAAGGTCAGCCGGCTGTTGCTTTGAAGCAAACGCATGTAAGTGCTGTTGGATAAGCGGTAGAGCTGAGTGGGGCAGACCGCCTCGGCCGAGGCCACGTAGTTGGGAGTGTCCATCAACATCATTGCCTCGGCGAAGGTTTGCCGATCGCCGATGACTTCAAACACTTTCTCCTGCCCATCGGGTGTCAGCCGGTAGATTTTCACCGCCCCGGCAATCACGAAATAGAACGAATCGGCCGGCTCGCCCTGACGAAACAGCGGCTCGCCTTTGTCGATGCTCAGCAAGTGGCTGGTGCTCATCAATTCATCCAGCTGTTCTTCGTTTAACGGTTCGAACAAATGATGACTGCGCAAAATCTGGTGGTGGACGCGATGAAGCACCATGGCAATTGATCCTGAAGGTTGAGAAAGGGCTGGCGATTGAGTCAGACCAGGCCCAGGGAAAGGCTGCTGGCCAGGGCCAGGACTGAGGTCAACACCACAAGCCAGGCCAGTGGCTGAATGACTTTTTTCATGACGACTCCAGGTACGCGAACGGGGTTGAGGGTTGCTAAAGCATGGGAAGGCTTGAGCAAGACGCGGGCCATGCCTGGAAGCCCTTGCCGGCGGGGCTGTGTTAGTTGAAAGGGTAAAAAAGACCCTGCTGTTTAGGGTTTTAATGACCCTATAAGGGTCATTTGTACCCTGATCGGATCTGCGTTGTGCTCGCCGGCGCCAGCCCTGGCGCTGATGGGCCCCGGGGCACGGCCCTTGCACTCTTGATCTGCGACAACGGCGTTTGAACGCCAATACCCGATGATCGGCCCCGGATCTACCTCGACGCTTGCGGGTGAGTGTCAGGTCTGCAACACGTTAGAGGAGTCGCGTTATGCAAGTGCTTGAGCGCCGTAAAGCGATGGCGATCCCGCCGCTGTTACGGCTGGCCTTCCGGCCATTTTTCCTCGCGGGCTGCCTGTTGGCGGTGTTGGTCATACCGCTCTGGCTGGCCGCTTTCAGCGGTTTGCTTGGCCACTGGACACCGGCTGGCGGCTGGCTGGGCTGGCATCGGCATGAACTGCTGTTCGGGTTCGGGCTGGCGATCATCGCGGGTTTTCTGCTGACCGCCGTGCAGACCTGGAGCGGTCGCCCCGGCCTTAGTGGCAAGCCGTTGGCCGCCCTGGCGCTGCTGTGGTTGTGCGCGCGAGTGGCATGGCTGATCAACGTGCCGTGGCCGCTGCTCGCGGTGCTGGAATTGGCGTTCCCGCTGGCGGTGGCGTTGGTCATGGGCTTCACCTTGTGGAAGGTGCGGCAGAAACGTAACTACCCGATTGTGGCGGTGTTGCTGCTGTTGGCGGTGGCCGACGGGTTGTCCCTTTATGGCGTGGTCGAAGGTCATGAAGGCTGGCAGCGCCAAGGCGTACTGACCGGCATCTGGCTGGTGGCGGCAATGATGGGCTTGATCGGCGGGCGGGTCATTCCGTTCTTTACCCAGCGCGGCCTCGGCCGGGTCGAAGCCGTTGCGCCGTGGCCGTGGCTGGATTGGCTGCTGTTGCTCGGCTCGCCGCTGGTGGCGCTGCTGTATGCCGCAGGCCCGGCGCTTTCCCCGAATATCGGCGTGGGCCTGTTGTTTGCGCTGTTGGCGGCGGGGCATCTGATACGCCTGGTTCGCTGGCATGACCGGGCACTCTGGCATGTGCCGTTACTGTGGTCGTTGCACCTGGCGTATGGCTGGTTGGCGGTGGCGTGCCTGGGCATGGCGCTGTGGCATTTCGGTGTGCCGATCAACCCGAGCCTGGCGGTACATTGCCTGACGATCGGTGCGATGGGCGGCCTGGTGTTGGCGATGATCGCACGGGTCAGCCTGGGTCATACCGGCCGCCCCCTGGAACCGCCGTCGGGCATGACCCTGGCGTTCATCTTGCTCAATCTGGCGTGCCTCAGTCGGGTCGTGTTGATCCTGTTCTTGCCCCTGCTGGCGTTGTGGCTGGCCGGTCTGTGCTGGGCGCTGGCATTTGCGTTGTACGCCTGGCGTTACGGGCCGATGCTGCTGCGAACTCGGGTTGACGGTCATCCGGGTTGAGCCGGCGAATGGAAGGAGGTGGTCAGTGCTGTATCCCTTTTTGCTGGTGACACACTTGCTCGCGGCGATCGCCTTCATCGGCACGCTGTTTTTCGAAGTGGTGATCTGGCATCACGCCCGCCAGCAGTTGCCGGATGCGCCCCAGTCGACAGCGGATCAGGCGATTGCCGTGCGTTCGCGCAAGGTGCTGCATGGCGTGGTGTTGCTGTTGTATGGCGCCGGCATCAGCTTGGCGTGGCAATACCGGGGCGCCTTGAGTCAGCCGCTGGCCAGTAGTTTTGGCACCTTGCTGAGCCTGAAGATCCTGTTGGCCCTGAGCATCATTGGCCATTATTTGCTGTTGGCGTATTGGCTGAAAAGCGCACGCCTGACCACCGCCCGGGCGAGCTGGATTCGCCGCAGCATCCTCGGGCACATGGTGTTGATCGTGATCCTCGCCAAGGCCATGTTCTATTGGCATGGCTGAGCAGCAAAAGGCCTACATACAAAACCCGCGACAACCGGTGGGCTGGCGCGGGTTCGGTGTCAGCGGCAATCGATCAGTGACGAGGGTTCAGGGCATTAACGAACAGCACATTGTTCTCCAGATGAATGTGCTGCATCAGGTCATCGCGAAACTCCAGCAGCCCGCGATACAAGGCGCGCCAGGTGTTACAGGCATCCGCTGGCGGGGTGATGTTGTTGGTCAGGGCAAGCAGTGCCTCCAACGCTTGGCCATGTTGATCATGTTCGAAACGCAGCACCTGGATCGGCGGCGCAGCCTGGGGGCCGATGCCCTGTTGCAGCATCGGGAAGAGCACTTGTTCTTCCTTGAGCATGTGGCCTTCGAGTTCTTGTTGAATGTCGGTCAGCAGGTCGGCCAAGCCATTGGGGCAACTGCTGCGTGCGCCGTGGACGTGCTCGACCCGGCGGGCCAGGCGAATCAGTTCCGGCAGTTGCTCGCGGTGGCGGGCGTGGTAGCGGGCCAGGAGATGGGCGATCAACAGTTCCGACGGTTCGCTGCGCCAGTCGTGTTGGGTTTCGCCGGCGTCTTGCAGATTGTGCAGGGCATCGGCAATCAGCATCGGGTCGAGGTCTTTGGCCACGGCCGCTTCGCGCAGGCTTTTGTGCCCGCCGCAACAGAAGTCCAGTTTGAAGGTGTGAAAAATCCGGGTGGCGCCGGGAATGTCGCAGGCCAGTTGGCCGAGACTTTGTTCCACTAGGGTTTGGCTCATCGGGGTTCCTTGTTGGGATTTTCAACGGTTCCCCAGGCCTATTGCATCCGGCATGCCATATTTAACTGACTGATAAATATGGATTAATTTTTAGTTGTGGTGATAGCCACCCTGAGGCTTTAGGGTGAATCGAACCATAAAGGGTGATTACTACCATGCTGCGAGAAAGCCTGGCAGCCGACCTGATTGTCGAGTTGCCCAATGCCGTGCGGTTGCAACGACTGGTGCAGACCCTGCGCGAATATTTCAACAGCGGCGCCGTGGGATTGCTGCGTCTGGATGAAGACAGCCTCAGGCCTGTGGCGACGGTGGGGTTGGTCCATGAAGCGTTGGGCCGCCGGTTTGTCATCGCTCAGCATCCGCGACTGGCCGCGATCATGGCGTCACGGGAGCCGACCTGGTTCGAGCCTGACAGCCGCCTGCCGGACCCCTATGACGGCTTGCTCGACAACCATGTCGGCGAACCGCTGCCAGTGCATGACTGCATGGGTGTGAGCCTGTATGTGGAGGGCCGGATCTGGGGCGCCATCACCCTCGATGCGTTGCATGCCGGCACCTTCGACAGCCGGGCGCGGGAGGAGCTCAAGCGTTGCACCTTGCAGATCGAAGCCGCCGTGCGCGTCACCCGGCTCGAACAGGAAAACCGCAGCCTGCGCTTGTCCCGCAGCGATCTTCAAGACGTGCGCACGCCCGCCGACGAAGGCGAAATCCTCGGCCAGAGCGAGGTGTTGCACCAGTTGCTCAATGAACTGGATGTGCTGGCCGATTCCGATCTGCCGGTGTTGTTGCTGGGCGAGACCGGCGTGGGCAAAGAGTTGTTTGCCCGACGCCTGCATCGTTTGTCGCGGCGCAGCCACAAGCCGCTGATACAGGTCAACTGCGCGGCGCTGCCGGAATCGCTGGCCGAGAGTGAGTTGTTCGGGCATGTCAAAGGCGCGTTTTCCGGCGCCACCAGCGACCGCGCCGGACGTTTCGATGCGGCCAACGGTGGCACACTGTTTCTCGATGAAGTCGGTGAGTTGCCGTTAAGCGTTCAGGCGAAGCTGCTGCGCACCTTGCAGAACGGCGAGATCCAGCGGCTGGGGGCGGACAAACCGTTGCATGTGGACGTGCGGATCATCGCCGCGACCAACCGGCACCTGCCCGACAGCATCCGCGACGGCCTGTTTCGGGCTGACCTGTATCACCGGCTCTCGGTGTACCCGGTGCCGATTCCGCCCCTGCGCGAGCGCGGCAACGATGTGTTGATGCTCGCCGGGCATTTCCTGGAACTCAATCGGGCGCGGCTCGGCCTGCGGGGTTTGCGTTTGTCGCCCGCCGCCGAGCGGGCCTTGCTGGCGTACACCTGGCCGGGAAACGTGCGCGAGCTGGAACATGTGATCAGCCGCGCCGCGTTGAAGCAACTCAGTCGCGGCACCAGTCGCGCGCTGATCATGACGCTGGAGCCGCAAGTCCTCGATCTCGACAGCGCAATGGGTGCGTCGGGGAGTCTCGTCGAGCGGCCGCCAGAGGTGACGTCCGATGCGCCGTTCCAGGCCTTGGGCGACGCGGTTGATGACTGTCAGCGGCAAAAAATTCTCCAGGCCCTGAGGCTTTCCGGGGAGAACTGGGCCAGCGCCGCGCGACTGCTGGAAGTCGATCCCAGCAATCTGCACAAACTGGCCCGACGTCTTCGTCTCAAGTAGGCCGCAGCGGTGCGGCATGTTGATGGTGATCAAGGTGGCTTGGCTCAGTGGCTCGCACACTGGGCCAAACCCTTCGGAGATCACCGTCATGCCACTTTCCCTGGCCCAGATGCGCCGCAACTACACCCTTAATGGCTTGCAGGATGAAGCGGCGCTGGACGATCCCCTGGCCATGTTCCGTCAGTGGATGCAGCAGGCACGGGACACCGAGTGCGCGCCGGTCGAGGCCAACAGCATGATGCTGGCGACGGTCGACAGTGAAGGGCGCCCCCACTGCCGGGTCTTGCTGCTCAAGGGCTTGAGCGACGAGGGTTTTACCTTTTTCGGCAATTACCAGAGCGACAAGGGCCTGCAACTGGCCGCCAACCCGAATGCCGCCATGACCTTCTTCTGGCCGGGGCTGGAGCGTCAGGTGCGGATTGAAGGCCAGGTGTCCAGGCTCGATCCGCAGCTCTCGGACGCCTACTTCGATTCACGCTCGGTGGCCAGTCGCCTGGGCGCCTGGGCGTCACCGCAGAGCCGGCCGCTGGCCAGTCGGGCGACACTTGATTCGCTGCTGGCCGACACCATCAAACGTTTCGTCGGCCAGACCGTGCCGAGACCGGAACACTGGGGCGGCTACTGCCTGCGGCCCGAGCGTCTGGAGTTCTGGCAGGGGCGCGCCGACCGCCTGCATGACCGCCTCGATTACCGTTTGCAGAACGGCGAATGGTGTCGCTCGCGCCTGGCACCTTGAGCCTCTAGCCGCCCTGTGGAGGTACCTCGTTGGAGGAATAGGCCAGGCCACGATTCCGGTTCAGGCTTGGCCAAATCCTCATCGACGGGAAGGCTTGGATATGGCCCATTTGGCGCAACGCACCTTTGTTCCCCTGAACATTGCCGTGCTGACCATCAGTGATACACGCACCTTTGACACCGACACCTCGGGGCAGACCCTGACCGATTTGCTGCAAACCGCCGGGCATGTGTTGATCGACCGGGGGCTGGTCAAGGACGACATTTATCAGATCCGCGCCACCGTTTCCCGGTGGATCGCCGACCCCACGGTGCAAGTGGTACTGATGACCGGCGGCACCGGTTTCACCGCCCGGGATAACACGCCGCAAGCGGTCCTGCCGTTACTCGACAAACATGTTGAAGGTTTCGGCGAACTGTTCCGGCAGGTGTCCCTGGCGGAAATCGGCATGTCCAGTTTGCAGTCGCGAGCACTGGCCGGAATGAGCAACGGTGTGTTGGTGTGTTGCGTCCCGGGTTCGCCGGGTGCCTGCCGAACTGCCTGGAATATGATCCTGCTGGAACAACTGGACAGTCGCACCGGCCCGTGCAATTTCGCCCCGCATTTGAAGCCGCAAGCGCAGCAGGGTATCGACGCCTGCGAGACACGCTCATGACTGCTCGGGTGTGCGACCTTGGCCACCTGATCCCGGTGGACGAGGCCATCCACCGTCTGCTGGATCAGGCGCCGTCACCGCCGCTGGCGCAAATGATCGGCCTGGAGCAAGCCTTGGGTCGGGTGCTGGCGACGGACATCCATTCCCTGGTGAATCTGCCGGCCTGGGACAACAGCGCCATGGATGGTTACGCGCTGCGGGCGGCTGACCTGCCATCCCAGGGTGGTTACTTGCCGGTGGGTGGGCGAATAGCAGCGGGGGACCCGGCCGGCTCACCCTTGCTCGCGCAGCACGCAGTACAGATTTTTACCGGTGCGCCGCTGCCGGCGGGTGCCGATACGGTGGTGCCGCAAGAGCGCTGCCGGATCGAAGGCGAGCGAGTCTGGTTGCCGCCGGTCAACACCGGCGATCACGTGCGCCAGGAAGGTGAAGAGGTGCGCCGGGGGGATCTGTTGCTCAAGGCCGGCAAACGCCTGCGCGCCCAGGAACTGGGGCTGTTGGCGGGTGCCGGCGTGGCGCGGGTCGCGGTGTATCGACCGTTGCAGGTGTGTTTGCTCAGCAGCGGCAATGAGCTGCGCGAACCGGGCGACGCCTTGGCACGCGGGCAGATTTACAACAGCAATCGCTATTGCCTGGCCGCGTTGTTGCGCGGCTGGGGCGTCGAGGTGCACGACTACGGCGTCATGGCAGATGAGTTGGCCGCCAGCCGCCACGCCTTGAGCCTGGCGTCGTCGGAGTGCGACTTGCTGCTGAGTTCCGGTGGCGTCTCGGTCGGCGAGGAAGACCATCTCAAACAGGCGATCGAGGAACTGGGCAGTCTGGATTTCTGGCGGCTGGCCATTCAACCGGGTAAACCCCTGGCCTTCGGCGACGTCGCCGGCAAACCCTGGATCGGCATGCCGGGCAATCCCTCGGCGGCACTGATTACCGCGTTGGTGGTCGTGCGGCCGTTCCTGCTCCGGGCGCAGGGCGTCACTGATGTGATGCCGGTGCCATTGGCCGTGCCGGCCGGGTTCGACTGGTTGCAACGCAACAAACGCCGCCAGTACCTGCGGGCCCGATTGACCCCCGGCGCTGACGGCCAGTTGAGCGTCGAGCTGCACCCTCAGCAAAGCTCGGCGATGTTGACCGCCGCGTGCTGGGCCGATGGGCTGGCGGTGATCGAGTGCGAGCAGCAAGTGCTCAAGCACGACAACGTGATGTTCCTGTCCTTTGCCGACCTGATGCGTTGAGTGCAATTGATTGCCGTCAAGGTCGTGCCTGCCGGTCTCGCTAGACTGGCAGCGCATTTTTCGATCCTGGCGAGGCGGGGTATCCCAGGCCTGCGAGGAGGGTCGAGACGCGTTTTCTCATGAGGATTACCCATGCAACTGGTCTGTCCGGCAGGGAATCTGCCTGCGCTTAAAGCGGCGGTGCGCCAAGGCGCGGATGCCGTCTATGTCGGTTTTCGCGATGACACCAACGCCCGGCATTTTGCGGGCCTGAACATGGACGACAAGCAGTTTGACGCTGCGGTCGCCCACATCCGCCAGCATCAACGCAAACTCTATGTCGCGGTCAACACCTACCCGCAACCCAAGGGCTGGGAACGCTGGCAACGGGCCGTGGATCGGGCCGCCGATTTCGGCGTGGATGCACTGATCGCCGCCGACCCCGGGGTGCTCAACTATGCCAGTCAACGCCATCCGCAATTGGCCTTGCACCTGTCGGTCCAGGGGTCGGCAACCCATGCTGCGGCGCTGGCGTTTTATGCTCAGCGCTACGGCATTCGCCGCGCCGTGTTGCCACGGGTGTTGTCGCTGGCGCAGGTGCGCCAGGTCGCCGCGAACAGCCCGGTGCCCATCGAAGTGTTTGGCTTTGGCAGCTTGTGCATCATGGCCGAAGGGCGTTGCCACTTGTCTTCCTACATCACCGGCGAGTCGCCGAACCTGTGCGGTGTCTGTTCGCCGGCGAAGGCGGTGCGCTGGAGCGAGGACGCCCAAGGCTTGAGCGCGCGACTCAGCGAAGTGCTGATCGACCGCTACACCCCGGACGAACCGGCCGGTTACCCGACCTTGTGCAAGGGCCGCTTCCTGGTCGACGGCAAACGCTTTCATGCGCTGGAGGAACCCACCAGCCTCGACACCCTCGACTTGCTCCCGGAATTGACCGCCATCGGCGTCGAAGCGGTCAAGATCGAAGGTCGTCAACGCAGCCCGGCCTATGTCGAGCAAGTCACCCGCGTCTGGCGGGCGGCGCTGGATGCCCATCGCGGTTCGCCGGGCAGTTTTCGGGTCAAGGAGGAATGGCGCCAGGTGCTGGCCGGCTTGTCCGAAGGCAGCCAGACCACCCTGGGTGCTTATCATCGATCATGGCAATGAGGGGCAGAACATGAAGCTCAGTCTTGGGCCGGTCCTGTTCTATTGGGACAAAGCGCAACTCAGTCACTTTTACGCCGAGATGTCGGCCTTGCCCCTGGATGTGATTTACCTGGGGGAAACCGTGTGTTCGAAACGCCGGTCTTTTTCACTGGATCAATGGCTGGGGCTGGGGCGCGAGTTGCAGAGCTGCAGCCAGGCCCAGTTAGTGATCTCCAGCCTGACCCTGATCGAAGCCGCGTCCGAACTCTCCAGCCTGCGCCGGCTCTGTGACAACGGCCAATTGCTGGTGGAAGCCAACGACATGGGCGCGGTGCAGTTTCTGGCCGAGCGCAAGTTGCCGTTCGTGGGCGGCCCGGCGCTCAACTTGTACAACGGGCATGCGCTGACGCAATTGCTGGACTGTGGAATGACCCGTTGGGTGCCGCCAGTGGAATGTTCGGCAGCGTTGATTGGCGATGTGATCGAGCAGGTCCGCGAACTCGGCCGCCCAGTACCGGAGGTGGAAATCTTCGCCTACGGGCATTTGCCGTTGGCCTATTCCGCCCGCTGCTTTACCGCCCGTGCGGAAAACCGGCCGAAGGATGACTGCCAGTTCTGCTGCATCAACTACCCGGATGGTCTGGCGCTGACCAGTCAGGAAGGGCAGCCGTTGTTCACCCTTAACGGCATCCAAACGATGTCGGCGGAAGTGACCAATCTGCTGGCCGATTATTCCGGGCTGGTGGCCTGCGGTGCCGATCTGCTGCGCCTGAGTCCGCGTGCGCAAGGTATGGCCGAGGTAATCGAGGCTTATCAACGGGTTCGTCTGGGCGAGACACCGCCGCTGTTTGTCGAAGGCTGCAACGGCTACTGGCATGGCCAGGCCGGCATGCTGCGCGTCGAGGAGGTTGGCCTGTGTTGAACCGGAAAAAGTGGCTGTTGAAAGGGGCCGACCGCTTGCTGCCGCTGGTGCGCCGCGTGCCCTTTGCCGTGCAGCGTCTGGCGCTGCAACAAGCGCTGAATCGCTGCCTCGCCGAGCCGTTGCGCGACGGTGAATTCGAAGTGCTGCGGGGGCGTTGGCTGTGCCTGCGCATTCCTGATCTGGGATTGTCCTGGTACCTGACCCTGGGCCGCGAAGGCTTGCAAATTGCCAGGCAGGCGAGCGCTCATGTGACCATCAGCGGCAATTGGCGAGAGTTTCTGCTGCTGGCCAGCCGTCAGGAAGATCCGGACACACTGTTTTTTCGCCGGCGCCTGGTCATTGAGGGCGATACCGAACTGGGCCTGGCGCTGAAGAACCTGATCGACAGCCTTGACCCTGACGTCTTGCCAGTCTGGTTGTGGCGCAATCTGGAGCGGGCAGGGAAGGGGTTGGCCGCGCAGTAATAACCCCCCGTGAACACCCATTAACCTGTGGGAGCGGGCTTGCTCGCGAAGGCGGTCTATCAGTCGACATCAACATTGACTGTCACACCGCCTTC
>Ga0302169_10000108_pt1 | contig 27654 bp, 24 predicted proteins | sample I_Fen_N1_3_FD_193493 | JGI IMG/M metagenome (GOLD analysis project Ga0302169, IMG submission 193493) | Peat permafrost microbial communities from Stordalen Mire near Abisko, Sweden - I_Fen_N1_3 | ecosystem: Environmental > Terrestrial > Soil > Wetlands > Permafrost | place: Sweden: Abisko...
TTACTTCGGCTAAAAACCCCAAAGAGTGCTACCGGCTTAAAAAGGACAAGGATGATTACTGGCTGGTACATCCAGACACGGGGGTAGTGCATTATCACTACACCCTGACGCCCCAATAAGGCAGCTTCTGAAGGTCGCAGGGCACGACCTTCGTCTATTTGTAGGACAACAATACAACCTGCGCCTAACGGACGAGGTCAGAAAAATTTGATCTCGTAGCCGAATCGCGAGGCGGCGGCGACGATATGTTGCCCCATGATCTGACGCGCTGCCACCGCGTTCCGTTCGCTGAAAGCCTGCACCAGGTCTTCATGCTCTCCACGTGCCGCATGCGGAATATTGCTGAACACCGGGCCTCGCCGCGCGAAGGTCATGCTGATCAGTGCGCGCATCGGCTCGAGCACCGTGCGAATCATTGTCTCGAGATAATCGTTGCCAGACGCGGCGGCCACGGCCCGATGAAAATCGAGGTCAGCGTTGACGGTTTCCAGCGTCGGCTCGCCTTCGTATTGCATGCGCAGGACGGCTGCCTGAATGGCTTTGAGTTTGTGCGGCGTCATGTGCGTCGCCGCAAGCGCAGCGGCCTGGCTTTCCAGTACGGCCCGCACTTCGAACATGTTGCGGATCGTATTGTCGCCATCCAGCAAAGGCACACTCTCGCGTACTGGTAACGGCTCCGGCGATGCGGGCGCGGCAGAGACGAACACGCCCACGCCCTGGCGGGACTGGATCAGTCCCTGGGCTCGAAGCGTCGCGATGCCTTCGCGAACGACGTTGCGGCTGACGCCGAAATTTTGCGAGAGAAACTGTTCGGTCGGCAGGCGGTCCCCCGGCCGCAGTCGTCCGCAGGCGATCTCATCGCTCAACGAGCGGGCGATGTGCTCGGCCAGATGAGGACGCCGCGCCACGGGTTGCACATTCATTTCACTCATGCGGATTCATCCCTCTCACTTGTCTTCTTAATCTACATCAGAAGACTTGTTCCCGTCAGTTAAAACTGAATTTCATTATCGACATAAATCAATAAAATAAATAAAAACAATAAGTTGATGTTTTTTAGATCAATGTCTGCCAGAAAGCCTAGGTTGTTCAGTTGAAGGACAACAGGATGCCTTGTACGTTGTCCTCAACCTGGCACGGGCGAATTGCGAAAGTCGCCGCGCCACCGTTGCAACCTGCTTGAGGCACCGTCTTATGAAAATTGCCAGTATTGAAACCATTGCACTGCGGATTCCCTTCACCACAGGAGGGCGGTCGGCCGGCGGGGTATGGGGGCCGAAAGACCTTCAGATGGTCGACTCCCTCGTGGTCAAGATCACCACCGATGACGGTATCGTCGGCTGGGGCGAAACCTTCGGCTTTACCGCCATACCGGCGGTGAAGGTGGTGATCGACACGATCCTCGCGCCCGAATTGATCGGCAGCGATGTCACGCGGCGGGAGAAATTGCAGGGCGATCTGCAGAAGAAGTTTCACGTCTTCGGTCGCAGCGGCGCGTTCATTTTCGGCCTGTCGGCGATTGATATCGCGCTGTGGGATATCGCTGGCAAAGCAGCCGGCAGACCGATCTACCAGCTGCTTGGCGGCAGTGAGGCCACTTCGCTGGCGGCCTATGCAAGCCTGATCCGCTATGCCGACCCCGAACTCATGCGCATCAACGTGCAACGCGCGGTCAATAGTGGTTTCCGCCACCTCAAGCTGCACGAGGTTGATATCGAGGTCATCCGCGCCGCGTGCGAAGCCGCTGGCCCCGGCGTGGAAATAACCCTCGACGTCAACGCTCCCTGGACGGTGCGCGAAGCGCTCGATATGACCGAGAAACTTCGCCCGTTGAATCTGCGCTGGATCGAAGAGCCGGTATGGCCGCCGGAAAACTATTCGGGGCTGGCGACAGTGCGCAAGCAGGGCGGCATTCCCGTTGCCGCCGGCGAAAATGCGTCGACGCTGATGGACTTCCAGCACCTGCTTGAAGCCGGTGCGGTCGATTTCATTCAACCCAGTCCGGCAAAAATGGGCGGCATCACCGAACTGCAAAAAGTCTATGCGTTGGCCAACGCCCACAACGTCACCGTGATGGTCCACGCCTTTTATGACGGTCCTGGTCTGCTGGCGGCCGTGCATGGCAGTGCTGCCCTGGGTGGTGCGAAGTCACTGGTCGAATGGCGTTACTTCGATCTCGAAGCGCAACTCTATGGCGACGCGATCATTCCGCGTAACGGCCGCATCGACGTACCGCAAGGGCCGGGACTCGGCATCGAGCCGGACCAGGACGTCATCCGCGACTACCGCTTCAAACCTTAACCGCCCAAGCCGCCCGGTCTTTGCCGGGTGATCGGTGCCGACGCAACAAACGTCGGCCGCGATCAGCGATGGCGACATTCTTGATAAAAATAAATACGAGGATTGCGGACATGTTAGACAGGATCGTAGGGCCCATTTTACCCGTCGCCTTTGTGATCGCGCTGGGCTATATCGCCGGCAAGCGCGGACGGCTTACCCATTCGGACAGCCTGCTGATCAGCCGGCTGGTACTCGGCTGGATATTCCCGGCGCTGCTGTTTGTCGGGATGGCGAGCACGCCGCGTGAACAGCTCCTCGACTTCAAGTTCGTCGCGGCCACGTTTATCGGCATCATGGGCATGTACACGATAGCGCTGGCGATCGGCTGGTTCACCACTCGCAACCTCAAGGTTGCAACGCTCAAGGGCTTCGTTAATGGTTATCCGGACGCAGCTTTCATGGGCATCCCCATCCTCGCAACAATGTACGGCGCCGGCAGCATTTATTCGGTGCTCGTGCTGAACCTGGTGGCGAGCCTGGTGATGATCCCGCTGACGACCATGCTGCTCACCATTGCCGATGGAAAGGGCAGTGGTACCCAGGCGTTCGTGTCGAGCCTGTCGGGAGCGGTGCGCCGTCCGCTGATGTGGGCACCGGCCCTGGGCATTCTGATCTCGCTGCTGCAGGTCAAGCTGCCACCGATTGCCGCGGAGTCCCTCACTCTTCTGGGCAAGGCGACGCCCGGCGTATCCCTGCTGTGCCTGGGATTGATCATGTCGTCGGAGAAACTGAAGATGTCGGGCGAAGTCTGGGGCAACCTCGGGCTCAAGCTGTTCATTCACCCGGTACTGATGTTCGCTGCCACCGTCGTACTGGGCACTCACGGGCTTTACGCACAACAGATGATCCTGCTTTGCGCGCTTCCGTCGGCGACCATCCCGGCGATGTTCGCCAACCAGACCGGCGCGTATCAGAGTGAGGCCGCGACTTCCATTCTGGTCAGTACCGTGTTGTCGATCGTCACGTTCTCGGCGGCGATCTACCTGATCGATGGAGGGCTTGCGGCAGCCTGACGAGGGAATGGGCGGATGGCGTGGCGCTCGTGTCGAGTGACCGCGCCTGTGCCCCATGCCACGCTGTTGTCTGTGCGACCAACAGCCTCAAGGAATGAACCGGTAGCCAACACCTGTCTCCGTCACCAGGTGCCGTGGCTGTGAAGGGTCCACCTCGACCTTCTTCCTCAACCCACCCATGAACACCCGAAGGTAGGGCGTATCGGTTGTATGGGAGGGACCCCAGACCGCTTTCAATAGTTGCAGATGGGTCAGCACCCTATTGGGGTGCGAGCAAAGATGCACCAGCAATCGATATTCCAGCGGCGTCAAATGCAACGGTGCGCCGGCACGTTCGACCACGCGGCGCTCCACATCGATGCGCACCTCGCCAAAACTCAGCACTGAATTGTTATCGCTATCTTTGGCCTGTCGGCGCAGCAGCGCTCGAACCCGGGCGAGCAGTTCTCCGGTGCCGAAAGGCTTGACCAGATAGTCATCGGCGCCGCTGTCCAGGGCGAGGATTTTGTCTGATTCGGCACCCCGGGCCGATAACACGATAATGGGCACGGGCGACCAGCTGCGGACATCGCGGATCAGCTCGATGCCGTCGCCGTCGGGCAGGCCGAGGTCGAGCACGATCAGGTCGGGTCGGCGCGTGCCGGCGTCGATGATGCCTCGGTGAAACGTATCGGCTTCATGCACTTCCAGGCCTTCGGCTTGCAATGCCATGCGCACGAAGCGGCGTATTTCCTTTTCGTCCTCGATAATCAGGACATGGGGCACGGATTCGGTCATGACGGCTCCTCGTCCGTTTGCTGGGCAAAGGGTTCGATAACGGGTGGGGTTTCGCGGGGCAGGCGCAAGGTAAAACAAGCACCGCCCTGGGGCCGCGTGACGCCAACAATGGTCCCGTCATGCGCCCGGGCAATAGCCCGGCAGATGGCCAGGCCCAGGCCGACACCGGGAATTGAACTTTCCTTTTTGCCACGCATGAATTTGTTGAAGATGGCCTCTTCCTGTCCCGGGGGCAGGCCGTGCCCTTCGTCGGCGACCCACAACTGGACGGCATCCGGCGTGGCGTTGGCGCCAAGGCTGATGGCGGTGGCGGGCGGGGTGTATTTGACGGCGTTTTCAATCAGGTTGATGAGGATGCGTTCGATCAGCACCGCATCGATGCGCACCGGCGGCAAGTCATCATCCAGCGCGACGCGAACCGAGCGCCCTTCCAGAATCGGCTGGGCGGCTCGCAAGGCGCTACCCACCACGTCCTCGATCGGCTGCCACTGACGATTCAATTCCACTTTGCCGGATTCCAGGCGCGCCATGTCCAGCAAATTGTTGACCAGCGTGTTCATGCGCAGCGCTGATTCACCCACGGCGCTGGCGATTTCGGCGGCTTCGCCGGTCAAGGGGGGCTTGGTCAGTTTCAGCGCTTCGGCGAGCCCGACCATGACCGACAGCGGGGTTCGCAGATCGTGGGAGATGGCCGAGAGCAGCAAGTTGCGCAAGCGCTCGGACTCCATGTGAACCGTCGTGTCCTGAGCCACGTTGATGTAGTGAATCCGCTCCAGGGAGATGGCCAGCAACGAGGCGCAGGTGTCGAGCAGGCGCCGCTGCTCAGGCACCACCAGCCGGGTGGTGTCGCGCGGCTGCACCGCCAGTATCCCGCGCACCCGCATCGGGGCCGACAAGGGCAAATACAGCGTGGAGCTGGAGGGCAGGGTGTCGGTGCCATAGCCGGCCGGTTCGGCTTTGTCGAATGACCACTGGGCAATGGCCTGGTCGACTTGCGGAGCTTCGCCCGTGATCATCGGAGCCTGGAGCTTGTTGTTGTCATCGGCCACCAGCAAGGCTGATCGGGCACCAAACTCGGCCGTCAGAAACTGCGCACTGATATTGGCGACCTGTTCGGTCATCAGCGTGGCGGACAAAAGCCGCGACATTTCATAGAGCGCGCGCATGCGGTCTTCCCGGCGTTGCGAGACTCGCGCCTGGTACTTCAGGCCGGCGGTCATCTGGCCGATCACCAGAGCCACCACCAGCATGACCATGAACGTCACCAGGTATTGAATATCGGCAAAGGCAAAGGAAAAACGCGGCGAGACAAAGAAAAAATCGAACGCGCCAACGGACACGAACGCCGCCATCACCGCCGGGCCGCGACCGAAGCGCACCGCGATGGCAACCACCACCAGCAAAAAGAGCATGACGATGTTGGCTTGCTCGAGTATGTCGGCAAGCGGCAGGGCAACCAGCGTCGTCCCCGCGCACAGTACGGCGCTCCACAGATAGGCAGGCCACGGGATTGAACTGTCGCGGGTTTCAGGCGTGGTCGACGGGCGTGGGCCGCTGGCCGGCAGCGAGATTTGAATCACATCCAGATCAGCGCCCAGCATGCCGATCTTGTCCGCCAGCACCTGGCGCCAGAAGCGCCGCCGCGCCAGCGTGTCCCGGCCCAGCACGACTTTTGACAGGTTGTGCTGCCGGGCATATTTGACCAGCGTTTCGGCAATGTCCTGGCCCGCCAGCGTCGAGATCTGCGCGCCCATGTCCTGAGCCAGTTTCAAGGCTGCCAGCACCCGCCGCCGCTTGGCTTCGGCGAGGCGTTGCAGGGCCGGGGTTTCGACATACACGGCGTGCCACGGCACATTCAGCTGGGCGGCCAGGCGAGCCGTTGAACGCACGGTCTTTTCCGCCAGCTCGTGGGGGCCGATGCAGGCGAGCAGGGAATCGCGAGTGCCCCACACCGGTTTGACCGAACTGTTCTGGCGGTACTGCAACATATCACTGTCGACCCGGTCGGCGGTGCGCCGCAGGGCCAGTTCACGCAGGGCGATCAGGTTGCCCTTGCGAAAGAAATTCTGCACCGCGCGCTCGGCCTGTTGCGCCAGGTAGACCTTGCCTTCTTTCAGGCGCTGCAACAGGTCGTCGGGAGGCAGGTCGACGATGACCACTTCGTCGGCCGTGTCGAACACATGGTCGGGTACGGTCTCCCAGACCCGGATGCCGGTGATGCCGCCAACAATGTCGTTCAGGCTCTCAAGGTGCTGGACGTTCATCGTGGACCAGACGTCGATGCCAGCGCTGAGCAGCTCCTCCACGTCCTGCCAGCGCTTTGGGTGCCGCGAACCGACGACATTGGAATGGGCCAACTCATCGATAAGGATCAAGCCCGGCGCACGGGCGAGCGCGGCGTCCAGGTCGAATTCGGTGACGGTACGGTTTTTGTCGACGATGCGCTTGAGGGGCAGCGACTCAAGGCCGTTGATCAGCGCTTCGGTTTCGCTGCGGCCGTGGGTTTCGACCACGCCGATCAACACATCGGTGCCCTGCAGTTTTGCTGTGTGGGCAGCCGACAGCATGGCGTAGGTCTTGCCAACCCCGGCGCTGGCGCCGAAGAAAATCTTCAGCCGACCGCGCTTGGCTTGCTCGTCCTCTTGGCGAATCAGGGCCAGGAGCTGGTCCGGGTCAGGACGTTGTTCGGCCATCACGCTCACCGTGAATGAGCTTGCGCTCAGTGTGTGGCGTCGAGCGCCAGGTTCAGTGCCAGCACGTTGACCCGTGGTTCACCGAGGAACCCGAGTAGCGTGCCTTGCGCATACTTGTCGATCAGTTGGCGTACCTGTTCGACCGGCAGGTTGCGTACTCGTGATACCCGGCCGGCCTGGTACAACGCGGCCGCCACACTGATATGTGGATCAAGACCACTGGCGGAACTGTAGACCAGGTCGGCGGGCACCGTGGCGGTATTGCCTGGGTCAGCCGCGTGCAGGGCGGCGATCCGACCCTTGACCGCGTCCATCAAGGCCGGATTCAACGGGCCCAGGTTCGATCCGCTCGAGGCCAGCGGGTTGTAGGGCATGGGGCTGGTGGCGGAAGGGCGGCTCCAGAAGTACTTCGGATCGCTGAAACCCTGACCAATCAACAGCGAGCCCACGGTTTTGCCATCACGTTCGATCAGGCTGCCCGCGGCCTGATGGGGAAAGACCAGCCGGGCAATCCCGGTGGTGACCAGTGGATAGGCCAGTCCCGTGAGCAGTGAAAGCACAATCAGCAAGGTCAACGCCGGACGCAACAGAGTGGCCATGACGGTTCTCCCTCAAACCAGACCGACGGCGGCCAGGGCCAGGTCGATCAATTTGATGCCAATGAATGGAACGATGACCCCACCCAGCCCATAGATCAACAGGTTGCGTCGCAACAGCAAGGCGGCGCCGACCGGGCGGTATTTCACGCCTTTGAGTGCCAGGGGAATCAGGAAAATGATGATCAGTGCGTTGAAGATCACCGCCGACAGCACCGCCGAGTTCGGGCTGGTCAGGCCCATGATGTTGAGCGCGGCGAGCTGCGGGTACGTGGTGACAAAGGCGGCCGGCACGATGGCGAAATACTTGGCGATGTCGTTGGCAATCGAGAAGGTGGTCAGCGAACCGCGGGTCATCAGCATCTGTTTGCCGGTTTCCACCACCTCGATCAGCTTCGTCGGGTTGCTGTCCAGGTCGACCATGTTGCCGGCCTCCTTGGCCGCTTGAGTCCCCGAGTTCATGGCCACCGCGACATCGGCCTGCGCCAGCGCAGGGGCGTCGTTGGTGCCGTCACCGGTCATGGCCACCAGCCGGCCTTCGGCCTGGTAGCGGCGGATAAGCTCGAGTTTTTGCTCCGGTGTGGCTTCGGCCAGAAAGTCATCGACACCCGCCTCGGCGGCGATGGCGGCGGCGGTGACCCGGTTGTCGCCGGTGACCATGACGGTCTTGATGCCCATGCGCCGCAGCTCGACGAAACGTTCCTTGATGCCGCCCTTGACGATGTCCTTGAGTTCGATCACGCCCAGCACTTTGGCGTCGTCCGCCACCACCAGCGGGGTGCTACCCCGACGGGCCACCTCGTCGATGATGGTTTGTACGGCGTCCGGAAAATGCCCGCCCAGGGACTGGACGTGCCGCAAGATCGCTTCGCCGGCGCCCTTGCGCAGTTGGCGGCTGCCCATGTCGACGCCGCTCATGCGGGTCTGCGCGGAAAAGTGCACGAAGTGTGCGTCGAGCGCGGCAATGTCGCGTTCACGCAGGTTGAAGCGTTGTTTGGCCAGCACCACGATGCTGCGGCCTTCGGGGGTTTCGTCGGACAGGGAGGCGAGTTGCGCAACGTCCACCAGCTCCGCTTCCTTGACCCCCGGCGCCGGCAGGAATGCCGAGGCGTGACGATTGCCCAGGGTGATGGTCCCGGTTTTGTCGAGCAGCAAGACATCCACGTCACCGGCCGCTTCCACCGCGCGGCCGGACGTCGCGATCACGTTGGCTTCCATCATGCGGCTCATGCCCGCCACCCCGACCGCCGAGAGCAAACCGGCGATGGTGGTGGGGATCAGGCACACCAGCAACGAGATCAGGACGGTGATCGACGCCGGCGTGCCGGACTGCGCCACCGCCACCCCGAACAGCGAGAAGGGCAGCAGCGTCACCGTCACCCCTAGGAACACAATCGTCAGCGCCACCAACAGTATCGACAGGGCGATTTCATTCGGCGTCTTTTGCCGCTTGGCGTTCTCGACCATGGCAATCATGCGGTCGACGAAGGTTTCGCCGGGGTTGGTGGTCACGCGTACCACAATCCAGTCCGAGAGCACCCGAGTGCCGCCGGTGACTGCCGAGAAATCACCGCCACATTCGCGGATCACCGGGGCTGACTCGCCAGTGATCGCCGACTCATCCACCGACGCCGCACCTTCGATCACTTCACCGTCGGCAGGGATGATCGAGTCGCCGAGGTCGCCGGCCTCGACCACCACTACATCGCCCTTGCACAGGCCGCTCGATTGCGCCAATTGCCACTCGGAACCGTAGCGGGGTTCACGCAGTTTCCTGGCCCAGGTTTCCTTTTTCAGGTCCCGCAGCGACGCGGCTTGAGCCTTGCTGCGGCCTTCGGCCAGGGCTTCGGCAAAGTTGGCGAACAGCACGGTGAACCACAGCCACAAGGCAATCGCGAGGATGAAACCCACGCTGGCTTCACCCTGGCCGCGCAGGGCCTGGACCCACAGGGCGCTGGTGATGATCGCGCCGATGTAGACGACAAACATCACCGGGTTTCGCCACTGGATCCTCGGGTCGAGTTTGCGCACGGACTCGACCATGGCCGGCGCAACCAGTTGCGGGTCGAACAAGGAGAACGCTTTGCGTGTCATGTTCGTGGTCTCACTTGATCAATATGAGGTGTTCGACGACGGGCCCCAGCGCGAGCGCCGGCACGTAGTTAAGCAACCCGACCAGCAACACCGTACCGATCAGCAGCACCACGAACAGCATCCCGTGGGTGGGCATCGTGCCGCCGGTGACCGGCAAGCGTTTTTTCGCCGCCAGGCTGCCGGCGATAGCGAGCACCGGGACGATCACGCCGAAGCGCCCGAACCAGGCGGCGATCGCCAGCATCGTGTTGTAGAAGGGGGTATTGGCCGACAACCCGGCGAAGGCGCTGCCGTTGTTGTTGGCCGCCGAGGTGAAGGCGTAGAGGATTTCCGAAAAACCGTGGGCGCCGGGGTTGGCGATGCCCAGCCTGCCGGCTTCGCTCATGACGGCGATGGCGGTCCCGAACAGCACCAGCAACGGCGTGACCAGAATCGCGATGGCGACCATTTTCATCTCGTAGGCTTCGATTTTCTTGCCCAGGTACTCGGGTGTACGGCCGATCATCAAGCCTGCGATGAACACGGCGAGGAGAGCGAATATCAGCATGCCGTACAGGCCTGAACCGGTGCCGCCGAACACCACTTCGCCCAGTTGCATCAACACCAGAGGCACCGCGCCGCCCAGCGGGGTAAACGAATCATGCATCGAGATAACGGCGCCGCACGACGCCGCCGTGGTCACCGCCGCAAACAGACTGGATGCACTGATGCCGAAGCGCAGTTCCTTGCCCTCCATGTTGCCCGCCGCCGTGTCGATGCCCAGTGCCGAGAACTGCGGGTTGCCCAGTTGTTCGTAATGCGTGACGGCCACCACGGCGATCACAAAGATGATCGTCATCGTCGCCAACAGCGCCCAGCCCTGGCGGATGTCACCGACAATATGGCCAAAGACGAAACACAGCGCGGTCGGGATCAGGAACATCGCGATCAGTTGGAAGAAGTTCGTCAGTGCGGTCGGGTTTTCATAAGGGTGCGCCGAGTTGGCATTGAAGAAGCCACCGCCGTTGGTGCCGAGCATCTTGATCGCTTCTTGCGAGGCAACGGGGCCCATGGCGATGGTTTGCTTGTCGGTGCTGGCGGCCACGGTGACCGGGCTGCCCTGGGCATCGAGCCTGGGTTGACCCGTGTCATTGAGCACCGGGGCCTGGTACTGCATGACTTCCAGGGTCGAGACGTCCTTGTAAGGATCCAGATTCTGGATCGCCCCCTGGCTGACAAGGAACAGCGCGAAGATCAGCGACAGTGGCAGCAGCACCCACAACGTGATGCGGGTGAGGTCGGTCCAGGCGTTGCCGATGCTGGCCACGCTATGCCGCGCGAACCCGCGAATCACGGCCACGGCCACCACTATGCCGGTGGCGGCCGAGAGAAAGTTCTGCACGGTGAGCGCGAGCATCTGCGTCAGATAGCTCATCGTCGATTCGCCGCTGTAGGCTTGCCAGTTGGTGTTGGTGACGAAACTGGCGGCGGTGTTGAACGAGGAGTCGGGTGCCACGGCGCCGAATCCTTGCGGGTTGAATGGCAGGACACCTTGCAAGCGTTGCAGCGCATAGACGGCCAGCAACCCCAGCACATTGAACAGGATCAGGGCGAGGGCATACTGCAACGCACTCATCTGCGTTTCGGGCTTGACCCCGGCCAGTCGATACAACGGCGACTCAATGCGCGCGCCAAAGGCAAATCGGCCCTCCATCACGGTGGTCAACCAACGCCCGAGCGGCCAGGCCAACAGCGCCAGCACCAGCAGGAAGACCGCCAGCAGGACCCAGGCTTGAGTCGTCATAGGAAGTCCTCCGGAAACAACAGCGCCGCAACCAGATACACCAGCAACCCGGCCGCAATGATGCCGACGAACAGGTAGAAGCCTGTCATGACCGTCTCCTGTTGAGCGCCACACAGCCATAGGCCAGGCCGATCAGGCTGATGAAAAACACCGTACCGAGTATCAGAAAGATGAAGTCCATGGCTTTTCCTCCCACGATGAGGAAAGCCTAGAGCGATGCCTGGTAAGTTGTCAGAAAGATCGGGAGGCGAAGAATAAAGATCTTGTAAATAAGCCCGCCGCCATACAGATGTGCGGCCGACAGATGTTCACCGAGAAACATCACGCCACACTGCACGCCGAAGGGAGGGACGAGGAAGGTCCGTCGCGCCAATCTGGCTGCCAAAGGCTACGAGTTTCGCGTCCAGCCCAGCCTTGTCAGCGACCCACCGTTTGGTCAGAAATCCTGCTGCGCCGTAGCAACGGGTGGCGACCAGACACACCAACGCGCCCATGATGACGGTGGTTGAAAGCGTGATGGGCCCGGTTTTGGCCGATTTCTGGCTGTTGTGAAGAGGCTGATCGACGGTGGATTTAACCGACCGCAAGCGACGCAAGAGTCCCTCGAAGACGTATCCCGGATACCGGCTGGAAGGGATAAATCGAATTCATCGCCTCAGAGAAGAGGACCGGCATTGGTCTCGCTGCGGGCGAACCCCTATATCTCTCGCCGGTAGTCCTTAAAATAGCCGGGTGATTTCATTCAAGATCCGATCCTGGGTTTGGGTACTTGGCCTGTGGCGATAAGCGACTGCAAAAAAAGCGACGCCTTCGTAGTCGCAGCGAATCGCAAAAGTCATACCTTCACGCAATCCATAGACTGATCTGTCTCCTGCTTCAACAAAATATCTCGCTTTAGTAAGAGCCGCTCTGGCGTGCTCCAGGCATCCAGTTTGGCTAAGTGAGTGTTGTAGCCAACTGGTAGTGACTCGCACAGACGAAGTCTCACTGTCATCGATAGGTGGTCGAGTAATTTCTTTAGTAGGTGCAGTAATGTTTTCGTCACTGATGCAAGCGGTCAGTCCCATTGAGACAACACCAATCAAAAAGCCAAAACGAACGCTCGAATGCTTAAGTGGATTTCGCATGGTGGAGCGCCCCTGTGACGATCTGCAATGAATGAAGTGGCAATGACTAACGTAATAGCGGGTTTCTTGTCTTTTGCTATCTGTGTTCAGTCATTACGACGAGAAGCCCGCGAGCCTGGCTGCAGCTGATAGTTTGGCTCATGGCAGATGAATCTGTTGGACAGTCGCTGACCGGCCAGATTGTAAGTGTCGAAAAGTGCTGACATGTGCTGATCCTCCAATAATGCGCCAGGCCTCAAACATGCGAGGGGAAGTGCGGCAGGATGTGCTCGCTGAGCTCGTCGAGAATCTCTGCGTAGGGTTGGCGGCTGACCTTGGGGTTAAGCGCGATATGCGAAATACCGGCAGCTTGCGCTTGTTCCAGGTAATCGCGCAGGCCGTAGCGCCCCGCCCGGAAGCCTCCCTGAATGCGCTGGAATGGCTGGTCCGGGTTGTCGCTGAGGTCAAAATAGCCACCCAGGCCCAACGGTTTGAAAGCGTTTGGGCCTTCGATCTCACGCACTTTGGTGTGCCAGCTCTCACCCAACGATGCCAATCGCTCGGGGCTTTGCACCCCGGCCAGATAGCCATCGAGGTGTTCGGCCAGCCATTCAATGCTCTGCTGCGCCTGGCCGACAGCGATTGAAGGCACGCGGCCATAGGGTGCTTTCGGAACCAAGTCGAGGTTTCCGAATGATTGACCGAATCGCTCGGAGCGAAAACGCGGGAAGTCCCGCTCGATCAGGGTGCGAAACACCGAAAAGGCATCACGGTAACGATCACCACGGGTTTCATAGTCGATACCCAGCATCGGGTAGTCGCTGTAGCGATCGCCCGAGGACAGCCCCAACACCACGCGCCCTTCGCTCAACTGATCCAGGGACGTCGCTTGCTTGGCCAGATACATGGGCTCATGGGTAGGCAGCACTATACCGGTGGTTCCCAAGACGATGCTGCGCGTGGCTGCGGCCAGAAAGCCGATGTAAACCAGTGGCTCAAAGATATGCGCCACATCGTTGTAATCCGGGTCGTAGAAAGGAATGTCACGCATCCACAGCGCGCCAAAACCCAGCGCTTCCGCGCGTTGTGCCATTTCCACGTGGCCACGCATGGTCGGGGCTGCACGGCCGGCGTGGGTTTCGAGGGGCAAAATCAGGCCTACCGTCAGTGCCTGTGGTTTGAACAGGCGCTGAAAACCAGGGTGACGCTCAAGCGAGGGATGAGCGCTCGGTAGGGTGCCAGGTTGAACTTGCGGCGACGGTTGGGTGGCGATAGGCATGATGGCAGTCTCGGTGAGTGACGATGACTGACATATTTATTGAATCCTAGGCTCGGATAAACAGCAGTAAAAGACCATTACAGGGTCCGCTGAGTCCCTAATGAGTGCAGGTTTCCCAAGGCACGCCTGACTCCCAGCGCTCAATCAACAGATCAATAAAGGCGCGGACACGCGGGGACAACTGACGCTTGCTCGGGTAGACGATCCGGATGGGGTCGGGCGATGCACGGTAAGGTTCGAGAACTTCCACCAAGGTTCCGTCGCGCAGGTCGTTACTGGTGATGTAGGTCGGCAAGTGAATCAGGCCAATGCCGGTCAGCGCCGCTTCACGCATGGCTTCGGAACTGTCGATGTTCAGCCGCCCTGGCTGTTCGTATAAATACAGGCCGGTGGGCGTCTGGTAACGCCAGGCACTGGCCTGGCCACTGATGAACGCTATGGTGTCATGCCCGATTAGATCAGCAGGCGTTTGCGGTACGCCGCAACGGGCCAGATAAGATGGCGAGGCACACGTTGCGAACTGCTGCCAACCCACGGTGCGGGTTAACAGTTGTGAATCATCTTTCGGCGTGCCAATGCGGATTGCTATGTCGACACCTTCTTCGACAAGGTCGACAAAGCGATCGGTAAACCAGACGTCCGCGCGAAGTTCAGGCCACTGTTTCAGATAAGCATCCAGAACCGGCAGGATATGGCGCTGACCGAAGGAAAGGGGGGCTGTGAGTTTAAACGTGCCGGTTGGTCGCCCACGGCGCAAGGCCATGGTTGCTTCCACCTCATCAAGATCTTCGAGAATTTGCTTCCAGCGTTCATAGGCAACCCGTCCCTCGTCAGTCAGGCTCAGTTTGCGTGTCGTGCGATTCAGAAGCCGCGCGCCCATCCGACCTTCAAGACGAACAATACTTTTACCTACAGCAGATCGGGTCAGGCCGAGTGAAGCGGCGGCAGAGGTATAACTTCCAGCCTTCACAGCCGAGACAAACGCAGCGATGTCACCGAATCGGTTGGCTTCCATGGGGCGCTTTACTCCAGTAGCGACGCGTTGTGGCGGGAAATGACGTCCCCAGGACGGGTTTTTGCTGTCAGCCCGGGCTCACAAAATTATTACCCAGCCAACGAGGCAGTATCTCAAAGTCAAAACCGCAGTCGAATCAAGTTTTGTCTACGGCTGATGGGTCCATTGAGGTGTGCTGTCGGTCATCTCAACTGATTAGGTGACTTGCGAGCCCACCTTTCGCTGCTACGCTTAATGGGTCGGAGCTGTCCGCGCAAGGCGACTGTTTCGCTCCCCGGATCCCGCTGATCCTGGGCCTATCACGCCACCTTCCATCTTCAGCCGCTACTGCCGACCGTGCCAGGCCACATTCCGGTCTGCGCCCAAAACCCATGCGCATGTGTTGACCCGCGAAGGAACGGAGCAACGGGTGTGACTTTTCACGACCCCATCAACCATTGGCAGGCTATAACGACGGCTCAAACGGGAATTCGCATGTCCTCAGGCATTCTCTGGAGAAGCTGCCATGAGACTTCAGTTGCTTACGGCTGCACTGATTTTCACCAGTATGACGACCGCAGTTACGGTGCTCGCTGGTGAGACTTCCCCCCCAACAACCGATAAGGCATCACCCACCAGCGTGGTCAAACAGGAGATCAAGCTCACGCGAATCACGCCCGAATACTGGCGGGTCACGTTCCACAACCCGCCGTACAACATCTATGGTCCGCAAACCATGCCGCAGCTGAACGAGGTGGTCAGCGCCATCGAGTCCGATCCGAAGCTGGTGGTCGTGGTGTTCGACAGCGACGTGCCGGATTTCTTCCTCACCCACTATGACTTCGTCCCCCCGCTGACTGATACCACCAGTCTGCCCAACGGCCCGACCGGCCTGCCCCCGCTGCCCGACATGCTGGTGCGGTTGAGCAAGGCGCCCGTGGTGTCGATCGTCTCGATTCGCGGTCGTGCCACCGGTGTCGGCAGCGAACTGGCCCTGGCCAGCGATATGCGCTTTGCCAGCCGCGAGAAAGCCATCCTCTCGCAATGGGAAATCGGCGCCGCACTCGTGCCCGGAGGTGGCCCCATGGCCCGACTACCAAGGCTCATGGGACGTGGCCGGGCATTGGAGGTGCTGTTGACCGGCAATGACATCAACGGCGAACTTGCCGAGCAGTATGGCTATGTCAACCGTGCGCTGCCCGATGCAGAGCTCGATAAATTTGTCGACACCATGGCCCGTCGTATCGCCCGGTTCGACAAACAGTCAATTGCTGACATCAAGCACCTGGTCGACGCTGCCAGCCTTCCGCCCAACGAGGCCATCGCGGCTGAATGGGAAGGTTTCATTGGCTCGGTGAAGCGTCCAACGGCGCAGGCCCGTATCAAAGAGCTGATGGAGCTTGGGTTACAGAAAAAGGCCGACGTCGAGAAACGCCTGGCTCACTACACCGGCACCTTGGGTGAGAAATCGAAATAATCTCGACCCCCTGTCTGCCTAAAGAAGTTGCAGTCACAAGTACGGCTCTGGATGAGGTCCCGTACACAGCAGACCTCACCGGCTGAGCCGTAGTAAAAGGTATAGCGCTCCACTGGAGCGCTATATTTATTGCAGACAATCGGGCCAGTGCTCTATGACGCTCTTGTAGCGTGTGTAAAAGCGCACGGCTTCCTCGCCGTATGCGTGATGATCACCGAACATCGATCGTTTCCAGCCCCCGAACGAATGCCATGCTGACGGCACTGGACTCGGAATGTTGATGCCCACCATACCGATCTGAATCTGCCGGGTGAATGTGCGGGCCGCGCCGCCGTCGGATGTGTAAAGCGATACGCAGTTCCCCAGTTCGTGGGCGTTGACGAGTGCAATTGCGCTTGCAAGATCAGGCACCCGGACAACCGACAGGACCGGCCCGAAAATCTCCTCTCGATAGATGCTCATCTGCGGCGTTACTTCGTCAAACAACGAGCCGCCGAGAAAGAAGCCTTCTTCACGGCCGGCCACGGTCTGGCCGCGACCATCGACGACGAGCCTGGCACCTGCCTTGAGACCCGCATCGATATAACCCAACACTTTGGTGCGATGCGCGGCGCTGATAAGCGGCCCCATGTCCAGGCCGGGCTCCATGCCACCGCCCATCTTGAGCGAACGCACGCGTTGCGCGAGACGTTCAATCAGCTCATCACTGTTACTCCCAACCGCCACCACGACCGACGTCGCCATGCAACGTTCGCCGGCCGAGCCATAAGCCGAGTGGATTATGGCATCGACCGTTTTATTGAGATTGGCGTCGGGCAAGACCACCAGATGGTTCTTCGCACTGCCCAACGCTTGCACGCGCTTGCCGTACTTCGCGCTTTCCCTGTAGATGTATTCGGCAACCTGCGTCGAGGCGACGGCAGATACCGCCGCCACATCGGGGTGTTGCATCAGTGCATCGACGACGGCCTTGCTACCGTGCAGGACATTGAATACGCCTTTGGGAAAGCCCGCTTCGATGAACAGCTCGGCAAGCCGGATCGATGCCGACGCAGTGCGCTCCGAGGGCTTGAGGATGAACGTGTTGCCGGTCGCGGCCGCCATCACGAACATCCAGCACGGCACCACCATCGGGAAGTTGAATGGCGTGACGCCCACGGCCACGCCGACAGGTTGACGCAGATTCCACGCGTCGATGCCGGGGGCGCTTTGATCAGTGAAATCGGTCTTGAGCAGGTTTGGAATGCCGCACGCGAATTCGACGATTTCGATCCCGCGTATCACTTCGCCCTTTGCATCCTCAAACAGCTTGCCGTGGTCACGGGTGATGAGTTCTGCGAGTTCGTCGCTATGCGCCTCGAGCAGTTCCTTGAACTTGAACATCAAACGCGCACGCTTGAGCGGTGCGTTTTCGCTCCAGGCCGGGAACGCGGCTTTCGCAGCGGCGACGGCGTCGTCGACCTCATCTGTGTTTGCGACCGGCAAGTGGCCCGTCACCCGGCCTAGCGCTGGATCCATTACGTCAACGAACTGCCCACTCGCGCCTGCAGCGTGTTGACCGTCGATGAAATGACTCAGTTGGCGCACTGAGCCTTGATTTGCTTCGCTCATACGGTTTTCCTGAACGTCAGGGTCCTGTACTGGCAGCAACATGCTGTGATCCATAATTCCACGCCCGACACTATGCGCTCGCCTCGGCATTTATCAAGGCAGTCGGCGCGCCAACCGTCGCACGATGGAGCGCTTTTCACGACCTGTTGTTCAGATCCACACATCATTCGTGGCGGTGCGCTCGCCACCTTCGTGGCCGGTATTCAGAACGCCCCGTGGCTCGATCATCATCAGCCTGGCTTCACCCTCTGCGGCCGTCCTGTGTTCCATGCCGCGAGGTACGACATACAGTTCGCCCGGGCCGACGAACACGCTGCCATGGGGCAGGTCGATGCGCAGTACGCCCTCAAGCACCAAGAAGGCCTCATCGGTTTCCGGGTGGGAATGCCAGATGAACTCGCCTTCGATACGCACGACCTTGAACTGGTAGTCGTTCATTTCGGCGACGACCCGTGGGCTCCATTGTTGGTCGATCAGCGAAGCCTTGTGCGCCAGGTTTATGGCTTGCAAAGGCGCAACGTTCGGCAAATTGGACATGTCGGATCCTCGATCAAATGAGAGTCCTCAGGCTAGCGGAACGCCGGTCAGCGACGCTTGTACGATCCTGCAAGTTGACGATGCGTGCGCAGGCGTTCGAGCCAGCGCGATGGCGGTACGCCGTAACAGCGGGTGAAGTGGCGGGTCATGTGGCTCTGGTCATGGAATCCGGCTGCCAGCGCGGCCTCCACCAGGGTGAATCCATCCAGGATCAGCGTGCGGAATTGATCCAGACGGCGCAGGGTCACGAATCGATAGGGGCTGGTGCCATACAGGACCCTGAAATCTCGCGACAGGCTCCAGCGCTCGCGCCCGCTGGCATGTTCGAGCATGTCCAGGGTGATGCCCTGGTGCAGGTGGGCCAGGATGAAATCCCTGGCGCGTTCGGCGGCCCGGTAATCCAGCGACTTGCGCCCGCGGGGCTTGCCGGCGACGGCCCTCAGGGCCATTGCCAGGTCGAACAGCGCGTCCTGTTCTTCCAGCGCTTCGAGCGGATGATCCATTGCCTGCACGAACGATTCGCTGGCCTGATACAGACGGGGATCGTTCGACAGCCCGCCGATGATGTATGGCAACGGTTCTCCGCCGAGCACTTGCTGAATCAGGGCTGGATCGACATAGGCCATGCGATAGCGAAAGCCCGCCTGCGTCCCGGCCATGCCGTCATGCAGTTCGTCGGGATGCAGGACGAGGGTGTTTCCCGGCAGGCCATGGCGCAGGGACTTCCTGTAATGGAAGCTCTGCACGCCCGAGAGGGTTCGTCCGATGGAATAGGTGTCGTGACGATGCGGATCATAGCCATGACCGCCGAACCAGGCTTCGATTCTTTCCACTCGTCCGGGTTGGGCGTTCCGTACAACCCAGTCGGACGCAGGGGGTGGTGTCTTTCGATCCATGGGGGGGTATCCGCAAATGTGCGCCTCACGTCGACGATCATCAGCCGACAGCACAAAGATACCCTTGAATCGTGGTGTGGTGCCAACAAGGTGCAGGCGTCCAAATGCCCGGACCCGGCGCCAGAGCCCGGATGACTTGCGTGGTCAACATACCCGCAGCGAAGGCCCGCGGGCAGTGGCTATTTCGCCGCCGCTGGCGGCTTGATATCCCCGCAAAAAATATCGACGTTGCCATCGGTCGCCGCCGTCCGCACCAGGATGGAGTACTCGCCGGCAAGCAGGGTAGGCAACGGGACCGGGGCGCTTCTGGAGAACGTCCAGCCGCGTATGGCCTGGCGTTCGGTGTTGACCGTGTCGTTCATTGCGTAGGCGACGGGCCCGGGTTGCTGGCAACTGCCCTTGTTGATAAAGGAGTAGAGGCGCAAGGGCAGCACGGCTCCGGAGGGAACACCGCTGATGAAGAAACTGAGACCGGTCTGCTTGCCCCAGTCGGACAAGGCTACATTGCCGATCTGGCCGGTGTTCTGCCGCGTGGCCACCAGCGTGACGGAGGTGCTCTGGTTGTGTGAGGTGGTACAGCCGAACAGACTGGCCGTGGCCACGAGTACTGCAAGTGAGTGTCTGAATTTCATTGCCAACCTCCTGCAATAGAAGAACCGCAATGGGTGATTAAGGGGTATAGCTCATTAATCGCTTTAATGGCGTTGTCGACCCCGGTTTTATTCGTGCCCCAGTGGGTACAACGCCGGCACCGGGCCGGCGTTGTTGTTTCATGGATTACGGCGACACCTGGTTCAATGCCGGAACGCGCTTGCCGAGTTTCATCAGCCAGAAATAGCTCAAGGCTGGCACCAGCAACCCCACCAGCCAGGCCAGGTCAACGCCGTCGAGCGCCGTGGCCACCGGACCGACATAGAGCGTGGTGTTCATGAACGGAATTTCCAGGGCAATCGCCAGCACAAAACTGCCGCAGGCGATCCAGTTGACCCGGCCATAGATCCCGTTGAGGTCGAAGATGTCGTCGATCCGGTACTGACCTTTGCGCAGGCAGTAGTAATCCACCAGATTGATCGCCGTCCACGGGATCAGGAAGTAGCTCATGAAGAAAATGAAGTTGAGGAAGAAGGTGATGAAGTCGTCCTGGCTGATGGTGCACAGGGCCGTGGCCACCAGGCTGATCACCAGCATGAACAGGCCGCGCACCCGGGGTGTCACTTTCAGTCGGGCGAAGGGTTCGATCACGGTGATGGTCGACATGAAGGCGCCATACAGGTTGAAGACGTTGATCGACACCTGGCCGTAGACGATGAAGGCGAACAGCAGCAGGGCGCCGCTGCCGAACAGCCCGGCGACATGGCCGCCGACGTTACTGGAAAAATCGCCGATGCCGACACTCAGGATCGCCCCGAGAATCATCATCCACGCACCGCCACTGACCGTGCCGGCGTAGCTGTACCAGAACACCTTGGCGGTTGGCGTTTGGCTCGGCAGGTAGCGCGAATAGTCGGCGACATACGGTGCATACGACAGCTGCCAGGTGACGGCAATGCTCACGGCCACCAGGAATTTCGACAGTGAGAACCCGGTCGGCAGCCATTGCTCGGCCGGAATCGACAGTTGCAGGGCGAACAGCGTGGCGACGACGAACACCAGCAGCGAAAGGATCGACAGCAGCTTCTGCAAGCGGTGAATCAAGCGGTAGCCGTAGAGCGCGACGACGAAACACAAGGCGCCAATCAGGTAGATGTTGCCGTTGGCGGGCAACGGGCTGACCGACTCCAGCGCCTGGGCGGCGAGCAGGGTGTTACTGACGAAAAATCCCAGGTAGATCAGCATCACGAACAGTAGCGGCAACACCGCCCCGATCACGCCGAACTGGGCCCGGCTCTGGATCATCTGCGGGATGCCCAGCTTCGGGCCCTGGGCGGAATGGGAGGCCATGAATATCGCCCCGACCAACGAGCCGACGATGATTGCCAGGGCGCTCCAGAACAGGTTGAGTCCCATCACCACCGGCAGCACGCCGGAGGCGATGGTGGTGATGTTCATGTTGGCGCCGAACCAGATGAAAAACAGTGAAGCCGGCTGACCATGACGTTCGGCTTCGGGGATGAAATCGATGCTTCTTTTTTCAACTTGCATGGCGATCACTCCTGAGTCCGGACGAGGTGGGTTTGCAGTCGGGCGATGGTGCTTTGCAGTTCATGGGGCTGGTGGGCGAACAGGTCCGGGCGCTCGGGATTGAGGCTCACGTAGTCACGGTTTTCCAGGGCTCGCCGGCATTCGTCGGTGGTGAGGATCTCCAGGGAGTAAACCCAGTTGGCCATGATCAACAGCGCCGAATAGTGCCCGGCCAGGGTGGTCGTGGTGCACGCATCGCTGACCAGGCGAATGTGATAGCCGAGGGCAAAGGCATCGAACACGGTGGTCAGCACGCATACATCGGTCAACACGCCGCAGATGATCAGCGTATCGACCTGCAGCGCCTTGAGCCGGGCATCGAGGTCGGTACGGTGGAAGGCGCTGTAGCGGCCTTTATCGATGATGGCTTCATCGGGCCGCGGGGCGAGGCTTTGGATGATTTCCACTTGCCGGGTGCCGGCGCGGTAACCGCTCGGGCCGCCGTCGGCCGCGCGAGGTTCGCCGCGTGGCAGGTCACTGCCGTCGGCTTGATTGATATGACGGGTATAGAGGATCGGCATCCGCTGCTGGCGGGCGGCATCGAGCAGGGAGGCGGTGTTGGTCACCACCGTGTCGAAGCGTTCGAGGACGAAACCGTCCTCCTGTTGCATGTCGATGATCAACAGTGCGTTTTTATTGTTCATAGAGCAAACCTGATCATGGGCCGGACGCTGTTGCGTCCAGCCAGCCCGATAAACATCGGGCCGAAGCACAATGCACCGCAACCGTGAGGCTATCGCCTGGCGTCGAAGTGCGTGGATTCCTGTTCGGGAGGGCTCAGTGAACTATTTGCCAGAAGCCGTTCTGCTTGGCGGCAACACTGGCGCGCAGACGCTTGAAATGCAGGTGCGAAGCGGTCCATTCACCGCGCAGGTAAGCCCGCGCAGCACCGGAGGGAGGGGCGAGTGATTGGAGGCGACCATTGAACATGGGAATCGACCCTTGTAGGAGCGAGCCTGCTCGCGAAAAACCTGAGAACACCGCGGGGTGTCAGGCCCCCAGCGTTATCGTTGACGAACATCGCGAGCAAGCTCGCTCCTACATAAAGCAACGCAGAGGAATCAGCGAAACGCCGGGACCACGTGCTTGATAAACAGCTCCAGGGATTTTTTCTTCTCGGCGTGCGGCAAGCTGTTGTCGCACCAGAAGCTGAACTCGTCGACACCCAACTCCTGATAGTACTTGATGCGTGGAATGATCTCTTGCGGGGTACCGATCATGGCGGTCTTGTGCAGGCTTTCCAGCTCGAATTCTGGACGGCCGGCGAATTTCTCTTCCGGGCTCGGCGCCAGGAAGCCGTTGACCGGCGTTTGCTTGTTGCCGAACCAGGCATCGAAGGTGCGATAGAACCTGGCGATCGCCTTGGCCCCGACTTTCCAGCCGTCCGGATCATCAACCGAGTGCACATGGGTGTGACGCAGCACCATCAGTTGCGGGCGCGGCACGTCCGGGTTGTTGTCCAGGGCGGTCTGGAATTTATTCTTCAGGTCCAGTACTTCTTCGTCGCCCTTCATCAGCGGCGTCACCATGACGTTGCAGCCATTGGCCACCGCGAAGTTGTGCGAGTCCGGGTCACGGGCGGCAATCCACATCGGCGGGTTCGGCTTCTGTACCGGCTTGGGTACGCTGGTGGAGGTCGGGAATTTCCAGATGTCGCCGTCATGGGCATAGTCGCCTTGCCACAGCGCGCGGACCACCGGAACCATTTCCCGCAGCGCCTGGCCGCCAGAGGAGGCGGGCATGCCGCCGGCCATGCGGTCGAATTCAACCTGGTAAGCGCCACGGGCCAGGCCCACTTCCATGCGCCCGTTGCTGATCACGTCCAGCAGCGCGCATTCGCCGGCGACCCGGATCGGGTGCCAGAACGGCGCGATGATGGTGCCGGCGCCCAGGTGAATGGTGGTGGTCTTGGCGGCCAGGTAGGCCAGCAGCGGCATCGGGCTCGGCGAGATGGTGTATTCCATGGCGTGGTGTTCACCGATCCAGACGGTGCTGAATCCACCGGCCTCGGCCATCAGGGTCAGCTCGGTCAAGTCTTCGAACAGCTGGCGGTGGCTGATGCTTTCGTCCCAACGTTCCATGTGTACGAACAGGGAAAATTTCATGACGCTACCTCGAATCTTTTGTTGTCGGCCGGTCGACTGCGGGCCTGATGGTTATTGGTATACCATAATACGGTACTGATGCAAGATTTATCAGATAAAAAGATCGCGCTTTTGTAGGAGCTGCCACAGGCTGTGATCTTTAGCTTGTCCGTGTCAGGCCAATACCGGCAGGGCGCCCATCTTGCCGTGGCAATACACCAGTGGTCCGGCATTCTGCTGGGGCACGATCAGATTCTTAACCGAGCCGACCATGATTGCGTGGTCGCCCCCTTCATATTCGCGCCACAGTTCGCATTCGATGACCGCCGTGGCATTGGCCAGGATCGGATTGCCCAGCTCGCTCAACGTCCACTCGATGCCTTGCGCCTTGTCTTTGCCCTTGCGCGCGAAGGCATAGGCTTCGCTCTGCTGGCCGCCGGAAAGCACGTGGATGGCAAAGCGTTTGTTCTTGATCAGTACCGGGTAGGAGTCGGAACTGTAGTTGGGGCAAAACAGCACCAGGGCCGGGTCCATGGACAGCGAACTGAACGCGCTGGCAGTCAGGCCGACGATTTGTCCGTCGTCGTCGAGCGTGGTGATCACGGTTACGCCGGACGGGAACGAGCCCATGACTTGTTTGTAGATGGCGGCATCGATCATTGGACTGTCCTCGGGTGTGAAACATCGTTTTTATGAGTTTGTAGGTATGATGGTATACCGTAATACATCGTTTGCAAGGGCTTTTTCTGCGGCCCGATAAACGTGCACCTTTGGTCTTTAAGTCAGCAAATACGGGGCTTTCAGCTAGGCGCAGCGTGCGGTTATGCGGCACGATTGCGCATCAGATGGGCTCGCAAAGACCGGATCAGTCTTGTGAAAAGCTTGGAATACCATAATATGGTGCGCATCTGAGGGGCGGCCAGAGAGTGCCCCCGGTTTGGCTTCATACAAAGATAAGAACAGACAAACTCGAGTTCATGCATATGTCCCAGATGTCCCGGCAAGACCCGTTGATCGAGAATCACACGGTCGACTACGTTCCACTCGCAGAGCGCCACGGGAAGGCCCGCGATCTTTTCACCCTATGGTTCAGCACCAACATTGCACCACTGCCCATCGTCACCGGTGCCATGGTGGTTCAAGTGTTCCATCTCGACCTGTTCTGGGGACTGCTGGCGATTGCCCTCGGGCACATGGTCGGCGGGCTGGTGATTGCCCTTGCGTCGGCCCAGGGCCCGCGCATGGGCATTCCGCAAATGGTCCAGAGCCGGGGCCAGTTCGGCCGCTATGGCGCGCTGCTGATCGTGTTCTTCGCCGCCCTGATCTACGTCGGTTTCTTCATTTCCAACATCGTCCTGGCCGGCAAGTCGATCGTCGGCATCGCACCTTCGGTCCCGGTGCCTGCCAGCATCCTGATCGGTGCCCTCAGCGCCACCGCCATCGGGGTGATCGGTTACCGCTTCATCCACACCCTCAACCGCATTGGCACCTGGGTGATGGGCAGCGCGCTGCTCGCCGGTTTCCTCTACATCTTCGCCCATGACTTGCCGGCGGACTTCTTTACCCGTGGCGGTTTCAACCTGTCCGGCTGGCTGGCCACGGTGTCCCTGGGAATCATCTGGCAGATCAGCTTCTCGCCTTACGTGTCGGACTATTCGCGCTACCTGCCGGCGGATATCGGCATCACTCGTCCGTTCTTCGCCACTTATCTGGGCGCAACCCTGGGCACGATCCTGTCGTTTACCTTCGGTGCGGTGGCGGTGCTGGCAACCCCTGAAGGTACCGAAGCGATGGCTGCGGTCAAGCAATCCACCGGTTGGCTGGGGCCGATTCTGATGGTGCTGTTCCTGCTTAACATCATCAGTCACAACGCCCTGAATCTGTACGGCGCGGTGCTGTCGATCATCACCTCGATCCAGACGTTCGCCAGTCAGTGGACGCCGAGTATCAAGGTGCGCGTGGTGTTGTCGAGCGTGGTACTGGCGGGTTGCTGCGTGGTGGCGCTAGGAGCCTCGGCGGACTTCATCTCGCAGTTCATCGGGCTGATCCTGGCGCTGTTGCTGGTGCTAGTGCCATGGGCTTCGATCAACCTGATCGATTTCTATGTGATCAAGCGTGGGTGCTACGACATTGCCTCGATCTTCCGTGCGGACGGGGGGATTTACGGGCGGTTCAACCTGCATGCGATCGTGGCGTATTTCATCGGGATCATTGTGCAATTGCCGTTTGCCAATACGTCGCTGTATGTCGGGCCTTATGCCAATCTGGTTGAGGGTGCCGATTTGTCGTGGTTGGTGGGGTTGGTGGTGACGTGTCCTTTGTATTACTGCCTGGCGACGCGTGGGCAGGTGCGGTTGAGCAGGGCTTCGCAGTTGGGGTATGCCGACTGATTGGTGGTTGTGTTTGTCTGGAATGCCCGGCTTTTGCCGGGCATTTTTGTTTGGGGGCATATCCGTTGTTGCGGTCATGGCGGCTTATGGTTCCGCCCTGACGACGTACGCGTTCCCCTGTGGGAGCTGGCTTGCCAGCGATGGCGGCCTTGTAGCCAACCATGTTGTTCCTGGTGTACATATCCGTTGTTGCGGTAACGGCTTCTGGCGGTTTCGCCCTTACGGCGAGTCACTTGGAAAAGCCCCAAGTAACCAAGGGCTCTTGCCCCTGTCGTTCGGTGCCGAGCCACAGCGAGGCACCGAATGGAGGGGCAAAGCGTTTTGGTTACTTTGGCGCTTTTGCAAAGTGACCCGCCGTAAGGGCGGAACCATAGGTGGCCATAACCCGAGAAACGGATATGCCCCCAATCAAAAAAGCAAAAAGCAAAAAGCAAAAAGCAAAAAAAGGGCCACCGCAACCCGACGTTGCGGTGACCCGAGGGTGACACCTGACGACTGGCCCATTGGTATGGACCGCAAAAAATCAATGCGCTCCGGCAGCCTTGTTCAGATCGCTCTCAGCCCACTCGGTATAAACGCAAGCATCCGCGGTAGCCCAGCGCACACGCACCGGATCACCGGCCTTCATGGGCATGCCGGCTGCGGACAATGCCTTGACGGTCATCGACGTACCACCCGAGGTCACCACGCTGCAGGTCTGGCTTTCACCCAGGAACAACACCTCCACGACCTTGGCCGAGACTTCATTCCAGCCTGCCGACAGTGGCTCCCGGGCCGCTTGCTCAACACTCAAGGCCAGCGCCTTTTCCGGACGTACCATCAGCAGCACATCCTGGTCGGTTTGCAGGCCGGCGGTCAGGCGGATCGACAGCGACTGTCCTTCAAACGCAGCCACTGCATTGCCCTGGGCCTTGAGCTTGAGGAAGTTCGAGTTGCCGAGGAACGAGGCGACGAAGGCATTCGGCGGGTTCTGGTACAGGTCATAGCCGCTGCCCAGGCCAACGATCTTGCCGTGGCTGAAGATCGCAATGCGCTGGGACAGGCGCATGGCTTCTTCTTGGTCGTGCGTCACGTAGACGATGGTGATGCCCAGGCGCCGATGCAGCTGGCGCAGTTCATCCTGCAAGTCTTCACGCAGTTTTTTGTCCAGTGCGCCGAGGGGTTCGTCCATCAGCAGGATGCGTGGCTCGTAGACCAGCGCCCGGGCGATGGCGACGCGTTGTTGCTGGCCGCCGGAGAGTTGCGAAGGGCGGCGATGGGCAAATTGCTCCAGCTGCACCAGCTTGAGCATGGCATCGACCCGGCGTTCACGTTCGGCCGCGGCCAGTTTGCGAATCGTCAGCGGGAAGGCGATGTTGTCACGCACCGACAGATGCGGGAACAGCGAGTAGCGCTGGAACACCATGCCGATGTCGCGCTTGTGCGGCGGTACATTGACCAGCGACTGGCCATTGACCAGGATCTCGCCGCTGCTCGGGGTTTCGAACCCGGCGAGCATCGACAGGGTGGTGCTTTTGCCCGAGCCGCTGGAGCCGAGGAAGGTCAGGAACTCACCGTCCTTGATGTCCAGCGAGATGTTGTCTACGGCGGCGAAGTCGCCATAGTACTTGTTCAGGTTGCGCAGGCTGACCAGCGGCTGGTCGTTTTGCTGCGCGCAATCTTTGATCACTGCACTCATGTCGTACTCCTGCGCGCTCAGGCGCTGATTTCGTTGCGCCGGCGCAGTGCGGCGGCGATCACCATGACCAATACCGAGAGGCCGATCAGCAGCGTCGAGGCGACGGCGATCACGGGCGTCAGGTC
>Ga0302169_10000109_pt1 | contig 27540 bp, 32 predicted proteins | sample I_Fen_N1_3_FD_193493 | JGI IMG/M metagenome (GOLD analysis project Ga0302169, IMG submission 193493) | Peat permafrost microbial communities from Stordalen Mire near Abisko, Sweden - I_Fen_N1_3 | ecosystem: Environmental > Terrestrial > Soil > Wetlands > Permafrost | place: Sweden: Abisko...
TCCATTTCGAAGCTGTCTTCTTTCGACATGCAGTAAAGCCCTCGGTGTCCAATGAATGGCCCGGTGCAACTGCGCCAGGCAAAAGCGGCGTGCATTGTGCCCGAAAAATGGGGTTTAAGCCAAGGGGTTCTAGTTCAGGATGACCCAGCGTTGATTAATCAGCAGTTCGATTGGCCGATATTGGGTCTTGTAGCTCATCTTTTTGCAGTTTTTGATCCAGTAGCCGAGGTAGACAGCCTCCAGTCCAAGACGCCGGGTCTCGCCGATCTGCCACAGAATCGCGAAGCGTCCCAGGCTGCGACGCTCTTCGCACGGTTCGTAAAAGGTGTAAACCGCCGACAGACCGTTCGGCAGTAAGTCGGTGACGGCCACCGCCAATAGCCGCCCTTCGAGACGAAATTCGTAGAAGCGCGAGAACGGCAAATCCCTCACAAGGAACGTGGAGAATTGATCACGACTCGGCGGGTACATGTCGCCATCAGCATGACGCTGTTCGATGTAGCGCTGGTAGAGGTCGAAATACTCTTCGCTGAACTGCGCCCTGGCCGGGCGAACCTGCAGGTCGGCGTTGCGTTTGAAAATGCGTTTCTGTTGGCGGTTGGGGGTGAACTGGGCCACAGGAATGCGCGCCGGGACGCACGCGTTGCAGTTCTGGCAATGAGGCCGGTAGAGGTGGTCGCCGCTGCGCCGAAAACCCATTTCAGACAAATCTGCATAGACATGCACATCCATGGGCTGGCTAGGGTCGAGAAACAGGGTTGTAGCCTGTTCATCTGGCAGATAGCTGCAAGAGTGGGGCTGAGTGGCATAGAACTTCAAACGCGCCAACTCGGTCATGATCAACCCTCGGGATAAGCTTTGAATTAAGTGTAAGCCACCTGCGCAAATGTCGCTCAGCAAACCCATGTGGCGCGGTTGGGTTGATCCAGATGCTGCGACAGATAACCAGCAAATTCGCGGCGTGGGATCGCTCGTGCGCCGAGACTGTGCAGATGATCGGTCGGCATCTGGCAGTCGATCAGCACAAAGCCCGAGTCTTTCAGATGCCGCACCAGGGTGGCAAAACCAAATTTCGAGGCGTTGTCGGCACGGCTGAACATGGACTCGCCGAAGAACAACTGCCCCATCGCCAGGCCGTAGAGCCCGCCGACCAATTCGCCCTGGTCCCAGACTTCCACCGAATGCGCATGGCCACGCCTGTGCAGTTCAATGTAGGCGTCCTGCATGGCCTGAGTGATCCAGGTGCCGTCTGCGTAATCGCGCGGCGCGGCGCAGGCACGGATGACGGCGTCGAAATCCTGATCGAAGGTCACTTGATAACGTTGTTGGCGCAGCAATTTGCCCAGGCTGCGGGAAACATGCAGTTCGTCGGGAAACAACACGGTGCGCGGATCCGGCGACCACCAGAGAATCGGCTGGCCTTCGGAGAACCATGGAAAGCAGCCGTGGCGATAGGCCTGAATCAGACGATCGGCAGACAGATCGCCCCCGGCAGCCAGTAACCCGTTGGGGTCGCGCATGGCTTTTTCCAGCGGGGGGAAGGTCAGGGTATTGCGTTGTAACCAAGTCAGCATGGCATCCGGGCTTGCAGAAGGGGAGGGCGGTGGCGGGCTGGTGGGCCCGCCGTAAAGTGTGCCGTTAAACGGTGGGAATGTCGTCGAGGTATTTCTCGGCGTCCAGTGCGGCCATGCAACCGGCGCCGGCTGACGTGACGGCCTGGCGGTAAATGTGGTCGGCGACATCGCCGGCGGCAAACACGCCGGGAATGGCGGTGGCGGTGGCGTCGCCCTCGTTGCCGCTTTTGACCCGCAGATAGCCGTCGTGCATCGGCAGTTGGTCGATAAACAAATCGGTATTGGGTTTGTGGCCGATGGCGATGAACACGCCGGCTAGCGCTAATTCACGGGTTTCGCCGGTCAGGCTGTCGCGCAGGCGTGCGCCCGTCACGCCGCTGGCATCGCCCAGCACTTCATCCAGATTCTGATTCCAGTGCAGGCGAATATTGCCGTTGGCGGCTTTCTCGAACAGTTTGTCCTGGAGGATTTTCTCCGAACGTAACTTGTCGCGGCGGTGAATCAGATGGACTTCCTTGGCGATGTTCGACAGGTACAAGGCTTCTTCAACGGCAGTATTGCCGCCGCCAACCACCGCCACTACCTGATTGCGGTAGAAAAAGCCGTCGCAGGTGGCGCAGGCGGAAACCCCTCGGCCGGCGAACGTCTCTTCCGAGGGCAGGCCCAGGTATTGCGCTGAAGCGCCGGTGGCGATGATCAGGGCGTCGCAGGTGTAGGTGCCGCCATCGCCAATCAGTTCAAATGGGCGTTGTTGCAACTTGGCGGTATGGATGTGGTCGTAAACGATCTCTGTGTCAAAGCGTTCGGCGTGTTTTTGCATGCGTTCCATCAGCACCGGTCCGGTGAGCCCTTCGACATCACCGGGCCAGTTGTCGACTTCGACGGTGGTGGTGAGCTGGCCACCGGCCTGTATGCCGGTAATCACAACGGGTTTGAGGTTGGCGCGGGCGGCATAAACGGCTGCGCTGTAACCGGCAGGGCCGGAACCCAGAATGATCAGGCGTGAATGCTTCGCTTCGCTCATAAAAACACCTCATAAGCCTTTGTCACGAAAGAGAATGCATGCTCAAATTGGCCGCCTGTGCCGGCACTTTTTGGCTATGCTGTACCCAATGCCTCACGCATGTTATCGGGCGCACAAACCCGTACAATGCCTGCGTGCAAAGGGGGTTGTAACAAAATAAGCAGTGCTCACCGTGTTTATAAAAGACGGGGTGCAGTGTTAAAAGTAGTCCCGGTTGCGCCTGTTCACTTTTTTACCTGCCTGGATTGGGCAGTTTTTTTATAGTCATTCAACAGATGGACGCGCCTCGGGCGCAGGAAAAGAAGCGTTTTGAAGAAATCCACCGCAGCACCCAAAACAGTCGTTCCGCTCTGGCGCCAGCATTTGCACTACCGGCTCAAGGAAGGTGCATTGATCGCCATCGGCGCCTTGTGCCTGTTCCTGATGATGGCCTTGCTGACCTATGGCAAGGACGATCCGGGCTGGAGCCACAACAGCAAGATTGAGGACGTGCAGAATTTCGGCGGCCCCGCCGGTTCCTACAGTGCCGACATCCTGTTCATGGTGCTGGGTTACTTCGCCTACATCTTCCCATTGTTGCTCGCGGTCAAGGTCTATCAGATCTTCCGTCAACGCCACGAGCCGTGGCAGTGGAGCGGCTGGCTGTTCTCCTGGCGCCTGATCGGCCTGGTGTTTCTGGTGCTGTCCGGCGCTGCCCTGGCGCACATCCATTTCCATGCCGCCACAGGCCTGCCGGCCGGTGCTGGCGGCGCGTTGGGCGAAAGCCTTGGCGACCTGGCCAGGAACGCGCTGAACATTCAGGGCAGCACGCTTCTGTTCATCGCGCTGTTCCTGTTCGGCCTGACGGTGTTCACCGACTTGTCGTGGTTCAAGGTGATGGACGTCACCGGCAAGATCACCCTCGACCTGTTCGAGTTGTTCCAAGGCGCGGCCAATCGCTGGTGGGCGGCCCGTACCGAACGCAAACAACTGGTGGCGCAACTGCGTGAAGTCGACGATCGTGTGCATGACGTGGTTGCACCGACCATCACTGACAAGCGCGAGCAGGCCAAGGTCAAGGAACGCCTGATCGAACGTGAGCAGGCCCTGAGCAAGCACATGTCGGAGCGCGAGAAGCAGGTGCCGCCGGTCATTGCGCCAGCGCCGCCGAAACCCGCTGCACCGAGCAAGCGTGTGGAGAAAGAGAAACAGGCGCCGTTGTTCGTCGACAGCGCCGTGGAAGGCACCTTGCCGCCGATCTCGATTCTCGACCCGGCAGAAAAGAAACAACTCAATTACTCGCCCGAATCCTTGGCTGCGGTTGGCCATTTGCTGGAAATCAAGCTCAAGGAATTCGGCGTCGAAGTCTCGGTGGATTCGATTCACCCGGGCCCGGTGATTACCCGTTACGAAATTCAACCGGCCGCCGGCGTGAAAGTCAGTCGCATTTCCAACCTGGCGAAAGACCTCGCGCGTTCCCTGGCCGTGACCAGCGTGCGTGTGGTTGAAGTGATTCCGGGCAAGACCACCGTAGGTATCGAGATCCCCAACGAAGACCGGCAGATCGTGCGTTTCTCCGAAGTGCTGTCGACGCCCGAGTACGACAACTTCAAGTCGCCGGTCACCCTGGCCCTCGGTCACGACATCGGCGGCAAGCCGGTCATCACTGACCTGGCAAAAATGCCTCACTTGCTGGTGGCCGGTACCACCGGTTCCGGTAAGTCGGTGGGCGTGAACGCGATGATCCTGTCGATCCTGTTCAAGTCCGGCCCGGAAGACGCCAAACTGATCATGATCGACCCGAAAATGCTTGAACTGTCGATCTACGAAGGCATTCCGCACTTGCTGTGCCCGGTCGTGACCGACATGAAGGACGCGGCCAATGCCCTGCGCTGGAGCGTGGCGGAGATGGAGCGGCGCTACAAACTGATGGCGAAGATGGGCGTACGCAACTTGTCCGGCTTCAACGCCAAGGTCAAGGAAGCCCAGGACGCCGGCACGCCGCTGACCGATCCGCTGTACAAACGTGAAAGCATTCACGACGAAGCGCCACTGCTGACCAAGCTGCCGACCATCGTCGTGGTCGTCGACGAATTTGCCGACATGATGATGATCGTCGGCAAGAAAGTTGAAGAACTGATCGCCCGTATCGCCCAGAAGGCCCGTGCTGCCGGTATCCACTTGATCCTGGCGACCCAGCGTCCGTCCGTGGACGTGATCACCGGTCTGATCAAGGCTAACATTCCGACGCGTATGGCGTTCCAGGTGTCGAGCAAGATCGACTCCCGGACCATCATCGACCAAGGCGGCGCCGAACAATTGCTGGGCCACGGTGACATGCTCTACATGCCGCCAGGTACCAGTCTGCCGATTCGTGTGCACGGCGCGTTCGTGTCCGATGACGAGGTTCACCGCGTGGTGGAAGCCTGGAAATTGCGCGGCGCACCGGAATACAACGACGAGATCCTCGCCGGTGTCGAAGAGGCCGGCAGCGGCTTTGAGAATGGCGGCGGTGGTGGCGACGATGATGCTGAAACCGATGCGCTTTACGACGAAGCGGTGCAGTTCGTCCTCGAAAGCCGTCGTGCGTCCATCTCGGCCGTTCAGCGCAAACTGAAAATCGGCTACAACCGCGCCGCACGCATGATCGAAGCCATGGAGATGGCTGGGGTCGTGACGTCCATGAACACCAACGGTTCGCGTGAAGTCCTGGCGCCTGGCCCGGTACGCGACTGATTTGATTTGAAGCAGGGTGGCGCAGTGACGCGCCACTCGCACCCCCCACGAATATCAAGAGGACTCCCATGCGTCTTATCCGCATGCTGTTGCTGCCGGTACTGGCTTTGACCACACTCTCGGCCCACGCCGATGACAAGGACGTGGCGCGCCTGACCCAACTGCTGGAAAAATCCCAGACATTGACCGCACGTTTCTCCCAGCTGACGCTTGATGGCAGTGGCACCCAGTTGCAGGAAACGGCTGGCGACATGTCGTTGCAGCGCCCGGGTCTGTTCTACTGGCACACCAATGCCCCGGCTGAACAAACCATGGTCTCCGACGGCAAGAAAGTGACCCTGTGGGACCCGGATCTGGAGCAGGTCACCATCAAGACCCTCGACATGCGTCTGACCCAGACCCCGGCGCTGCTGCTGTCCGGTGACGTGTCCAAGATCAGTCAGAGCTTCGACATCAGTGCCAAGGAAGCCGGTGGCGTGATCGACTTCACCCTGAAGCCGAAAACCAAGGACACCCTCTTCGACAGCCTGCGCCTGTCGTTCCGTAACGGTTTGGTCAATGACATGCAACTGATCGACAGCGTCGGTCAGCGCACCAATATCCTGTTCACTGGCGTGAAGGCCAACGAGCCGATCCCGGCGTCCAAGTTCAAGTTCGATATCCCCAAGGGTGCGGACGTGATCCAGGAATAAAACGCAAAACCCTTGTAGGAGCCGGCTTGCTGGCGATGGCGGTTTGTCATTCAACATTGATGTCGACTGACCCACCATCGCCAGCAAGCCTGCTCCTACAGGGGGATGCGGTGTTCATAGCGAGGTTTTAAAGGTACGTGATGGACCTGTTTCGCAGCGCCCCGATTGCTCAACCCTTGGCCGCCCGCCTGCGTGCGGCCAATCTGGATGAGTACGTCGGTCAGGAACACCTGCTCGCTCGCGGCAAGCCTTTGCGCGAAGCGCTGGAGCAGGGTGCCCTGCATTCGATGATTTTCTGGGGTCCGCCGGGCGTGGGCAAAACCACCCTGGCGCGGCTACTGGCGGAAGTCTCGGATGCGCACTTCGAAACGGTCTCGGCGGTACTGGCCGGTGTGAAGGAAATCCGCCAGGCGGTAGAAATCGCCAAGCAACAGGCCGGGCAGTACGGCAAACGCACCATTCTGTTTGTCGATGAAGTACACCGCTTCAACAAGTCCCAGCAGGACGCGTTCCTGCCGTACGTTGAAGACGGCACGCTGATTTTCATCGGCGCGACTACCGAAAACCCTTCGTTTGAACTCAACAACGCCTTGCTCTCCCGGGCCCGCGTCTATGTGCTCAAGAGCCTGGATGAAGCGGCTCTGCGCAAACTGGTGCATCGTGCACTGACCGAAGAGCGAGGCCTGGGCAAGCGCCAACTGGTGCTCAGCGATGAAGGCTTCCAGATGCTGTTGTCGGCCGCTGATGGCGATGGCCGGCGGCTGCTCAATCTGCTGGAAAACGCCTCGGACCTGGCCGAAGACAACAGCGAGATAGGCACCGATCTGCTGCAAAGCCTGCTCGGCGATACCCGCAGGCGTTTCGACAAGGGTGGCGAAGCATTCTACGACCAGATTTCCGCGCTGCATAAGTCGGTGCGCGGCTCCAACCCGGACGGCGCGTTGTACTGGTTCGCGCGGATGATCGACGGTGGCTGCGATCCGCTGTACCTGGCCCGGCGCGTGGTGCGCATGGCCAGTGAAGACATCGGCAACGCCGACCCGCGCGCCCTGAGCCTGTGCCTGGCGGCGTGGGAAGTGCAGGAGCGCCTCGGCAGCCCCGAAGGTGAATTGGCGGTGGCTCAGGCCATCACCTATCTGGCTTGCGCGCCGAAAAGCAACGCGGTGTACATGGGCTTCAAGGCCGCGATGCGCAGCGCCACCGAACACGGTTCGCTGGAAGTGCCGCTGCACCTGCGCAATGCCCCGACAAAATTGATGAAGCAACTCGGTTACGGTGACGAATACCGTTACGCCCACGATGAACCGGATGCCTACGCCGCGGGCGAAGATTACTTCCCGGAAGAGCTCGAACCGCAGCCGTTCTACCAGCCAGTGCCGCGTGGCCTGGAATTGAAGATCGGCGAGAAGCTCAATCACCTCGCGCAACTTGACCGTCTAAGCCCCCGGCAGCGGAGAAAATAGTGATTCCATTGGTCATCGCGGTGTCCATCGGCGGTGTCGCCGGCACGCTGTTACGTTTTGCCACCGGAAACTGGATCAACGCTAATTGGCCGCGGCACTTCTATACGGCTACGCTGGCCGTTAATATCGTGGGCTGTTTGCTGATCGGCGTTCTTTACGGTCTGTTTTTGATTCGCCCGGAGGTGCCGCTTGAGGTGCGAGCCGGGTTGATCGTCGGCTTCCTCGGAGGGCTGACGACTTTTTCATCCTTTTCACTGGACACGGTGCGCTTGCTGGAAAGCGGGCAAGTGCCGCTGGCCCTGGGCTATGCGATGCTCAGCGTATTCGGCGGGCTGCTTGCCACCTGGGCCGGCCTGTCCTTGACCAAACTTTGATAAACGAGAAACCGACATGCTCGATTCCAAACTGTTACGTAGCAACCTTCAGGACGTAGCGGACCGCCTGGCATCCCGTGGCTACACGCTGGATGTTGCGCGCATCGAAGCGCTGGAAGAACAGCGCAAGACCGTCCAGACCCGCACCGAAGCACTGCAGGCTGAGCGTAATGCCCGTTCCAAATCCATCGGTCAGGCCAAGCAGCGCGGCGAAGACATCGCGCCCTTGATGGCAGACGTCGAGCGCATGGCCAACGAATTGAGCGCCGGTAAAGTCGAGCTGGACGCGATCCAGACCGATCTGGATTCGATCCTGTTGGGCATTCCGAACCTGCCGCACGAATCGGTGCCGATTGGCGAAGACGAAGACGGCAACGTTGAAGTCCGTCGCTGGGGCACCCCGACCGCGTTCGATTTCCCGGTTCAGGACCACGTGGCCCTGGGCGAGAAATTCGGCTGGCTGGACTTCGAAACCGCCGCCAAGCTGTCTGGCGCACGATTCGCTCTGTTGCGCGGCCCGATTGCCCGTCTGCACCGTGCACTGGCGCAGTTCATGATCAACCTGCACGTCACCGAGCACGGCTACGAAGAGGCTTACACGCCTTATCTGGTCCAGGCCCCGGCACTGCAAGGCACCGGCCAACTGCCGAAGTTCGAAGAAGACCTGTTCAAGATCGCCCGCGAAGGCGAAGCCGATCTGTACCTGATCCCGACTGCCGAAGTGTCGCTGACCAACATCGTCGCTGGCGAGATCGTCGATTCGAAACTGCTGCCGATCAAGTTCGTGGCCCACACGCCATGCTTCCGTAGCGAGGCCGGTGCGTCGGGTCGTGACACCCGCGGGATGATCCGTCAGCACCAGTTCGACAAGGTTGAAATGGTCCAGATCGTTGAGCCATCGACGTCGATGGAAGCGCTGGAAGGCCTGACCGCCAACGCCGAGAAAGTCCTGCAACTGCTGGAACTGCCTTACCGCACCCTGGCGCTGTGCACCGGCGACATGGGCTTCAGCGCGGTCAAGACGTATGACCTGGAAGTGTGGATCCCGAGCCAGGACAAGTACCGCGAAATTTCGTCGTGCTCCAACTGCGGCGATTTCCAGGCCCGTCGCATGCAAGCGCGTTTCCGCAACCCGGAAACCGGCAAGCCTGAACTGGTTCACACCCTCAACGGCTCGGGCCTGGCGGTCGGTCGTACCCTGGTGGCGGTGCTGGAGAACTATCAGCAGGCCGACGGTTCGATCCGCGTGCCTGACGTGCTGAAGCCGTACATGGGTGGCCTTGAGGTCATCGGCTAAATGAACTATCTGCCGCTGTTTCACAACCTGCGCGGCAGTCGTGTGTTGGTTGTCGGCGGGGGGGAGATTGCCTTGCGCAAATCCCGTCTGCTGGCCGATGCCGGTGCGCTGCTGCGGGTGGTTGCACCTGAAATCGAACCGCAATTGCGCGAACTGGTGACCGGCAGCGGTGGCGAGTGCCTGTTACGCGGTTATGTCGAGTCGGATTTGGACGGTTGCGGGCTGATCATTGCCGCCACCGACGACGAGCCGTTGAACGCGCAAGTGTCCGCCGATGCCCATCGGCGGTGTGTGCCGGTCAACGTCGTGGACGCGCCGGCCCTGTGCAGCGTGATCTTTCCGGCGATTGTCGATCGCTCCCCGCTGATTATTGCGGTGTCCAGCGGCGGCGATGCGCCGGTGCTGGCGCGGCTGATTCGCGCCAAGATTGAGACCTGGATTCCTTCTACCTACGGGCAATTGGCCGGTTTGGCGGCGCGTTTCCGTCATCAGGTCAAAGGTCTGTTTCCGGATGTGCAGCAGCGTCGCGGGTTCTGGGAAGATGTCTTTCAAGGCCCGATTGCTGACCGGCAATTGGCCGGGCAGGGCGCCGAAGCCGAGCGTCTGTTGCAGGCGAAAATCGACGGCGAAGCGGATGTCACGACCGGCGAGGTGTACCTGGTCGGGGCGGGGCCGGGTGATCCCGACCTGCTGACTTTCAAGGCCCTGCGCCTGATGCAACAAGCCGACGTGGTGCTGTATGACCGCTTGGTGGCTCCGGCGATTCTGGAATTGTGCCGTCGTGATGCCGAACGTGTTTACGTCGGCAAGCGCCGCGCCGATCACGCTGTGCCGCAGGATCAGATCAACCAGCAACTGGTCGATCTGGCCAAGGCTGGCAAGCGCGTGGTGCGATTGAAGGGCGGTGATCCGTTCATCTTTGGTCGCGGCGGTGAAGAAATCGAAGAACTGGCGGCCCATGGCATCCCGTTCCAGGTGGTGCCGGGCATCACGGCGGCCAGCGGTTGCGCGGCGTATGCGGGGATTCCGCTGACCCACCGCGACTACGCGCAGTCGGTGCGGTTTGTCACCGGGCATTTGAAGGACGGCTCCACCGATCTGCCGTGGGCCGACCTCGTCGCGCCGGCGCAGACGTTGGTGTTCTACATGGGCCTGGTGGGCTTGCCGGTCATCTGCGAGCAGTTGATCAAGCACGGTCGCGGGGCGGATACCCCGGCGGCGTTGATTCAGCAGGGTACTACGGTCAATCAGCGGGTGTTTACCGGCACGTTGGCGGATCTGCCACGGCTGGTGGCGGAGCATGAAGTGCATGCGCCGACGTTGGTGATTGTCGGGGAAGTGGTGCAACTGCGCGAGAAACTGGCGTGGTTTGAAGGGGCTCAGGCGCAAGTCTAGAGACCGCGTCGCCCCAATCGCGGGCAAGCCCGGCTCCTACAGTTGATTTGTGTCGTTGTAGGAGCCGAGCTTGCTCCGGGCGGCGTTCCGACGATGGGGCACTCAAATCCAGCGCAAACCCTCAGGCCCTGCGCCAAACCCCTTTCCCGTTCAACCGCGCCCGATCATGCGCCACGGTGAAATCCTGCGCCGGCCCTTTGGGCACAATCCCGGTCGGGTTGATGGTCTTGTGGCTGCCATAGTAGTGATTTTTGATGTGCTCAAAACTCACCGTCTCGGCAATCCCCGGCCACTGATAAATCTCCCGCAGCCAGTTCGACAGGTTCGGATAATCGGCAATTCGCCGCAGGTTGCACTTGAAGTGCCCGTGGTACACCGCGTCAAAACGAATTAGCGTGGTGAACAGCCGAATATCCGCTTCGGTCAGGTATTCGCCGGTCAGGTAACGATTGGCGCTTAACAGCTGCTCCAGTCGATCCAGTTCTTCAAACAAACCATCGAACGCTTCTTCATAAGCGTGTTGCGACGTTGCAAACCCGGCGCGGTACACGCCGTTGTTCACCGCCGGGTAAATCCGCTCATTCAACGCATCGATCTCACCCCGCAGTGGCTCAGGGTAGAAATCCAGGTCATTGCCGGTCAGATCGTCGAATGCGCTATTGAACATGCGGATGATCTCCGCCGATTCGTTATTGACGATGCGGTTCTGCTGCTTGTCCCACAGCACCGGCACTGTGACGCGACCGGTGTAGTTGGCGGTGTCGGCGGTGTAGCGCTGGTGCATGAAGTCGAGGTGATCGAGCTTGTCGCCGGTGGAGCCCAGGCTCTGGTCGAAGGTCCAGCCGTTTTCCAGCATCAGCCAACTGACCACCGACACGTCGATCAGGCTGTCGAGGCCTTTGAGTTTGCGCAGGATCAGCGTGCGGTGAGCCCACGGACAGGCGAGGGACACGTAGAGGTGATAGCGGCCGGCTTCGGCAGCAAAGCCACCGACACCGGTCAGGCCCGGCTTGCCGTCGGGGGTTACCCAGTTGCGGCGCTGCGCCTGTTCACGCTGGAACGTGCCGTCTTTGCCGCTTTCGTACCACTGGTCCTGCCAGCGGCCTTCGACTAATAAACCCATGATCAAGACTCCTCAAACTCATAAATCGTTGGAGAGGAGTCTATGCCCATGAGTTCGAACAAATAGCGCAAAGGTTGGGCAGTTATGATCGGTTAAATCGATCTGTCGCGAGCATCCCAATATTGCTGGGCGGTTTCGAACGCCTGATCACGGGATTGACCGAGCCCGCGCAACGCCAGGGCCATGGTCGAAATCAGGGCCATTTGCGGGTAGCTGTCGACTACGTCACCGCGCCACACGGCCTTCATATGCTCAGGGTCGAGCGCGGCGGGTTTGACGTGACGCTGGGCCGACAGTTGCGGCCACTCTTCGTCCCAGCTTTCACCACCGGTGGTGCCGTACAAGTGACTGTCGGCGTCCGGGTTGATCTCGATCTCACCGCCGTCGCCCTTGACCACGATGGCCGTGTCGCCCAGCAAGCCGCTGGCATCGCGGTGTACCGCCTGATAGCCAGGGTGGAAAATGCTTTGCAGGCCGCAACGTGCCCCGAGGGGATTGAGGATGCGCGTCAGCGAATGGATCGGCGAGCGCAGGCCCAAGGTGTTGCGCAGGTCGATCATGCGCTGCAGTTGCGGTGCCCAATCCACCAGCGGCATGAATGCCAGGCCGCCGTTATCCAGTGCCGCACCCACCTGTTGCCAATTGCGGCACAGTGGAATGTTGAGGGCATCCAGCAGTTGTTCGCTGTACAGCCGCCCGGCCGTGTGCGCGCCGGCGCCGTGCATGAAAATGCGGATGCCGTTCTGCGCCAGGCACTTGGCCGCGAGCAGGTACCACGGCAGGTGACGCTTCTTGCCGGCATAGGTCGGCCAGTCCAAATCGACATTCAAGGCGGGCGCCTGCAAACGTTCCCGCAAGGCTTCGGTGAAGCCAGCCATTTCCTCGGCGCTTTCTTCCTTGTGTCGCAGCAACATCAAAAACGCGCCGAGCTGCGTGTCTTCGACCTTGTCGTCGAGCACCATGCCCATGGCGACACGGGCTTCTTCACGCGTCAGGTCGCGGGCGCCGCGTTTGCCTTTGCCGAGGATTCGCACGAACTGGGCGAACGGGTGTTCGGCGGGTGTTTCGAGGGTCAGCGCTGGGAAGTCGGTCATAAGCAATTCGTCGGTTTGGGCAGGCCCGCCAGTTTCGCGGCGAGTTTGGCAGGGGTGCCTTTGAACAGTCGGTTCAGGTGCAGGCTGTTGCCTTTTTCCGGGCCGAGCTTCAACGCGGTGTACTTGATCAGCGGGCGGGTGGCCGGCGACAGCTGGAACTCTTCGTAGAAACGGCGCAGCAGTTCGAGGATTTCCCAGTGCTCGGGGCTCAACTCGATGTCTTCGGCGGCGGCGAGGGCGCTGGCGACGTCAGTGGACCAGTCGCTCAGTTCGACCAGGAAACCGTCCTTGTCCAATTCGATGACGCGAGCGCCGACTGTCAGGGAATTCATAGCCAACTGTTGACCTTGTCGTAGTGAATCGACAGATCGACGAAGGCAGGGTAGTCGATGGCCTTGGCCCAGTCTGGCGTTTCAATGGATCGGGCTTGAATGTCCTCGGCCAGTACGAACAGGTTTAGGCCACGAGTGTTCAGCGCGCTGAAAGGAGCGGTGCCCGGTTGCAACGCATAGGCCGCGTCGCCGGTTAGCAGCAGCGCATCGTTGGCGCCGATCACGCGCAGGCAACTGGTCAGGCGATCATCGCCGAACGGGGAATGAGACAACACATGCAAAGTCGACATCAGAGGGTGATCACCTGGTCGTAACGGTCAATAAGGGCGGTGATGTCGTGGGCGGTCAGCGCCAGGGCTTCTTCCAGCGAGAATGCCGAAGGGTCCAGCCCACGTTCTGCGGCACTGTCAGCGCAGACGAACAATTCCTCGACACCAAACATCGGCAAGGCTTGCAGGTTGGCGCTCAGGTCTTTTTGTTGCAGTGCTTTGGCGTCCTGCTTCGCGGCGAGTTGAAACACGCCGTCATCGAGAAACAGCAGGCCGATCGGCAAGTCGAAGGCGCCGCCGGCCAGCACGATGTCCAGCGCTTCGCGTGCGTTTGGCCCGGACCATGGCGCCTGACGGCTGATAATCAGCAAGGATTTAGCCATCTCACGCGCCTCCGAAACAGATCAGGCGGTCAGCGTCCTGCACCGCGTCATGCAACTGGCCGAGGCCAGACAGTTCCCACGGCGCGCCCACGGCAACCGCGTCACGCTGATAACGCCCGGCTTCTTCCTCGTTCAACACACCACGACGCAGGGCGGCGGCGATACACACCACGCCGTCCAGTTGATGCTCGCTGACAAACGCGCGCCATTGCTTGGGCAGGTCCAGCTCATCTTGCGGGGTGACCACGCTGCTGGAGGCGTTGTAGACGCCGTCCTGATAGAAAAACAGCCGGACAATCTCATGCCCACCGGCCAGCGCAGCCTGGGCAAACAACAGGGCGCGGCGCGAGGAGGGCGCATGGGCGGCGGAAAACAGCGCGATGGCGAACTTCATGACGGACTCGATCAGCGAAACTGCGGCCATGATAAAGCTTTATCGGCGAGGGGGCTAAATCGATGTTGTCTGGGCGGGCCTCATCGCGGGCAAGCCCGCTCCCACAGGTTGTGTGGTGAAGCTGAAATCTTAGGCATCACATAAATCCATGTGGGAGCGGGCTTGCCCGCGATGAGGCCCGCACGGCCAATACAAAACTCAGCGAGGCATATACCCCAACTGCCACCGCCGCGGAATCTTCAACGACACCACCCCCACCACCCCCGCCAGCAATCCGCTGGCAAACAACGCCTGAAGCCCCAAATGATGTTCCAGCACCGCCCCAAGCACAGCCCCGGCGAACATCCCGGTCCAGGGGATCAATTGCACGCGCCAGCCATTGCGCCGTTCGCCGAGCATCCAGCGTCCCAATCCACGTCCGAAGCGCGACAGGGCGCCGGTGACATAGGTCAGCCCAACCGGCAGGCCGTTCACTTGCTCGACGGCGGCATTGAGCATACCCATGGCGATGATCGCCGCCAGCAGCGCGGGCAATTGTTCGTCGTAAGGCCAGATGGCAGCCCCGCACAGCAGCGCGGCGATGGTCAGCATCAACGGCAGCGCCCGTCGCCCGCCGAGGCGGCTGACGATAATGCCCAAGGCGTTGCCGACGATGAACGTGGCCACGAGCAGCAGCAAACGCCCGGTCAGCCCCAGATCGCCGACGCTGATGGCCACGGCGAGCCGCGTGGTGTTGCCGCTCATGAACGAGACGAAATCGCCGCTGGCCATGAAGCCGATGGCGTCGGTCATGCCGGCGAGGACCGAGAGCATGGCCACTAGCGTCATGCCGATGCGTCCGCGCCACTTTTGCGTGTGCAGGTGGCCAGGACTGGCGTGCGTTGAAGAGGCGGAAGGCAGCATCTGTGCGGGCATCCTTGTGCAGGGGTTACGGTTCTATCCCGTATAACTCGCAATAGTCCAGCCAATTCATGCCGGCCATCTCCGCGACTTCCTTGTGCACTTCCCGGCGTTGGGCCTGATAGTCCTCCGCCGTGAGCGCAGTCAGTTGCAGCGTCAGTTCCCAGGCAAACAGCCCCAAGCGCTCGGCCTCGGCTTCGAAGGCTTCATGCAATCGCTCGTCTCGGTACTGCGCAGCAGTCTCACCCTTGGCCTGGGCCAGCAGCGGGTTGAGGTTGTCGAGTTCGTGGCGCAGTTCAGGGCGCTCGTCGAGAAACTTTTTCAGTGCCTGCTCGTGTTGCTGTTCGGTTGCCGCCATGGTCGCTCCTTGATAACGGGTTACGAAGATTGTTTCTTGCTGGCCTTGGCCGCGGCGGCCAGGCATTCGAGGGCGAACTGCTCGGTGTAGGTCATCTTGATCGGCGTGGTCTCGCCTTTGACGGTACGTTCGCCGTCGAGGATGTAACGAATGCGCTTGTCGGTGACGCCGATGCGCTTGGCAATCCACGACGGCGTCTGGCCAATCTGGCTGATAAGTTTGTCGGCGTATTCAGGGGTTGGTTTGTAGAATTCGGCGTTGGGTGTCATGGGGTTTCCAGAAAAAGGCGGTGTTTATGGCGCGACAGGGTGCGCGAATCGTTACGCGGTGTCGCGGTATAAATGCAGTAAAGCAGAACGAAACGCCGCGCCACGGTGATACAGTCCGCTTTTTCTTGATGAGCGAACGTAATGCGAATTCTGATGGTGGCGCTGGCCGTAACGTTGCTGGCGGGATGCGCGGGCTCGGTGATGGACGATGCTCGCACCAAGGCCCCGTACAAAACCCTGAACTCGAACAAGCCGGAAATGGTTGTGGCCCAGTGCGTGCAGTTTTCCTGGCAGGACGAGGCGGTGTTTGGTGTGGATGCCGGGGCGTATTTGCAGCCGGGCAAGAAGGGCGGTTCGACGGTTTATACGCGGTCGGCGGAATCCTTTATCGACGTGACCACCGATGCGTCCGGCACCGTGATCAGTTACTACGCGCAGCATGATGATTTCGTGGCCAAGCGCCGTTTGGCGGCGTTGGCGACCTGCCTCTGATCCAAGGCTGACGCAATACCCTTGTAGGAGTGAGCCTTTGTGGCGAGGGGGCTTGTCGGAACGCCGCATCGCCCCGTTCGGTTGCGAAGCAGCCGTAAATCCAGACGACCCGGTTGGCTTGAAAAAGTGCAGGGGCCGCTTCGCGACCCAACGGGGGCAAGCCCCCTCGCCACAAAGGCTCACTCCCACAGGGTTTTGGGTGTTGATCAGTTGATCAGGCGTTTCTGGAAGAAATGGCGTTTGTGGCCCGGCGGGTAGTCGGCAATCTGGCCCAGTTCGCTGTAACCGAGCCGTTTGTAAAACTGCGGCGCCTGAAAGTCGAAGGTGTCCAGCCAGATCCCCACGCATTCCTTTTTCCGCGCCAGGTCTTCGGCCATCTGCATCAGTTTCGAGCCCAAACCCTGTCCCCGGGCCTGTTCAGGCACCGACAGCAACTCGATAAACAACCACTGGTAAAAGAACCGGCCATACAACCCGCCGAGAATCTCGCCGTTGTCGTCGCGCACCAGCAAGGCCAGCGGTTGCGGATTGCCCGGGCCCGCCTGTGCGGTGTTGTAGGCGCGCAGCGGTATGAGGATCGCCTCACGTTCTTCGTCCGTGGGGTTTTGCGATTGTTCGATTCGCAGGGTCATGAGCGACATCCTTATGGCAATGAACCGGCAGCCTAGCGTGCTCGCGGCAATTGTGGAACCGTCGCCCTCGCGCGGATGTCTAGCCTAAACAGCGTCATTTCAGAACGCGGCCAATGAATGAGGACACCCCGTGAATATTTTCGAAGCCTTGCGTGAAAGCCACGACCGTCAACGCAGCTACGCCGATGCGCTGATCAAAACCAGTGGCGACACCCCGGAGCGGGTCGAGGCTTACAAACAACTCAAGTCCGAACTCCAGGCCCACGAAACCGCCGAGGAGCGGCATTTCTATATTCCGCTGATGGAATTCGACAACGGCGTCGACCTGAGCCGCCACGCCATCGCCGAGCACCACGAAATGGACGAAATGATGGAGGAGCTGGACGAGACCGAGATGTCCAGCCCGGCGTGGCTGGCGACCGCGAAGAAGCTGGCCGAGAAGGTCCATCACCACCTGAAAGAGGAAGAGCAGAAGTTCTTCCAGATGGCCGGCAAACTGCTCGACGACAAACAGAAAGAAACCCTCGCCGGTCAGTACGAAAAAGAATACAAGGCGCAGTTGTCCTGAGCCTAAGAAACACCACAGTCCTGTAGGAGCCGGCGAAACCTGTAGGAGCCGAGCTTGCTCGCGATAGCGGTGTATCAGGCAACACAGCTGTCGACTGACACTCCGCTATCGCGAGCAAGCTCGGCTCCTACAGTTTTCGTCTACCATGGGCGCCTCTCACGAAAAAGGATGCGGTGCCATGGCGAACACAGCCGAACGGGTCAACATAATCGAATCCCAGGTGTTGTCCCACGACTGGTACCTGCTGAAGAAAATCACTTTCGACTATCAGCGCAACAACGGTGACTGGCAACGTCAGACCCGCGAGGTCTACGACCGGGGCAACGGCGCGGCAATTCTGTTGTTCAACCGCGAGAAGCGCACTGTGGTGCTGACCCGCCAATTCCGCCTGCCGGTGTTCGTCAACGGCCATGACGGTTTGCTGATCGAAGTGGCCGCCGGGTTGCTCGAAGGGGCGGCGCCGGAAGAGCGCATTCGTGCCGAAGCCGAGGAAGAAACCGGCTACCGCGTGCACCATGTGCAGAAAGTTTTCGAGTCGTACATGAGCCCTGGCTCCGTCACTGAAAAGCTGCACTTCTTTATTGCCGAATACGACGCCGCGGCGAAAGTCAGCGAGGGTGGCGGGCTGGAGGAAGAGACCGAAGAACTGGAAGTGCTGGAGTGGGGCTTCGATGAGGCACTTGAGGCGTTTTATCGCGGAGAGATCTGCGACGCCAAGACCATCATGCTGCTGCAGTACGCAGCGATGAAAAACCTCTTCGCAGCAACCTGATCCCTGTGGCGAGGGGGCTTGCCCCCGTTCGGCTGCGCAGCAGTCGTAAACCGGATAAATGCGGAATGTCTGGAGAATCGCGGTGGCAGATTTTTGGGGCCGCTTCGCAGCCCAACGGGGGCAAGCCCCCTCGCCACAAAAGTTCTGCTTGAATCAGTTCAAAACAGCTGACCCGTGCGGCCAGTCCCCGACCACTCGCACCCTTCAAGCGTCAGCAACCGTTCTTTCGCCTCCAGCCCACCCGCAAACCCGGTGAGCTTGCCCGAGGCGCCGATCACCCGATGGCACGGTGCAACGATCGAGATCGGGTTCTTGCCGTTCGCCGCGCCCACCGCCCGCACCGCGCTCGGGTTGCCGATCTGCACGGCAATCTGGCTGTAGCTGCGCGTCTCACCGAACGGGATGGTCAGCAGGGCCTGCCACACCTTCTTCTGAAAATCCGTGCCGGCAAAATCCAGTTCCAGATCGAAGCGGTTCCGGGTTCCGGCAAAGTATTCCCGCAACTGCTGAACGGCGCGCACCAGGATCGGGTTGTCCGGCGCTTCGTGCATTGGGCCCAGCCGCACCCGGTTCGGATTGTCGTTTTCCCAGAGGATGGCCGCCAGTCTTGCCTCTTTCGCCACCAGCTTCAGTTCGCCGACCGGAGACGGCAGGGTGGTGAAGGTGTAGGTCATGCTGGCGGACTCCGTAGAAGGGCTGAACAGAGCCTCAGCATACCGCCTCGACGGGGAGGCGCAATGTGTAATCCCAGCCATACTGCCTTCTGCTCTTGAAACGTTTTCTCTGCTTTTTTTCAGACCCTAAAAACAAAAAAGAGACCGACTCATGAAGTACGAATTTTTTGCCAAATCGCTCATCGCGACCTCTTTGGCGCTTAGCTGCCTCACTGCCCATGCCGCCTCCGTGGCGCCCGTCGCGGCCGAAAACGGCATGGTGGTCACGGCCCAGCATCTGGCCTCCCAGGTAGGGGTCGATGTGCTCAAGAACGGCGGCAACGCCGTGGATGCCGGCGTCGCGGTGGCTTACGCGCTGGCGGTGGTGTATCCCGCAGCGGGCAACCTCGGTGGCGGCGGTTTCATGACCATTCAATTGGCGGACGGGCGCAAGACCTTCCTTGATTTCCGCGAAAAAGCCCCGCTGGCCGCCACCGCCAACATGTACCTCGACAAAGAAGGCAATGTCATCCCCGACCTCAGCACCCGTGGCTACCTGGCCGTCGGCGTACCGGGCACCGTATCCGGCATGGAACTGGCCCTGAGCAAGTACGGCACCAAGCCGCGCAAAGAAGTGATCGCCCCGGCGATCAAACTGGCCGAAGACGGTTTTGCCCTGGAGCAGGGCGATGTCGATTTGCTCGACTACGCCACCGACGTGTTCAAGAAAGACATGAAGGACTCCGGCTCGATCTTCCTCAGCAACGGCGAGCCGATGCAAGTCGGGCAAAAACTGGTGCAGAAGGACCTGGCTAAAACCCTGCGGGAAATCTCCGAGAAGGGTGCCGACGGTTTCTATAAAGGCTGGGTCGCCGACGCCATCGTCACCTCTAGCCAGGCCAACAAAGGCATCATCACCCAGGCCGACCTCGACAAATACAAAACCCGCGAACTGGCGCCCATCGAGTGCGATTATGGTGGTTACCACGTGGTCTCGGCACCACCGCCAAGCTCCGGCGGGGTGGTGATCTGCGAGATCTTGAACATCCTCGACGGTTACCCGATGAAAGACTTGGGCTACCACTCGGCCCAAGGCATGCACTATCAGATCGAAGCGATGCGCCACGCCTATGTGGACCGCAACAGCTACCTCGGCGACCCGGACTTCGTGAAAAATCCGATCGCGCACCTGCTGGACAAAAACTACGCAGCCAAACTACGCGCCGCGATCCAGCCGCAAAAAGCCGGCGTGTCCCGCGACATCAAACCCGGCGTCGCGCCGCATGAGGGCAGCAACACCACGCACTTCTCCATCGTCGACAAATGGGGCAACGCGGTGTCGATGACCTACACCCTCAACGACTGGTTCGGCGCCGGCGTTATGGCCAGTAAAACCGGGGTCATCCTCAACGACGAAATGGACGACTTCACCTCGAAAATCGGCGTACCGAACATGTACGGCCTGGTGCAAGGGGAGGCCAACGCCATCGCACCCGGCAAGGCGCCGCTGTCGTCCATGAGCCCGACCATCGTCACCAAGGACGGCAAGGTCGTGATGGTCGTCGGCACCCCCGGCGGCAGCCGCATCATCACCGCCACCCTGCTGACCATGCTCAACGTGATCGACTACGGCATGAACATCCAGGAAGCGGTGGACGCCCCGCGTTTCCACCAGCAATGGCTGCCGGAAGAGACCAACCTGGAGACCTTCACCACCAGCCCGGACACGGTGAAGATCCTCGAAAGCTGGGGGCATAAATTTGCCGGACCACAAGACGCCAACCACGTCGAGGCGATCCTGGTCGGCGCACCATCGCTGGCAGGTAAACCGGTCGGCAAAAACCGCTACTACGGCGCCAACGACCCTCGTCGCAACACCGGGTTGTCACTCGGCTACTAGCGGTTGTGTTTGAAGGGGGACGGATCTATGTTCGTCCCCTGATCCATTGATTTTTCAAGGAGCGAATAATGGCCACTGCACTGTTAATCATCGACGTCCAGCAAGCGCTGTGCTCTGGCGAGTACGAGTGCTTTGAGATCAACCGCGTCATCGAGAACATCAATCACCTTAGCATCCGGGCCCGGATTGCCGGGGTGCCGGTCGTGTTTATCCAGCACGAAGACAAGGACGGTCCATTGGTGCATGACTCAGCCGGCTGGCAACTGGCCGAAGGGCTTGTGACTGACCTTGGGGATACATTCGTACGCAAAACCACCCCGGATTCGTTCTACCAGACCCACCTGGAAAAGCTACTGCCCAGAGAGGACTTCGAACGCCTGATTATCTGCGGGCTGCAAACCGACTACTGCGTCAACGCGACCGTGCGCCAGGCACTGAACCTTGGCTACGACGTGGAACTGGCGGCGGACGCGCACTCGACCATCGACAACGGTAACTCGACGGCCGAAGACATCATCGCCGAGTACAACAAGGATCTGGCGCACCTGACCGGTTCGGTGGCGCGCATCGACGTGAAACCAGCGGCTGAAATCCGCATCTGAGCCCACTGTCAGCCCTGAGGCTTGCACGCTTCAGGCTGCTCACGTCGCAAACATCAACACCCTCGGCGACCGCGCAACCTCCGGCACCACACCCCCCAACACCAACCGCGTGATGGTCGCCGCCGCCATCGCGTAATCCTCATCCTGCGGTGTTTGCTGTCCGGTGATGTGCGCCATCTGCCAGCCCAGATTGGTGTACGTCCGGGTCGCCGACCAGATGAACAGCATCAAATGCTCCGGGTCCACCGGCGCCAACAGGCCCCGGTCAATCCAGCTGCGCAGGCACTCCACATTGCGTTGCGCCTCGGCGTACAGCAGATCCCGGCACTCCTCGGGCAATTGCCGGGCGCCCAGCAGCAACTCACCGCTGAACACCTTGGCAATGTGCGGATGCTCGCGGGCGATGCGGATTCGCGCCGCGATGTAAGCCTGCAATCCCTCCACCGGGTCATCGCTTTCACGCAGCACGGCCGAGGCCTGCAGCAGCGGCTCGACAAACCCGAGCAGCACGCGCGAGTAGAGGTTTTCCTTACTCTCAAAGTAGTAATACAGATTCGCCTTCGGCACCCCCGCACGCGCCGCGATGTCCCGGGTCTGGGTGGCATCGAAACCTTTGGCGGCGAACTCTGCGCTGGCGGCGGCCAGGATGAGGTGCTGATTGTGTTGGCGAATGCGGCTCATGGAGGTGTCTTGGGGAATTGAGCTACGCAATATACAAAACTATATAGCGTGAGGGCCAGTAATGATGCCCTCGTTTAGCTATTGCGTCTGCGGCACCAACAATGTCGGTGGATGCAGCTTTATTAGCCTACCTTTTAGTTGCGGTATGAGAATTTTTTACTGTTACGGGCTGACCGATGCGGCCATTCCTCGGCCGTCCCCGCCTAAGGAGCCAACGGCGTTTTTTACACCCGTACCGATGCCTTGATTAACTCAAAAGGGAAAAACCGATGAAACTGAGCGCACTGAACAAAGCCTTGGCCGTCTCCATGCTGCTGACAGCCGCTAGCTTCACCGCAGTGGCTGCTGAAATCCCGATAGCGTCTGACGTGATAGAGGATCAAGTGGTGACCACCGTTCTGGCGGTTGATGCCGCCAAGCACCAGATCGTTGTCGAAGGGCCGCAGGGGCACCCAGTCCACGTTCAACTCACCGACCGCGCCAAAGATCTGAACCACTTGAAACCAGGCGATCAGGTCAACGTTGAAGTCATTCACTCGGTGGCGGCCGACCTGGACACCGACATTCAACAGGGCCTGCCAGAAAATGAAGAAACGGTGGGGGCCGTGCGTGCGACTCAGAGCAACCCGAATCCAGGAGGAGAAGCTTACCGACTGGTTCGCTTGCAGTTGAAAATCACCAACATCGACCTGCAGGACAATCAACTGACATTTGAAAATGCAGTGGGTGGATCTAAGGTTGTTGACGTTGTAAGGCCAGAGATTCAGGCGAAGTTGAAAGACTTGAAAGTCGGGCAGAGCATTCGCATGACTTACACCGATGTTCTCAAGGTCACTAGCAAGCACTGAGTTCCCGCAGGAAAAGGGATCGTTGGCATCAGGTTAGCGGACAGAGAGGCGGCTGGTTGCTCTTTGCCCGCTACTGAAACCACTGCCAGTCGTGATGCCGACGTTCTGCTGTCTTTGAATTTACGTGGACGCAAAAATCCCGATCAACTCCGCCAGGAAGGCACTCACCACCTCCCGTTGCCGCGCCGAATGCCGGACCGCCGCATGGAAGCCGACCTCATAACGCAGCAGTTCGGGGTTGAGCGGATGCAACTGTCCCAACTGTTCATGTTTGGCCGCGTAATGCTGTGGCAGAAAACCCAAATGCTGACCTGACAAAATCAGCAGGGCCGCACCGTCCATGCTGTCGGTGAGCACCGTCAAGCGTTCGATGGACGTGGGCGCGGGCATTTCCGGCAAGGGGTGGCTGGGCCAGACCCAGTCGTAATCGCGCACGTCCTCGCGGCTCAGATCACCGACGTGATCGAACAGCGGATGCGCCGGGGCGCAGTAGGCGATCTGGGTTTCCTGGAACAACGGGAAGTAATCGATGTTGGGCAAACGATGCCAGAAATAACCGATCGCCAGATCGATGTGGCCGTTGATGATTTTCTCTTCCAGCAGCGATGACGACAGCTCGGTGAAGTGGAAATACAGCCCTTCATGACGCGAGCGCAAACGGGCAATCGCCAGGGCGATGTTCTTGTTGGCGGACGGATCGATCTGACCGAGCAAGCCAATGTTGATCGTGCCCGACACCTTGCGGTTGATGTGCTGCACCTCAACCCGAAAGCCCTCGGCCGCCGCCAGCAACCGGCGGGCCGCGTCGACAAACTGACCGCCCTTGGGCGTCACCGAAAACCCGCCGCGCCCACGCTCGCACAGGCGAAAACCGACCCGCGCTTCCAGCGTCGCCAACTGCGCGCTGATGGTCGGTTGCGTGGTATTGAGTGCCGTCTGCGCGGCCGAGATTCCGCCGGCCTCGACGACGGACAAAAAGACCCGGATCAAGCGCAGATCCAGTTCCGATACAGTACCCAGCATGTGTTGCCTCCGATGTTCACCACATAGACGCCGATCTATGTAAACAGTGCGCCTGCGATATTTTACTGCCCTGACCGACGCCCTACATTGCAATGAAACCGGCGCTTTGCCCATAAAAACAACAATCACCAGCATAGGAACATTCGTATGTCAGGGTCCCCACACACTGCGCACGCCCTCGAAGCGAGCAGCGGGTTGGCCATCGAAGGCCACTCGATCGATTACATTCCGGAAAACGAACGTCACGCCAAACTCAGCAGCCAAGGGCCTTTCTGGTTTCTGGGCAACTTCCACTTCTTCACCATCTCCATCGGTTTCGTCGGCCCGAGCCTCGGCTTGTCGGCGCTATGGACCATGCTGGCCGGTGCGCTGGGCATCATGTTCGGCACCATTTTCATGGCGTTCCACGGCTCGCAAGGTCCGGAAATGGGCCTGCCGCAAATGATCCAATCCCGCGCCCAGTTCGGTTATCGCGGGGTGATCCTGGCCTTGATGGCGACGATGTTTGTGTTCGTCGGCTTCAACGTGGTGAACATCTCGCTGATCATGAATGGTCTCGATCACGTGTTCGGCATCGACCCGACGATTGTCGCGGTGGCGGTGGTGCTGATCGGCGCGCTGCTGTCGATCTACGGCCACGACCTGATGCACAAAGCCTTCAAGTGGGCGTTGCTCGCCACCTTGCCGCTGTACGCGCTGGTCACCATCGCCCTGATGTTCGGCGCCGGCCAGGAGGGCGTCACCCCGGCGACGGACCTCGGCTTCAACTGGGTCGCGTTCGCCACGCTGTTCGCCATCGGCGCCAGCTACAACATTTCCTATGCGCCCTATGTCTCCGACTACTCCCGTTACCTGCCGAAAAACACCAGCCGCCCCAAACTGATCGCCGCCGTGTTCATCGGCGCCTCGCTCTCCGGCAGCTGGATGATCGGCCTCGGCGCGTGGTTGGCGCAGCAATTGAAAGCGGTGGATGCGCTGGTGGCGCTGAACCAGGTCGGCTCTTCGATGATTCCGGGGCTGGGCAACGTGCTGGTGATCGTCTCGGTGGCGGGCTTCCTGCCGATCATCGCGCTCAACACCTACAGCGCCATGCTGACACTGCTCACAGGCGCCGACTCGATCAAGAAAATCACCCCGACACCCCGCGCCAGAATCCTGTCCATCACCGCGATCAGCGTGATCCTGCTGACCTGCGTGCTGTCGATCAAAGGCGACGGCATCGCGTTGCTCAACACCTTCCTCGTGCTGCTCCTGTACTTCCTCGTGCCCTGGACCGCCGTCAACCTGGTCGACTACTTCTTCGTGCGCAAAGGCCGCTACGCCATCCCGCACTTCTTCACCCCGAACGGCATCTACGGCGCCTGGCAATTTCGCGGCATCGTCTCGTACCTGATCGGCTTCGCCGCGATGGTGCCGTTCTTCTACATCTTTGATGCCGCCGCCAACAAAGAAGTCTTCGTCGGCCCGCTGGCACGCATGCTCGAAGGCGTGGACATCGCCTGGCTCGTGGGACTGGTGGTGTCGGGCCTGACGTACTTCATCCTCAGCCGCTCGCTGGACCTGGCGGCGGAACGCAAGGTCATCGACGCGATTACCGAGAGCGACATCATTGCCATGACCCAACCGACAGTGGAGGAGGGGCGTTGAACACTGCAAAAAATACAGTGGTTGCTTGCTGCCAGGTTGCGCCGAGAATTGGCGATCTGGCGTTCAACCGCACACTGACTGAGCGCGCGATTCGTTCGGCGGCGCATCAAGGGGCGCAGATTGTGGTGCTGCCGGAGTTGGTGCAGAGCGGGTATGTGTTCAACGACCGCAGTGAAGCGTTGTCGTTGTCGGAAACGGTTGAGGGGCCCACCTTGCGTCTGTGGGCGGAACTCGCCCGCGAGCTGAACGTTGTTGTGGTCGGCGGATTTTGCGAACGGCTGGAGGGTGATGAACTGGCTAATAGCGCGGCGATGATCGATGCCCAAGGGTTGCGCGCGGTGTACCGCAAGGCGCACCTGTGGGATGCCGAGAGTGAAATCTTCAGCGCCGGTAACGCGGCGCCGCCGGTGGTTGAAACGGTGCATGGACGGATTGGCATGCTGATTTGCTATGACCTGGAGTTTCCCGAGTGGGTGCGGCTACCAGCGTTGGCGGGGGCGGATTTGCTGTGTGCGCCGGTGAATTGGCCGGATGGGCCTCGGCCGCCGACGGAGCGTCCGGCGGAAGTGGTGCGGGTGCAGGCGAATGCTTCGGTGAATCGGATGTTTATTGCGGCGTGTGATCGGCATGGGTTTGAGCGAGGGGTTGGGTGGGTGCAGGGATCGGTGATTGTTGATGCGGATGGGTATCCGGTGGCGGGGCCGGCGGAGCAGGGTGGGGAGCGGATTTTGTTGGCGACGTTGAATTTGGGTGAGGCGAGGAATAAGCGGATTAGTGCGCGCAATGATTTGCATGGGGATCGGCGGGAGGGGTTGTATGGGGTGGTAGAGAAGGGGGATCTCTACTCGCTTCGCAAGCCCGCTTCGTAGACATATTCATTGCCCGCATAGGCGCGGCCTCACCCGAGCCCGGAGTGCTTCTGGTCGAATGTTGATGTAACGAAAAACAGCAATCGACGCGGAGCTGCCTTCGTGGGAGGCAGCTAACGGCCAAGAGCGGTCGTTGGTGACGGGGGCTACGAGCTCGGCTGCCGGTGCCGGGCATAGAGTATTGAACCACCCACTCCCGACGTTCCTCTAGTTTGCAGTTCAAACGTATCCGGATACCCCTTGATCAACTCACTGAGCTTTTTATAACCATGGGTGCGAGGGTCGAACTCAGGTCTCAATTTGCTGATATTGGTGCCCAGCGCACCCAAGTGAGCCCAGCCGTCCTCATCGGCAATGTCATCCAAGATCTTTGCGATGAAACTTACTGGTGCCTTGGGCAGCTTTTTTACTTCGGGCGTACTGGCGACTTTGACGGCCTCGATTTCGGCGGGTGGCTCAGGTTCGGGTCGACCATGTCCATTGCTTGCAGCAACAAGCACTTCACCGCGCAGCAATTCGGTATAGATGAACTTGTCACAGGCCGACACGAACGGTCTCGGGGTTTTTTCTTCACCAAACCCGTAGACCGTCAAACCTTCTTCTCTTAACCGCGAAGCGAGGCGGGTGAAGTCACTGTCGCTCGAAACCAGGCAGAAACCGTCGAAGCGTCGGGTGTACAGCAGGTCCATTGCGTCGATGATCAAGGCACTGTCTGTTGCGTTCTTACCTTTGGTGTACGCGAACTGTTGGATAGGCTGAATCGAATGGTCGAGTAGCACCTTTTTCCATCCACCCAACTGAGGGCCAGTCCAGTCGCCATAGATCCGCTTGACGTTGGCGACGCCGTACTTGGCGATTTCTTCGAATAAACCTTCGACAATTGCTGCGGGAGCATTGTCGGCGTCGATTAACACTGCCAAGTGTTTTTGCGTGGGGGTGGGTGCATGGATGGCCATGGGTCGTCCTTGAGTTGAGGACTTCAACATACCGTTAAATCACGGATGTACAAAGGGATCACCGCTTCGCGCTAAAAGAGTGTGTTTTGCCAACGGCTACGGGTTTGCGGTGATGCCCCCGGTGTCAGGATAGTTGTCGTCTCTCCGGTTTTTCCTGCAAAAGCATATCGGGGGCGGAAAGAGACTGGTCATGCCGTACTATTCACCTGAACGCAGAGCCGCATTACTCAAGATGCTGCTT
>Ga0302169_10000111_pt1 | contig 27192 bp, 38 predicted proteins | sample I_Fen_N1_3_FD_193493 | JGI IMG/M metagenome (GOLD analysis project Ga0302169, IMG submission 193493) | Peat permafrost microbial communities from Stordalen Mire near Abisko, Sweden - I_Fen_N1_3 | ecosystem: Environmental > Terrestrial > Soil > Wetlands > Permafrost | place: Sweden: Abisko...
TGTTGTAAGCGTCTGCAGCCGTCATCTTGATATAGCGGTAAGCGCTGTTGGTGGTCGGTGGCTGGCTTACACCTGCGATATTATCAAACACAGCGATGGGCACACCCACTGGCTGGTAAAGCCAGGGGTCAGCCTTCGCCGGAAGCTGGTCAAGCAATACGATATCCAGCCCGTCGCATTCCACGTCAGATAGCTGCCCAGCTGCAAATACAGCTGCAACCTTGGCTCCGGTCGAGTCGTACTGCTTGAGGCTTTTCGGACCAAGGCCGGAGATGTTCAACGTGTCAGCCCCGGAGCTGTCAGCGTTGAATTTCACGCGAAAACGCTGGTTGGGGGCGTAGGCCGCGAGTGCGGGGGCTGGGGTCAACGTGAAGACTGGCGCAGCACCAGCGCAGGTGAAAGCGGTCTGGCCTTGAGATTGAATGCTGGCAATACTGGCTTTTCCAGAAAGAGCATTCGTCATGGTGGTGGCGAAGTTCGGGTCATTACCCAGGGCGTCCGCCAACTCCTTCAATGTGTCGAGCGCAGCAGGCGACGAGGCAACGAGGTCAGAAACCACCTTTTGGATGGCAGTTGCTGTCTCTGTTTTGGTGAACGCATCGGTGATGCCAAAGCCGCTAACGGTAGTCGGCTTGCCCCCGAGCTTTGCCCAGGTAACTGCGGTGAGCTGGATAGCCTGAATCGCCGTAAGTACCTGAGAATCATCACCAGGCACGATGGTCAGACCACCACCTAACACAAGATTCACCAACTCCCGCTGAATGGCGTTCAGCCACTCGGCAGTGATTACCGTGGCATCTACACCAGTGCCTGGCTGCCCATTTGTGAACTCCTTTGCACCATTCGCAGTGCTGGTGCTATCTCCGATTTTCTGCATCAGTTGTCTCCATAGCCAAATAGTAAAATGGACTCAGCCGGTTTCATCTGGCTAAGTCGGCACTCAAGTGATTTGTTGCCCCAGGCAGCCAGCGGATCACCAGCAGCGGACATTCCCGCAACGGCATAGCTGACGGTCACTGCGGGGGCATTGACCCGCCACGCGTAGTTCCAGTCGCCGCCATAGATGGCGTCGCCCGCTCGCGCAATGCCCGCACGGGCGGGCCGAAAGGTAGTGATGGTGATGTCGTAGCCGAGAGACTTAGCCAGGGCGATGAAAAAGGATTTGCTCTGACCACCACGGGCTTGCAGCTTGCTGACAACAGACTGGACGCGCTGGCGGACGGACTGCGGCTCTCCGACAAGGCACGGGGCCGGTAGTGCCAGCACACGTTCCCAGTCAGCCAAACCCATGCCTGAGTCGGCAAAGATCGCGCTATAAACCGCCTCGGCTTGCACGTCCGATTGGGTCAGAGCATTAGCCTCAGCCTCAATGGTGGCGGACAGCAGTGGCGCCATGCCGTCGTAAGAGACGGGAGGCAACAGCAGCCGTAGCTGGTCTGCGAGAACAGTCATTCCATCAGGCCTAGAATGATGGTGCCTGGTCGAATCCAACCGACCAGGAGCGGATCGTCGGAAGCTTTGACGTTGCCAAGGGGCTCTGTAACAGATCTGTCAATGACGCCTGCCAGGTTGTTGATCATGGCTTCTATCTGTGAGCGCTTGAGTGTCTCGCGTGGCTTCATCGCACCCAGCAACGCGTTATAACCGGCCTGCGCAGCTACCTGCACTTCTGCCAAGGTGTAGCCCTCGGCCACTTCAACCATTGCAATGGAGTCGACGCTACGTATGGTTGGGGCAAAGACCCCCACATCCGCAATGACCGAACACAGGCTGAGCACGTGTTCCTTGCAGAGGGCGATAACCTCAGCGGAGGGATTGCCGGTGCTGGCGGTGATGACCAGGTCAACGGTGCCACCGCCTCTACGGCCGGGAAGGACCAGGGCGTCTGCAACACCATCAACCTCTTTGGCCCAGCGCTTGAAATCGTAGATAGTGCCGCCCGCTGGGGGCGACTGGATGATGTCGAGCAGCCGGGCGAGCAGCGACTCTGGCTTTTCCTGATCCTCACCCCCGGTTGTTGCTCCGATGAAACTAGCGTTGGCGTCCATGCCCAACGGTGGGCTGGTGAGGGCCAAGTCGCCGGTCAAACCGTTGAGTGAGGTGCCCACGGTTTGAGCCCTAACTTGGACGGTCGCGGTGCCATCAGTGCCAAGTATCGCGCTAGCCAGGCTATCGAACTGTTCCCCCGTCGTGCGATGGGTCAAGGTCGAGCCCTGTAGCAGCTCAACACCTTGAGCGCCCTTCAAACCCACGGTGCCAGTGGCCGCGACCGGTGCCTTGAGCGGAACACCACGAATGGTAGCGGCATGCACCAGCTCTTCCTCATCGGCAGTGTCCGGGAATATCTGGCGATAGATCCAGGCCAGCTTCTGATAGAGACCTTCAATAGCAGCAGCAATAGCCGCAGACCGGATGTAGTGGTCACTATCGGTGCCGATGTCGGCTTCATCGTTGAGCGCTTTAATATCCCGCAGAATGCCTGCCAGGATGGTCTCAAGATTGGGAGCGGAAAAGGCCATGTCAAATCACCCTTACAGGTTGGCGGAACACCTGCGGATTGCCGGTGGCGTCGATGATGTCGATTTGCAGCGTGAGCCAGCCGTTATGGGGCTGGGTGGCTGCGACGGTGATGGCCTTGGCGCGAAGATCCGTTAGCAGCGGTTTGAGGGCGTCCTCAGCGTATTGCTTGGCAAGGCGCCCCACGCGTGGACGGTCTTTTTCGCGGCGTAGTTCGTGCAGGCGGGAGCCCAGGTTGGGATCTTTCCACCAGGTGCCGAGGGGAGTCATGAGGCGTAAATAAACGGCGTTTGCCAGCGTACTAATACGCTGGCCCGTCAAGTCGCCTGTAGTTGGGTTTATGCCTGCGTCCATAGGCTGACATGTTGTCGCGCAGGCGCGATCAGCTGAGTATCAGCGGGGTTTAAGAATGTCAGGCGCCTTTAAGTGTTACTGGAGTGGTTTGGGTGGTGGACCCGATGGGTGCGCATGCTGGTTATACAGATCGCGATCTGCCTGCATAGTCCGTGTATGGTCGGCGATCTCGGCATCAGCCTTGATGCCGCGCTCAACATGCAGATCACCCGACATCTCTACCATGGGCGTTTCAAACCGCACCTTATTCTTAACCTTGAACAACAGTTCATCAGTCACGACCTCGATGACCCGACCGCGCTTCATGTGTACGTAGTCGCCCTCATCGGTATAGAGCGACACTTCGCCGTCCTTGAGTTGAAGCCGATAGCGGCCATCCTCACTGGCGATAACAACGCAATGGCTGCTGCTACCTCCAATTGGGATCACCACGTAATCAGCACCAGGCAATGGCGCTGAGCTGAAACCATAGTGCTGGGCTAACTCACCCGATACCGACTCACCGGCCAGGCCCTGCATCTCCACACCAATCAGAGGCCCATGAGTGTTGCTGACTGCCGTAGCACGGAAGGCCTGGCGAACCTTGCTCATTACCTTCCACACTTGGTCGCGCACCAGTTGCGCCATGACGCTCATTAAGCGCCCCTAATAATTTGGATTAGGGCTGCATCCGGGTTGGCCTTGCCTTTGTGTCTTTTCAGTTTGTTGCCGTCCAGTACCCACATCTTGTCCTCGCGGAAACGCAGCTCGGTAATTGCTCCCTCACTACGGGACAGACGCAGGGTGCGGGACATCAAGAAGTAGACATCATCCACGCCATGCACCTCACTACGGATGATGACTCGCATCCCCGGATTCCACACCTTCCCGTTACCGGCTCGATGACCCCGTACTACGACGCGGATCTCGAAACCTTCCAGGCGACTGTCTGCCAGCAGCTTTCGGGCGCGAGTGGTGGCCATGTCCTGGCTTTCACTGGAGCTGTCTACAACGACCTTCGGCCGGAAGATCCCACGACGGGCTAATGTTTCGTCCTGGATCACCGAACGCAAGTGGGAACGCTGGGTGTCGAGCCCATCATTGGCATATTGACCGTGCTGGCCAAGAACGGTTATTTGGCTGTACCTGTTGGCGATGGACCGCCGCACGCTCATACGCTGTACGTTGTTACCTTCACCGTCCCCCCGCAGTATCAGCAAGCCCGAGGGGGACGCTGTGTAATCCGGCCCGCCGATGATCAAACGGCCGTCCGGCTCGACCCAGGGCCACAGGCCATTGGCCTCGGCGACCTGGAGCAATGCCTCCCATGCGGTTTGCCCTGGTTCGATCTGGACGCGACGACGGGTTTTAGCCTGGTCGGCGCGGATCTCGACCTGGTAAGCACCTAAAGGCTTAACTACCTGCTCCAGGATCTGCGCCAACGACGCCTCCCGCATGGAAACGAAAGGTGACGAGCAGTCCACCAGGGGCGCTGCTCGATCTCGGCCGTTGATACGCATAGAAATGCCTTGGCGTGACACGTCATGCTCAAACTCGTCGATCTGCCCTGTCAGCACACGGTCGCCGTCGAGCGTCAGCGTGCAGGGAGCTCCTTCCTTGATCACGTCGGGCAGGCGCGTTGCATTCTTAGTGTGCAACTCCAGTTCGAAAGCGTCTGCCGGGGTGAGCAAGTCAGATTCAATCGACCAACCGTCCCAGGTATCGTGCGCCAAGCCACCGATGGCCAACTGGATGGAAGGAACAGGGTCATTCAGCATAAGCACGCAGTACCTTCCCGGCCGGGATGTTGTGGGGCGTTTTTAGATCGGGGTTAAGCCGAATCAATTCGAGAGCGCGACTATGGTCGCCATACCATCGGTGAGCCAAAAGACGCAGGCTGGCCGGGGATTCAACCTCGCGCTCTATCATCGGCGGACTCAACAGGATGACTTGGCGCGCACGAGCCTGGATCAGAGCGGCCGTGTTGCGTAGGGCTTCGATCACTGGCCGAGACGTTTCCACGTCGTACAAACGGCGATGTAGCAAGATTGCCCCCTGAACCAGAGAGCGCACCAGGTTAACCAGACCCTCCAGTTCAACGGGACTCAGAGTCGGCTTTTTGCTCTCGTCCTCGATCACGATGGCTACCGCCTGGGCGTGAGCTGCGGCCAGTTCTGTGATGACCAGGACGACCAGGGCAAACCCGCTGGCCTCGACTGGATCTTCGGGCATACGGTCAGGCAACAGGCTCGCATCCGGTGCAATACCTTGCCGGGCACTGATCAAAAAGGCGTTGGCTGCCCGCGCCGGGTCGGTGGTCAAGCTATCGCCGCCCGGCATCGTTGCGGGAACACCAGCACGGGACAGCAACGCGGCCGAAGTGCTTGGCGTGTTGTCCTGGATAGAACTGCGGATCTGTGTCGGCGTGCGGAACAGGTCGACCAGAGGATCGAACGCGGCCGATGGATTCTTAGCCATGGCGATAACGCCCGACACTACGCCCAGGATCTGGGAGCGCAGCTGCTGCACGCGCAAGAAGATACCTGGCAAGCCCAGGGCCTTTTCGATCAGGCCCACCCAGCCGCCACCAATCCACGACTGAATCTCGCTGACCAGGGAGTCGATGCGACCAAACAGGTCAAAGACGCCATCCTGCCAGCGGTACGCATCCTCTTGATCCAAGACGCCGATGTCGACGAACTCAAACTGCCGAGCGAAAAATGGCAGGTCGGGTGTGTCCTCGACAAACATCAGTGTGACCTGGGCGGAGTCGGGATTGTCCGCGTCGTGTTTCACATCGACGTTGTGCGAGACGACGCTCAGGCTTCCATAGATCGGGTGGATCAGTTCACCAGGGCCACGCTGACCAAGAGCAACCAACAGGTTCTGTAGCTCGATCTCGTAGTTAACGCCGTAGACGATGATCTGCATGGGAAAGCGACGAGGGCCCCGGCCCAGATCAACCACGCTGTCGCCGTCTCTAAAGGGCACGCCATGTTCGGATAGCGCTCGTTGCCACTGAAGGTTCTCGCCGACGACCTGGAGCGGTACACCTCGAAAGGATGCGTCCAGCAAGGTTTCTGCCCAGCTCATCGGCCGCGCCTCATTTGGATATCGGTACGTCGCTCGACCTCGGCCTGGATCATGTTGGAGTCCATGCGTAGTTCGATGACCAAGGGTTGGTCAAGCAGCCGTTGCAGGCGCGCTGCCGCTGCTGGAGTTTCTGCCCCTGCGTTGACGGCACGATTAGCGATACCTGACGCCCACTGATTGGCGCCGTCGATTAGCAGGCCTGCGGCTGTCATCCCGGTCTGCTGGTGCGCCAGGCGTTGGGCTTGAGACGACAACCAGTCCGAAGTCTGGTTTGGGTTCTGCCCGGCTAGGTCGAGACGATTGCGATAGAAGGCCGTTTGATAGGTGCGTTCGCCGTCGTTAATCAGCTTGTTGCGGGACACCATCGCTAAGCGGTCCGCATCGCTGTTCTGCCCAGTGGAACCGCCCAACTGAGAAAACTCATAGCCCAAAACCAAGGGACCGATTTTCGGCACGGGAGGAAGGTTAAATCCACCTCGGCCTCTTTTTCCTCCCCCCACATTTATATCTGGAAGTCCAGCCCCACCCAGCGCCATGCCACCCGGCCAGTTTGTAACGAACACAGAGGTAACACCTGTTGCTTCTTCTAGAACCTTGCCCACTGCGATGTTCTTCAAAGTCTCCGGGCCACCCATGAACTTATTCAGCAAAGCCCCTGCGCCAGATTTTGCACCGCGAGCGGCATAGTAACCACCGACACCTAGAGCAGCACCACCGGCCAGCATTTGCGCGCCAGACAAGTTCAGGTCGTCCAGCAGGTAGGAGCCCATATCGGCAAGGCCCTTATTCAAAGGCGTTGCCATACGATCCATAGCTTCGGCCAGTGTCGCCTTCATGCGTGCGGCAGTACCACTTGCGCTTTCAGTGTTTTCTTTCAAGTCTTTGCTGTAAATGGGCTCAGCGTTACCCAGCGTTTTAGCACCTGACTTTAAGTCATCCAGTCGGTCGCCAGTTAGCATACTGCGCCAGCCACGCACGGTGTCCTGGTCCATACCCTTGAAAACAACGCCCATGAACTTGGCGCGTTGCTCATCGTTTTTCATCGCTTCATATTTACGCTTTATTTCGCCGAAAACCTCTTCCGGATTACGTGAACTTTTATCTTTGTTATAAAAATTAACGCCAGTTACTTTGGCGACTTGATCTCTGTATTGCTTATTGCTGAATACGCGCAACGTTGACTCGGCTAACGTTCCAAGCCTATCGGGTTGTAATTCAACCTTGGAAAGCGATTCCGTGAATGCCAAGGCTTGCTCGATTGACATACCCGCTGCCGCTGCGGCCCCTCCGATTTTTGGAAACAAGTCAGACAAGTTTTCGAGCTCAGCATTACCAAGCCTTCCAGCAACTGTCATCTTTTGGAGCAGATCAAGCGCGGCACCTTCTTTATTCAAGTTAATGTTGAAGGCGCCGGATGCAGCAACAACTGCTTTGCCTAAGATTGCAGGGTTTGCGCCAGTAATAGCATTAGCCTGACCGATGGCATCGCCAGTTTTCTTCGCCGCGTCGTAGTTTACGCCAGATGCAATTAGCGTATTAAATCCGGTATCTACGTCTGCACGACTGGCACCGTAAGTTTTAGCGATTCGCCAGCCTTCTGTGTGCCACTCGTCTTTTTCCTCGTTGGTCATTCCCGCCGTCTGTTTGGTACGGATCAGTACCCGCTCTAGTTCGGAGTTGGCTTTTAACCCAGCGACTACTCCAACTCCAACACCTAACCCCGCCAGTCGCCCTTGCATGCTGCCGCCCAGTCCTTTGATGCGGTCAAACTCCTGGCGCACGCCCATCGCGATTGTTTTCAAGGTGCGCAGACTACGACCGCTGTTCTGCGCCATGCGCCGGAAAGATGCCTCTGTCTTGTCGACGCTCTGACGCAAAGGCTGCACGCCTTGCCGGTCGGTACTTTGCAACTCTGTTTTCGCATCGCGAGCGGCCTTGCGAGCAGCGTTGGCCATGTCCTTTAGTTCGGCAGTGGTCTTGCTGACCTCGATGCGCGTGCCGGAACCGGCCCTGGCTGTTTCACGCATGGCGCTACGGATGACTTTGTAACTGTTGGCCCCGACCTGGCCGACCTTGCTAATGGCCGATGAGGCTTTCCAGCTTTCATCGGCCAAGGATTTGGCGCCTTCCTTACCCGCTTTGCGTAGGTCACGATTGATCTGCTCGATCTCCCGCCGACTGTTGCCTGCATGGGCCTGGAAACGAAGCGCGACGCGCAGATCGGACATGAACAACTCCCAGTAACGGTCTTACAGGAACAGGAAAGGCCCGGTATCGAGCCTATTCTTTGGGTTTTGGCAGCGGTTTGCGCTGACGCTGACTGACATAGCGGGTGCCTTTGACCTTGCCGATGATCAGATCAATACGCGAATCGATCTCGGCTCTGGTCATCTGGCGCAGCTCTTCTAACCGGTAGCCGTGGCGGACGAAGGCGTGTTCGATTCGTCGCCAGTCGGCGTTGCCGCGCTCGGCGGCGCGAGCTTTTTTTCCAGCTCAGCATCGGCATCGGCAATAATGGCCAGGTCGCTTTCGGTCAATTCTCCCAGGAGCAACTCAGTAGTCAGCGCCTCAGCAGGGATCTCGCCCAGGGACAACAACTGACGGCGATAGACCTCCAGGGTAACCAGTTGAAATGGCGCACCAGGATGCAGCTCCTGCGCGGCGACCAAATCACCGGCAACAGGCACACGCAAGGTGAAGGTCTTGTGACGCAGGCCGGAGTAATACACGCCCATCTGGAGTTCGCGGGTGATGCTCAGGCCTTCCCAGCGCTTGCTTGAATGCTCAGTCATTGCATTACTCCGTGTAATAGTTCAGCGCGGCGATGGTCAGATCGCGGGTGGCTTCACCTTCGACCTGGTACTTGCTACCCATTTCCATCAGGGAGCAGCCGGTCCATGTCTGGCGCTTGCTTCCTCCGTCCTGCGGATAGATGGTCAGCTTCGCATCCATCAGCGCGCGCCAATCCGGCTCGCCGGTTTTCGGGATGGGTACCGCGATTTTCAGCTCGTGCTCTTCAATGCCCTTTGCCGTGCCAGAAGGTCGACCGGTACGGTTCATGGTCTTGACGACTTTGCGCCCAGTCTTGAGGCTCGGCTCAACGCTAGTCACCTCATAGTCGGTGCCGTTGATCTCCAGGACGATCTGCCCTACGTAGTTATCAGCCATCTAAGTTCACCTTTTACAAAAGCAAGTCGATGCGACCGGCGAACACATGCAGGCCGTTGACGACATCGGTGGGAATGGTTGCGTTGAGGCGGCTTACGTCTTGGGCCGAACGCTCGACCACCAGTCCGGCCGCGTTGGCTTCAACCTCTTCGACGATCTCCAGCTCTTCCAGCTTGAGCAGTACGTCCATCAGTTCGCCGCGCACAGCTTCAGGGGTTTTCTTGGAGAGCTTGGAACGCGGGAAGCGAAGGCGGATACGGTCACGACAGGCCGTGCGCACGTAATACAGAGTGCGGATGGTAGTCAGATCCAGCAGCGACACATCCGTGGCACCGGCCGCAGACTTGGTATAGGTGGTCACTGCACGGACGATCTGGATGACATCACCGGCGGCGACCTCCAGCGGCGTGACGCCATTGGCCAGGGCGGTCTCTTGCTCCGTGCGACCGAGGCGCTGTGTGACTGGCGGCACCTTGATGCCGGTCAGTACAAGTGTGTTCAGCGGCCGGGCCGGATCTTCTTCCGAGGCGATCATTGCGGCATAAGCAGCGGCGACCTGACGCGCAGTCGATGGAGTACCTGGCAGTACTGCCAAGCTGATCGCGCCGGAGTTGATCGACGTGGCCAAGGTGGTCGCAGCCGACAAGGTTCCGGTCAACGCCGCCACACCGATGATGCCTTGTTGTTCCATCGAGCTGGTGTATGTCTGGATGTGCGTGCGAAGTGCGGTGAGCGCGACCTGGCTGAACCAGGCAGGCACCAGAATGTTGAAACCACCCATGGCCGTCGAGTCCAACGCGGGCTTGATGTCGGGCTCTGCATCACCTTCAACCACCACACCCACAGCCGAGACCGAGGCATACCGATAGGCGGTGATGAATGCATCAGCCATTTCCTCAGCAACGGTCCCGCCGAATAATGCCTTTGCCTCTGCCGCGCTATAGAACGGTGTCGGCACATTGGCTGCTACCGTCGCACCTTCGCCCAGGGGAACGATCAGGCAGACGTTCTGCTTGTTGGTTGGCAATGTCCGTACCGCTAGGCTGGTATTGAACTCCATGTAAACGCCCGGCTTGCGAATCGAAGCCGGGATGGTGTCAAAGGAAATGCTCATTCGGCGGATTCCTGTGCGGGTTGTTTGGCACTGCCGCGTGTATTTTCAGCGGCCAGCAGTTCACCCGTCGCCACCCGGCGCCGGTAGTAAGAGGTGTCCGGCACGTCGACCGCCTTGGCATCTTCGATGTACTTGTACGGATCTTCTTCCGTGGGCACCCGATGACCAGGTGCGGCTTTAACGCGCATTACACGTTCCTCAATTCGATGTTGTCGGTGGCCACCGGCACGGTGTTATCCGATGGGGTGTGGTATTCCATGGACATGCTCAGGAAGTCAGGCCAGTTTGGCTCTGGGATCATCCAGTCAAGATCAATGGCGAACGACTGACCCAACACCGACAGGTGTTGAGCCTGAAACTTGCCATTGACCAGGTTGTTAAACTCCGTGGGCCTGACCATGGCGCCGTCGGTTTGGTGCTGCCAGTTGGTGAGCAGCGCCAGGCTCTCGCCCCACAGCCAATAGCTGCCAGGGTCGCTAGCCTTGGGGGTGTTCCTGCGCTCGCTGCCAGCCGAAACGACCAGGCGGAATACCAGTTCAGCCGAGTAACGACGGTTAGATCGGGGCTTGAAACTGATCTTGGGCGTGGTAATCAAGATCGAAGGCCCGCCAGCGATCAGACCGGCCATCAGGTCTGGATCGCTTAGCTCGCCGCCGTAGGTCTCCAGGCGAAGGCGCGGAACAGCTTTTTTCAGCTCGGCAAGCCGTGCCAACACCGCATCTTCCAATTCGCCGAGCATCACAACGGCCCCAAGCTATTGCGCGAGAACAGCCGAGGCTGATGGGCAATTTTCAACCCGGAGTCACCCGCCTCAGATGCACCACGTGCTTCATCCTCAGTCGCCAGCTTTTCCAGGCGCTTGATGATGTCGCGATAACGTAGGCGCATGGTTGACTCTTCAACGGCCGTGCCCTGCAGGTGATACCGGGCCAACTCAGGCAGGTCATCCGTGACCCATTCCGGCGCATCGATACCAACCTTGCGAAAGCGCAAGTAGAACGATACCTCGCTACGAGCGCGGCTGACTGCATCAGCAATCCTGGCCAACGCGTCGACGGCTGTTTCCACCTCTTCGGGGGACCATCCGTCGAGAGGTTTCCCCTCGGCAGCGGCCAACAGCAGGTCCGATTCGATGGGGTTGCGCGGCGGTTTGACGGCCAACACGGTGATTTCTTCCTCACCAAATCGGTGCATCAGTTGAGCCGCACTCGGTAGCGAGATGTTCACTCTTTACCTGCCTTGGCCTTGCCAGGCTTAGTGGGCGGCTTGGCTGCGGCTGTCTTCGTTGCCTCATGCGCCTGATCTTCGAGAAGGGCTTCTTCCCAGAGCGAATCAAGTTCGAGGTCTGCCGCTGCTTGCGCCTTGGCTACCCCACGTGCTCGGTCTTCCAGGAGGGCATCGTCCCAAAGTAAATCAAGGCTGCCTGCATCCGAGGCGCCGGGCAGAAGCACTCCATCACCCAGAGTCGGAGAGTCTGCTTTAAACGTCTGCGACTGAGCGTTTTGTGCGGTGTTGGACGCTTCCGGTAGCGCGGCGGACGACGTGAGTGCATTGCGTTGCTCCAGTCCCAGGCCAGTATCTTGCTCATAGATGGCAAGAAACAATTGAGGTTCTTTGAACAGTTCCTCCCATTGCTCATCCGTGAAGTCGTCCTGTTGCCAGGTGGTCGGCTGATCGGAGTGAGCAACGCCGCAGCGACGGAAGCCATTACGCTTGGCTGTAATAACAATGACAGTCGTCATGACGCCCCCCTTACGCTTCGCCAGTGGAGCCGAAAGCCAGTTGCCAGAAGCCATAACCACCAGCTGCCCGCGCTTCTGCCCCGAACTTGAATTTTTTGCGGCTGAAGACATCATCAGCTTCGGGATCGGTCTGCTGGACAAAGACCGGCGCTTTACGCTCCTGATAGATGAAGGGGCGAACGGGCTTGCTGGTGTCTAAGAGGAACCAGGCCGTGTCGGAGGTGATGCGACCCGAGACAACCAGCTCGGCAGTGCCCTTGTAAAGGTTGACCTTGCCGTCTTCCAGACGATCAGCAGTCAACAAAGCCTTGGCGGTGTCTTCCAGACCAGGACCGACCAGGAGGATTGTTGGGCGCACATCCAATGGGCGGCCATCATCGTCCTTGAACTTGCCCATGGCCGTACGTGCTGCGCCGTAACTTGCCTTAGCGGCTGCCTGGGTTGCGATGGAAAGTGCCGCCGTGCCCTTGTTGCTGACGCTTCCATTGCCGACGATATGGTCAGTATCGAAGAAATATTGACCGTCGTAGCACAGGTTGCCAAAGGCACCGTTCACCAGCTCGTATACGATTTCGTCCGGCAACTGCTTGGCCGAGAAGCCTGCCATCTGCGCTTGGGGCGCGTAGATGCCCAACTGATCGTCTTCGATGTGGTTACGGTCAACTTCGACAGTCGCTTCAAAGTCTTCGTTTTCCACGGTGTAGCTGAACGCTTTGAGGTTTTTAACGTGCTTCGCGCCAACCCAACGGCGCATCTTCGGAAACGCCGATAGCCAGGCATACATGTTGCTGCCAGTGGTGCTTGGCACCTTCATGGCGATCTTTTCCCAGGAGCTGGGTGCAGACCCAAAGGCGTTATTGAAAAGGGTTTTCAGAGCAACGAAAGCTGCCTGAATAGAGGACTTGTTAACCAACATGCGCAATGCGCTCCTATATATAGAGGGAGTTACTCAACCCACACGCCGTTGGTATCAATACCAACGATGCGTCCAGCGGCGGATCGGGTGCCGCCTGCGTCAGCAGCAGCTACGGTTTCGTCATCGACGATATAGGCTGGCTTGAACAGGTGCGCCTGGGTGATGGTGCCGTCGTTGGCCCAGAGAAACGCCTTGCCATGGCGGATCTCGGCTTGGGCAGCACCAGCGGCGCCGCCTCGGTTGTCTACTGATGCCTCGAAACGGCCTAGGTAGGACAGGCCCAGAGCGGTTGAACCAGGTGCAGCAAAGCCAGTTGCGGTAGCGACAGCCAGAGACCCCGCGAAGATGCGGACGTTAGCGGTGACAGGAACCACCAGGATTTCGGTGTCCTTCATAGGCGTATTGCGATCTTGAGTCAGCGGCACGGGTTAAACCTCGCTCTGCTTGGTTTTGGCGAACTCGGCCGGATCAAGCCCAAACTGCACGCACATGGCTTGCTCTTCGGAGTTGAGGGCGGTAGAGGTTTCCTTGGGCTTGCGCTCACCCAAGCTGGTCGGGTCCGCAACGATTGGTGCGGCATCGACGAAAGCCTTGAAGCGCGTCAGACCGGCTTCGTCCTGGCACATGGCGCGGTGGTAGTCGACGGTGGCCGGGGTGATCTTCCCGGCTTGGGTAGCCTGGGTAATGACCGCGTCCACTGCCTTGGTATGTTCGGCCGCTTTGTGAGTAGTAAGGGCCTGCTCGGCATTCAATGCTCGGGATTCCAGCGCGTTATAGTCAGCGCGAGGCACGAACCGCTCCAGGTTGCCCGCCTCGCTGTTGAGCGCCTGGCTGGTGGCATTGAGTTTTGCGGTGGTGGCGGTGAAGACTTGTTCAGCGGTCGCCGTGTCAGGCAGACCGAGCAGCTTTAAAAGCTCTGGTGAGGGTTTCACAGGGACGTTCTCCATTTGCTCTTGGTTGAGTGCTGTCATTACGAGATTGGGTATGTTGGTGAGGGCTGCGCTGACCATGCGGACAATGCGTTTGGTCTCATCGTCGTAATCGAAGACGGGGGAAAGGAAGCGGTACTCTTTGCCCTCAACCTGGAGTCCGCCACGTGGCGTCCAGTCGACCTGGCCCCATAACGCGCCGTCGCGGATTTCCAACTGTTTGATCCAAGCACTTGCGGGTGCTTCTTCCCCCTTGGGGGCACGGCGCTGGGTGGCATGCTCCCAATCGATAGGCAGATCGATTGCCCGGCTGGAGAAATTGGTCTGCACAAACTGATGCGCTGTATCGTCGAACAGCCATGCGCGGCCATCACGGCCGACGACAGAGGGACCGGCGGGAATAAGTTCTACCCACTCGGGCGCTTTCCCATCGGAAAGCTCGACGGAGCTGTAGATTTCTGAGTTAACGGCGAGTTGAGTTTTCATGCCGCCAGTCTGTGAGACTTGGCGAAGTTGGTGAGTATCAGCGGGGTTTAAGAATTTGCGCCTTGGGAAGGCGGCGAAGGGGTAGTCGGTGAATCCATTCTATACACAGCGAGTGGACCGAAGGGATCTCGCGAAGACGGAGTGAATAGGGCTACAACTAAATCTAACGCAGGTCTAACGCTGTTCAGCCACCCCGCACGCGGCGGATGTACCCGCAAGGCTAGATCAGCGCGCCTGTGGGATTCTGCACCGTTACTCTTTTATTGGCTCCATAAGGTAGTCCTGGATGATCGTGAGTATCTCGATATCGTCGTCTGATGATAGGCCTAGGTAGGGTCTTGCCTTGATCTCGGAGTCATGCGCACCACGAGTAACCCACTGCGCAAAGTTGGATTTGCTCTTCTTCACAAAGCGGTTGCCCACCGATCCATCTTTACCCTGACGGAAGTAGACCTGCTGTGACCTGGCCGCATGCTCGACCTTACCACCGAGCTGGTGAATGGCACCGTATGGTCGGTCAGTGCCGAAAGACAGCTCATTGCGACTGACGTTGTGGCGCAATGTGTCCTGTAGCGTACCCTTGGCGCGCAGGATGCGACCTCCCTTCTTACGTGCCAGGGTTGAGGGGGCAAGTGGAGCCCAGGGCGAACCGTCTGGAGCGACCTGCTGGCGAAAGCGGTCATCAGTGGATTGGTGCAGGTATTCCGCAATGTCATTGAGCGGCGTTGTCAGGTCGCCCAGTCGCTCAAACAGATCATCGAGGGCCTTGCCGACTGGACTTGTATCGACGGAAACCTCAAGCATTGAACCGGCCATGTCGTCCTCCCTATTCGGTACGTCGGTAAAGCAGGACGCCTAGGCGCAATGCCTCGAGGTACTGCTCGCTGTCATCCACAAACCCGGTGACGCCAGTCCAGCCATCTGCGCCCTGGTCGAATACAGCAACAGCGGGATCTGCCTTTCCCTTGACCTGGACGTGTGCCAGGTATCGACGGCGCAACACCGCTTTGCCCTGGTCTGGCTGCCATTCCAAGCGCACCCAGATCTCATCAGGAGCCTTAATGGCTTCAGCTAAGAGAGGCAACTCGCGAGCCTTGACCTGTTGGGCCAACGCTATTGCACCGGTTTTGGCATCGCTGAACATCTCCCGCCCGATGACCAGGGCATCACCCGTCACGTCTCGGAACACCGCTGGTTCGGCGTCGGTGGCGCCGAACTCGCCCAGGAACTGGGTCACCGCTTTAGGGGTGGAGGCTTTGGCTGGGAGCAGACGCTTTGCCGGGATCTGCCGAGGCTGCGGCAAAGGTCCGCTTGGTTGCCGGTTGGGCAAACCGGTTGTCGGTGCCGGAGCTGCTGATGGTGCTGGAATCAGATCATGGGTGCGCAGCTGGGGCACGGAGTTGGCCAAGCGTGATTGACCAGGTGCATATTCAAAGCCTGGATCGATCCCCTTGGGCACTCGCACGGTACGTGGACCACCAGAGCTGTTCTTGCCGATTACCCGATCTTCCCACTCAGTGGCCGGTGCTGGACCAATCGTCAGCCCTTGGCGCTCAACGTCCCTGGCCGAGAGCATGAACTTTTTGCACTTGCAGCCCCAACCGTTTTGCGGGGTATGAGTTGCCCACCAAGGGTCATCGAGCGGCAACGTGATGCCGTTCCAGGACAGGTGCATAGGCCGTGGGTGCGCACTGTCGCCATGACGGTAAACCGCGTAGGGGCGGCGCTTGCGCAACTCCGGGTGGGCCATCTGAGCTTCGCGGCCAGCGTTGTAAGACTGGCGCAGGTTGGTTTCCCAGATGACATTGGTGCGCCAACCGCGCTCGCCCTGGTACTGCCACCCGTGTTTACCGACGACCTGGTCAAAGTCTTTGCGGAACTGTTCCAGGGTGGCGCCGCTGGCGATGGACTTCTCTACGGCACCCCGCAGGTCGGTCAGCAGATCCCGTTTCGCAGCACCCGCCACCACGAAAGCATAGTCGTGTTCAGCAGCGTACACATCTGTCCAGGTGCGAGTTGGTAGGTCGACCTTGCCACGGAAATAGTCGATCTGTTCCTTGAATGGTAGAGAGCCGTGTGAGACTGCCATGTCTACAGGCCTCTCAGAATGTCATCGCGGCCAGCCAGGCTGGCGGCGGTCAGACCATCGGCAATGGCATCCGCCAGTTGGCTGGTGGTCATTGCTGGATAGGCTTCGATCAGCCGATCTCGGAACTCTTCCAAGCTGCTGACGGTGTCGAGCAGCTCCTTGATCTGCTCGACCATGTCATCCATATAGACCCCCACAGTCCGCTCAAGCGTCCGCACCTGGTTATCCACGATGTCTGGCATTACCACCGGTTTGGCTGGCAATTGCTCGCTGTTGATCGCCTGTGCAAGAACAGGAGTGGCAACGGGCGGCGGGCCGCCCAGCAGCTCGGCGCCCTTGGCTGGAGCCGGGATATTGAGCTTGTCACGGATTACCGACTGCTCGACCTTCAACCCCAGCGGCACGAGCTTTTCGAGCGCCTCGATCAAGATCTTGGTGTTTTCTGGCTCTGGCACATCAAGAATAAGACGCGGATACGGACGACCAGGTGCAAAGTTCAGATCGCACCAAGGCCTCACAAAGTAGCGGTTCAGCGTATTGGATTCGGCCTTCGCATCGGCTTGCAGCAGATCCAGGCGAACTTCATTGTGGATCGTAGCCTGGGCCTGGCTGGAGCCGTCGTCGGTGGACATGGTCTGGCCGACCACGGCTTTGCTGACCTGTTTATCCCACCACTCGGCCAAGCCCTTGAAGAAGTCCCCCGCACCGGCCACGTTCGCAGCTTGGGTGAAGTCGATCTTCATGCTGTCCGGTATTACCGCCGCCGCATCGCTGCCGAGGTTGGCCACCGCCGACATCAAGGTATTAATGTCGTCTTTGCTGGCACCTGGGCCGTATCGCCCCACGCGCATGGGCATACCGAAGATATCGGCAAAGCCCATCCAATCCTTCCAGGTCCAGGCCTTGCACATGTAGCCAACGGCTGCCAGGCGCGCCAGGCCGCCCCGGATCGGCAGGCCCGAACGGATGCGAGGCAGGTGGACAATAAACTTGTACGGGGCCAATGCGACGCCATTGAGCATGTCGGCTTCATCCAGGAGTCGCAGCTCCCGGCCGGTCTCTCGGTCAAACTGGAAAAACCGCTGGTCCCGTGGCTCAAAGCGCGACGGGTTCCAGGTCTTTCCACTGCGGTCCCACATGATTTCTGAGACGGCATAGCCCTTGCCCATGGCATCCGTCAGGTCGGCTTGTAGTTCGCCAAACTCTGGAGAGTCCACTATTTCCTTGAGTTGATCTGCACGGCGCACATCTTCGGCATCGTCGCTGGCAGCTTCGACACGAATAGCCAAGCCCGCAATAGCCAGCTTGCGGGTGCCTAATACCGAAGCGTAATGCAGGTCCCGCTCTTCCATTTCCTCGGCGAGGGTCAGGTAGTCATGGGCTGTGCCTTCGGCGGCCGCCTGCAAGATGGATGCAAGTCGACCAGGCGTAAGGCCGCTGGCCACTGACTGGTGCCAAACCTGGCGTATGCCGGTGGTGTGGGCAGCGGCCAGCTCTTCGGTGAGTTTGTCGTACTGGATCGGGCGACCGTACTGGTCGACGATTTTGGATTCAGCCATTACCAAATGCCTTTTTTGGAGCGCCAACCGGCGCCGATCTGGATCTCGCGATCATGCTGGGATGCGGGCTGGACTCGGTGATATTCGATGATCTCGACGTCCTGGCGGGACGCGTAGTCGGCCAGGACGGCGGCGATACCTGCGTCACCGTGGCGCTTGGGTCCGGCTTTTTCGCCCTTTTCGTTGGTCCGTTTTTCAGGGATGCGGGCTACGCCCTTGACCATGCGGAAAGCCCGAACGTCACTGACCACGTCTTTGTCGGCGGGGATGTCGTAGAAGGTGTCGTCTTCCAGGGCTGCCTTGAACGGTGGCATGTTGTCCCGATACCAGCCCTCGGTGAGCATCACCCGCTCAATGCGGTTGAAGCCGAACTCGACCGCAGTGTCTTCTGACAGTTGCGAGCCGTTACCCCTGGCGTCATCGGCGCCTTTGAGGAAGTTGGGTAAGCGACGAATAATGTAGAACTTAATCTGAAGTTGTTGCTTGAACGGGACGTTACGCAGCTCGACCACAAAGGGCGTGCGCTTGCGCAGGTTCTGTTCTTTGAGCAACGGCCAGAAAACCGAGAGGTCGCCGGAGCGGCCGAAGTCCATGCCATAGAAGCTCTGAACGTCCAGGGGAATCGCCGAAAGCAGCGGGAGCAAATGCTCTTCGCACCACTCCAGAGACTCGGCCAGGCGCAAGTGTTCGGCGATGGTTTCGTAACCCTGCGGGTATGCCAGGCGCAGTACCGGCACGTCACGGTTACTGCGCTGCTCAACCAGGGCCATGCTGAGGAAGGCACCGCCACCCTGGGATGGTACGCAGTCCAGCTCCTCGTCGGCTGCATCGCCGTAGAAACCGTAAACGCCATTCACCCAGGCGATTTCATCCTCAAGTCTGTACTCAATACCTTTACGAAGGCAGACACGCTTGTACAGACCATCGGCAACGGCTTCACCGAAAGTGCAGCGGAACACTTCGCCATTGCGCTTGCCAGCCCGGATTTCGTTGACTAGGTCGTTAAAGGCGTTCTCCGTGCCGTCGTGGGTGCTGATCACATGGACTTCACCGCCCCAGATCAACAGAGCCATGGCCGCTTTCAGCAGCTCGGCCAAGTCCGCATGGAACGCGGCTTCGTCGATCACGACAACGCCCTGACGACCCCGCAGGTTGGACGGTCGGCTGGTCAGCGCGACGATGCGGTGGCCGCTGGGAAACACGATGGTGTAGGTCTTGATGTGTTTGTCGGGGTCGCTATCGGGCCAAATGCCTTCTTCTATTTGCTCGGCCGCGTAGTTGTAGGCCCGCGCCCACATGGCGCAGGCCTGGATATATTCCACGGTCATGTCCTGGTTGTAGCCCAAGTAATAGACAGTTTGACCGCCCGCCGATTTTTCGGACGCGGCTACCAGAACGTTGTCTGCCGCCTCGGCCCATGTGAGACCGATACGCCTGGATTTCTCGCCAACCTTGAGCGGGGCGCGTATACCGATCCACTCCTTCTGATAGTCGAGTAAGACTGCTGGGGCAAGCAACGTGGCGGTGCTGTCCAGGACGAGGGGCAGACTCACGATGCCATCCCCAGGATCTCGCGCCGGATTTCATCGGAGGTCGCCTGTGTCAGGCCTCCTTTCTTGGCGATCTTATCAACGCGCGCCGCCGCCGTTTCGACCTTCTCCTTCCACTCCGCCTGCCATTTCTTCTGCACAACCGAGGCCTTACCCAACTCGGCCACAGCTTTGGCGACCTTCGGCAAGTCCATCTGGTCGCCATCGCTCATCAGCAGTTTGAACAGGTGTTCCTGGACAAGACGCATCAGCGCTTCGTTGACCGCGCCTTCTTCATCCGGAGCAGCAGCCACCACGGCACGGGCCTGCTCGCTGGCCATCTTCAAGGCCGAGAGTTTGGATTCGAAGTCCTGGCCATAGCGATGTAGCGCCGACTTGCTGATCGAAAAACCCTGGCTCGACAGTTCGTTGGCCAGGGCTTCGTAATCGCTGAAGTTGTTTTCGGCTAGGGCCTTGTCGAGCCAGGTCTTGACCGGCTTGGGCAGACTGGCAACCTTGCTGCGTGGGGGCATGGGGTCACCAGTACTTTTCTGGTCGGGCAACGCCTGGATTGCAGGCGATGGTGTATTCCGCAATGTCGACCCCGCAGTGGGTCAGGCCGCAGATCCACACGCCGTTGGGCTTTTTGTCCAGCGTCACCAGACTACGGTCGGCCAGGTAGTCGAGTTCGCGGCGTAGCTCCATGGTGGTGGCATCGGGATAGATGCCCTGGATGGTGGACAACACGATAGCCTCATGAGGATCTACGGGGCGCGAGGTGTCCAGGGTCTTGATGATGTACCAGCGCAGGGATTCCCGGCGCGTTTTGGCGGCGTCGATGTTCATTACTTCAGTCCTTTTAATTGAACGGTTTCTAGCTTGAGTGCCAACGCATCAAGCTTGGCCTCGATCACGGTTTGGCCGCGCACGTAATCTTCCCGGCGCACGTAGTGCACGGGCATGTCACCCCGCAGCCGTTCAAAGGATATTTCCAGCGTGCGCAGGCGCTCACTGTCCTTGTCTGTTATTGCAAAGCGCTGATCCAGTCGGCGCTCCATTTGCATGACCATAACCTTCACAAGTCCAGCGAAGGCACCGAGGATGGTTACGGCAATACTCACCAGTTGCCACGCAGGCATTTCAATCGTCGTCATCGACGGCCTCTCTTTTCGCGATGCGTTTGGCACTGCGCGCAAAGCTGCACACCTGGTATGGCCACACGGCGTTGTTCCGGGATTGGCATATCGCAATCCTCTCCTGTGCAGAACTCGGCCGAAGGGCCGGTCAATACTTCACGTTGCGCCAAATGTGCCGCCAAGGAGGATTCGTTATGGATCGCCTCCAGGTGACTGGCAAAGTCAGTTACTTCCATTAAGTGTCCAATCGATCAGGCGGTTGAGCGAAGCCCGGCAGGAACTGTGCAGCTCGCCGTTGCGAATCTGGTTGGCGAGGACAAGCGGCTGGGTGACACCTGAGTCGAGGCTGTCAGCGGCTCCGGCTCCATCGGGCGACGTAGCAATTCCGCTGGCGGCTTGTCGGGCTTGCTGGGCAGGCACTGCGGTGCCGATTCCGTTGGCTTTATTCCACACGCGGACAAAGCCAACAGTGAACATGCCAACAGGCAAAGGCTCAGGCGCCGATTCGAGGGTGCGGCGATACAGGGTCGTGACACGGGCAATCTCTCCCTTGAGTTGGTCGGTGTTGTTGCGTAACGAATCCTTTGCGTCGGCGAGCTGGGTGGCGAGCAGATCGCCCCGATCCTGCTGGACGCGCAGATCCTCAACCGCCTGTTTGGCGGCTTTAGCTGTTGCATCGGCGATACGTTGCTGTTCCTGGGAATGTTCTAGGCGCAGCTTGGCAATAGCTGTTTCCCCTTCGCCCAAGGCCTTGGCGTAACCCTGGTCATAGCCGTCCTGCCAGTTAAGGTGCAGGCCGAACACCACGGCAGCGATGATGCCCACGTACCAGGCGGCGGGCCTGAGTAGGTCGAGCAAGCCATTCATTGGCACACCCCTTGGCCCCAGCCATCAGCAACGTAGAGGGCTTCCCAGCGCAACAGGATCAGGCGCGGGTATTGACGGTTTTCCTTGAACGCAGCAGCCGAGCGGCCGTTATTGAACCGCTCGACGGAGTTGAACCAGGTCAGCGGATCGGCACCCTTAGCCGATGCCAACTTGCGGTCTTTGATCACCCAGCCCAAACCGCCGTTATAGGCGGAAAGGATCAGCGCCCCTTGTTCGCAGGGGCCACGCGCCTGGATGCGGTTCGCCAGCCAGCGGTCATAACTGACAAGCGCCTGCATGGACCAAACCGGGTTATACGGCTCTATCTTGCCGAGAGCCTTGGGAAACAACTCGGCGAGCCAGGTGGCGGTCGAGGGCATCACCTGGCCCAAGCCTTGCGCACCGACCGGCGATTTCGCGTCGAACTTCCAGCGGCTTTCCTGGTGGATCTGTGCGGCGAAGGTGGACACCGGAGCATCCAAGCCCCACTCGGCCTGGGCGATACGGGTTAGGTCGCGACGGTAGCGCTCCGCTTGGTCCGGGATCTCTGCCTTAACCGGAGGGCTTGCAGCCATGACAACCAGCACGCCCAAGCATGCCGCAGCTATATATAGAAGAGAACGAGAGCGGCGCATGTCAGAGCCCCAGCGTCAGGCCGAGGACGCAGCCCAGCACGACCAGGGCGCGGCGGATACCTGCCATGGATTGGTCGCAGTTCGGGACCATGTCCGGCCGGGCGTACGGGAACAACGCTCGATCCAGCCAGTAGCCCAGCACGCAGCCCAGTGTGACCAGGCCGCATTTATAGAGGACGACGGGCAGCTTGGTCGGGGCGACGATGGCCAGGCAGAACAGCAAGGCGATGGTGATCAGTGCCCAGAAGGTCATACGGGGCGTGCGGGGACGCCGCTTCGGTGCGGTGGAAGTCATTGGGATACTCGCGGTGAGTGGATGGTGGCCCGCAATGCGGCCAGGTGTTGAGCGGCGACCACAGCGTTGCCGGGTACATGGACGGGTGGCCGGTACTCGGCAAAGGTCGGAGTGACGGTTCTTACAGCGGGACGCAATCTCTCCTGTTGGCGCACGTGCTGCTCGGTACGGCCGTCAGCCTGCGCGATATGCAGTTGCACCAACTCCCGCCAGTCGGCCGGAACCTTGGCCCACAGCACCGCCCGCGCAGCATCATCACCAGCGGCGAGAATGAGCTGGGCAAATTGGCGTGGCCATCGAGGCCGGGCGACTTTCGGGGGAGCGAGAGCGGAATGCATGGTGCGAACCTGCCGTTGGGGGGAACGGCGCCAGCTTCGCGTATGGGGGAGATTTGTTGAGTATCAGCGGGGTTTAAGAAAAAACCCCGCTCGGGGCGGGGCTTGAGACTTACAAGCTGCGAAGATGCTTCATGAAAGCAATATCCTCATCGGATACGCCTTCTTTCTTTCGTTCCGCTTCCCACTCTGCCTCTGTCTGCTCCTTAGCTGGCTCAGCGCGCGTCAGATCTGGGTTGGCAATCTCGGCATCACAACTGAATGAATCCTCTGCCCATGTTTTTTTTGAATAATCGATTTCATGCTGTGTTGGGGGGGTACTAAAGCAAGCGCCATTAATAAAAGACACATCAAGAAGCATCTGTCGGCAACTTGAATGAACAAACCGAGCGCTGTACTTCAGGTTGTTTGTTGGCTGCTCTTTGAGTCGGTTATTGATCACTTGCATGATGGAAGACTGTTTCGGCCAATCTTTTACCGTACAGGCCTGATGAGCCTGTACCAATAGAACATTAGCGAATTCACGATTTTCTACCGCCTCTGTGGTCGCTTGCTCAATTGATACGTCCCCCGGATCAGCGGCAAAGCAGCATCCGGTAAAACCAATGAGTATTGCCAGAGTGCTGATTGCTACTAGTCCTTTCATCAATGCATCGTCCCTTCATCATAACCAAATAGATCGGGCTCATTCTTGCGGTGCAACGCCCGTTGTCGGCGAATGATGTCATAAATTGTCTGGTTCGCAAGGTCGTACTTGCTGACCAGGTCAGGGATCGGGGTATTGTTATCCTTCCAGTCCCGATAGATCTTGGCATCCCGTAAAGCCCGCTTGAGTGCGTCTCCCCGTGGCAAGTACACCACCTTGCCGCCCATCACCGAACAAATTGCAAAGACGACATGTCGCGCCAGCTCGGCGGCTTCCACCCCAGGCTTGATCTCAACCAGAAGCTTGGCCTCGGCAATCTCCACCATTTCCCGCAAAGAGCCTTCCCAGCGGGATATAACCGTAGGGTCCTGCATATTCGCCAATACCTTCTTGGCGTCCAGTTGATCAATGTCATCTGGGAACAATTCTTCATTCATCGCTCAGGTCTCCCATGTCGGCGGGCGTCGTAGGTCAGCGCTGCAACCATTTTTTGCAGTTGGCCAGGGTCGAGCCATTCCACGCGCTCGACCTTGAACATGCGCAAGGCCATCCCGTCAGCATACGCCCAGGAGCGCTTGGCCTCGGCGAGAAAGGCCTCGATCTTGCCCACCAGTTTTTCCCTATCTGGTGCCGCAACAGGCGCTTTACGGCCTGGCTTTTTAGCAGGCGAAGACTCCCAACCCAACCGGGCGAACTCGGCCAGTACCGCGCCGGTCTGGCGTGGAGTCAGGTCTTTAGCCGAACGCACACCCGCCACGCGGCCCAACAAGGCGCGGTAGGTTTCGTCATCCAGCCCAAGGTCCTTCTTGGCGATGTGGATCTTGCTCAATTGCAGGTTACGTGTAGTCACTGCCTTACTCCTTTGATCAGTACCTGGAACGCTGCTGGGTCGGTTCGGGACAGTGCGGCGACACCATGAATGGTCATCGTGAGCGCATGGTCTGTTTCGTCGAACTTACCGGCGGCGCGGATCTGTTCCAGCTCGTTTTTGGTGCCGCTATAGACTTCCATCTTGAGCTTGCTGGCACCCATGGTCAGGCGCTTGTCGCTGTCGCGCTTACGCTGGGCACGTTTACGCTCGCGTGCCAGCCGGGTTTTGCGCTGTTTGGGTGTTTCGTCTGTCATGGGTGGCTGCTCATCAGTACCGGACAACCACGTCCGGCAGACCGCCCCAGCGTACCGGGGAGGTTTCGCTTAATGCAGGGCAAGTTGTTCCTGGCCATTCACACCGTGGTTCAGACGGACATCGCCAGCCGCGAGAACCCCGTGCATAGCGTCAGTCAGGGAGCGCACACCGTTGCCCTTGCTGGCGTTGCGGTCGCGGCAATCAAGCTTTTCCGTCTCGGCATGGTGCTTAAGCATGTACGCCGCTGTTGCCGGTGAAGGCTCATCGTTGCCAGCAAACGCCATGACCTGTCGGCGCACTGCCGATACCCAGGCGCCACAGAACACGTCGGCGCGCTTGGTCTTGGTCGCAGGCTTACAGCGCTTTAACTGGGTGCCAATGAAGTCGCGGCGAGACTGGCGGACTTGGCGCAGTAACAAGGCCATGGTGTAGCTGGCCAGCTCGGCCATTTCGCCGATAAAGCGCCATTCACCGATACCCGCCATGAACAGGACTTTGCAGGCGTAGGCCTGGGTCACGGCGCCAACCAGGTTGGCTTCCCATTGCGGCGGGGTCATCTTTGAGCCACTGCGGGCGGCACATTCGAACACCTCGGAGAGCTGAATATCTGACTCTTCCAGGCGGTACTTTTCCATCAAAGCACGGGCCTGGCGCATTGCAGTGGCAGCTTCGTGCGGGTTATCGCTGGCTGCCAGGCGCAGCAGCTTCTTGATTTTATCTAGGGCTTTGTTGTGGTCCATATCGTCAGGTCTCAGGGTTCGGGTGATACAGGTATTGTGTTTAGGGTTACGCAATTACGGCGGCTGGCACGGCCTCACGAAAGCGTGAAGGGCTCCAGTCGCATGATTCATCTGCGGGGATGTGACCGAACATCAACGTACAGCGGTTGCAAAACACGCAATCTCCGCAGGTCTTGCCTTCGGGCAAGTTCATCTGGTCAGCATTGTTTGCTGACCGTGGATATGGCGCTCGTTGCTCGCTCATGATTTTCTCCATTTATCCCTCGGCTGCTCATCAGTACCAGGCAACCACGCCTGGCAGACCGTCCCGGATGACCGGGGCGGTTTCGCTTAGTGGCGGGTTGTAGTGCCGGGTTGCCAGCGACACGCAGGAATGGCACCCAACATCTTTTCACTGGCGACCAGGTCGAACAGCTTGTTGAACATGCGCACTGCTTCGGTCTGGTGAGGTGTCCCCAAGTGGGTAGTCGGTACACCTGTCATATCGACGGCTACCGATGGCTTGCCGTTGCCTTCGCGGCGGTCTTCCAAGGTGATGGTTATCTTGGCCATAGGGCGTCCTACCGTTGAGTGTGGAAAGTGATGTGGTAATCGCGCGAAACCTGACGCACGTGCTTCTCTGTCATGTGGTGCTTACGGGCGATCCACTTAGGCGAGTTACCCATGACCGCATCGGCCATGATCAATGCCGCATGCTTATCGGCGTCCTGGAAAGAATCCTCGACCTCGACTGACACCACTGTCTCCGGGACTGCTACAGGGGCCGCAGGCGCAAACAGATGGGCATAAACCGGCGACCGCTCCGGGTTGATGGTGAACGTCGCCGGGGCGCTGCTCATCTGGTGACCGACGTGCTGGACGTTCCCGCCGCGTGCCAGAAACTCCGCAGTCAGGCGGTCGAGGTTGGCGCGCTCGATGTCGTGTTGTGGCGAATGGATTGGCAATGGGTCTTTGGCTGAGTCGTGATAGCGCTGCATGTTCAGGCCTCGTCGGCTTGCTCGAAGTGGTAGTGATAGAGCGTCAAAGAAGCGGCACCGCCGTCTTGAATCTCATCCACGCTGTCAATGGCAGCGTTAGGGCGCAGCTTTTTGATCAGCCGGTCGGCTGCCTTTTTTGCCGACTCCGCCGATGAAGCTGTGGTTTTGTAGCCTGGTGCTCTGGCGTGATATGCGCCGGTACTGAAAAAACAGCGGACGGTGACTGTCGGCATCTCATACCCCCGCAATATCAAGGCTGATAGGTTCATATTGGTCGGTGTCACCGACACGCTGATACACACGGATGTAGGACTTGGAGCCAACCACCTGACAGGCATCGCCGATAGCTTGCATGGCGCGCTGCCAGCGCTCGTCGGTGATTTCCATACGGCGCAACGCCAGGACGCGGGCTGTGCGGATGTCGCCTTTTTGGTCAGTCCGGAAGGCGTCATTTACCAGCGTGACCACTTCGGGGCGCGCTCCGGTGGTCCAGTCCCGTAGGCATTCGTCAATCAATGCGCGTGCGGCCTGGAGGCGTTCGTCGAAAGCGATGCTTTCCTGTACGGCACGCATGATCTTGAAGCGCCCGTCGAAGCTGATCAGGCTGACATTTCCCTTCTTGCCACCAATCTGGGCGCCGTACTGCTCGGCGCTTAGTTCGACAAAGGCTTCGATATCGCCGAACGCCGAGGCCTTGAACTTCGCCAGCACGTCGCTGGCGGCGCGAGCCTTTTCAACCAGACCAAGCACCAGGGCATCACGCTCCAGGTCGATAGGTTTGATCATGCTTTCCGGGATCAGCCGCTTTTGCGCGTCGACGCGGTAGCCTTCGGGAATCGTTTGTTGTTGTGTCATTACAAGGTTCCTCAGTGGAGAGTCAGTCGCGACCAGTCAGCAGGACGGGAAGCGCTAATGGGTTCGCGCCATTCCAGAGTCACGCCCTGGAACTGCACGTAGAAA
>Ga0302169_10000112_pt1 | contig 27041 bp, 31 predicted proteins | sample I_Fen_N1_3_FD_193493 | JGI IMG/M metagenome (GOLD analysis project Ga0302169, IMG submission 193493) | Peat permafrost microbial communities from Stordalen Mire near Abisko, Sweden - I_Fen_N1_3 | ecosystem: Environmental > Terrestrial > Soil > Wetlands > Permafrost | place: Sweden: Abisko...
TGATTGTTCTTACAGCTGGGCGTAATTTTTCTTGTTGGCGGACATGCTGTTCAGTACGAACGTCGGCCTGGGAGATATGTAACTGCACCAGCTCCCGCCAGTCGGCCGGAACTTTCGCCCACAGCACGGCCCGCGAAGCATCATCACCAGCAGCGAGAATGACCTGGGCGAACTGACGGGGCCATTTTGGCCGAGAGACTTTTGGGGGAGCGGGAGCGGAATGCATGATGCGAACCTGCCGTTGGGGGAACGGTGCAAGCTTCGCGTACTGCGGGAATGGGTTGAGTATCAGCGGGGTTTAAGAAAAAGCCCCGCTCAATGGCGGGGCTCTGAATGAACTCAGGAGTTTCGTATCTTTTTCATAAAGGCGATATCTTCATCAGACTCCCCATTTTTCCTTTGCTCAGCTTCCCATTCTTTTTCGGGTTGATCTTGTTTTGACTCGGCTTGGCTTAAGTCCGGGTTAGCAATTTCTGCGTCGCAGCGGCTGGAGTCTTCTTTCCAGTTTTTATTGATGTAATCAATTTCATGTTGTTTCGGGGGGGAATTCACACAAGCGCCATTGATAAACGAAACATCTAAGAACATCTGTTGGCAGCTTGAGTACACGAAGCGAGCGCTGTAGTTCAAATGGTTTGTGGGCTTGGTCAACGACTGCGCCTTGATAGCGCGCATTATTTCAAACATTTTCGATTTGTCTTTTGCTGCACATGCTTGATGGGTGCTGTCCCACAACTCATTTGCCTGGTGACGGTTTTCAACAGCCTCTTTTGCAGCCTGTTCATGCGAGACCTTTTGTGGGTCAACGGCAAAGCAGTACCCGGTAAAGACTATGATTATTGCCAAAGTACTCGCTGCCGCTAATCCTTTCATCAATGCAAAGTTCCTTCGTCATATCCAAATAGATCGGGTTCATTCCTACGATGCAGAGCCCGCTGTTTGCTGATGATGTCATAAATGGTCTGGTTCGCAAGATTGTACTTACGCACCAGGTCCGGGATCGGAGTGTCGTTGTCTTTCCAATCACGAAAGATCGTGGCGTCACGCATGGCACGCTTCAGAGCATCGCCCCGTGGCAGGTAAATCAAGCTACCACCCATGGTGGAACAGATAGCGAACACAGCATGGCGTGCCAGCTCAGCCGCCGTGGACGCTGGCCCCATTTCGGCCACGAGCTTGGCTTCAGCGACTTCCACCATTTCCCGCAACGATCCTTCCCAGCGGGAGCGGACCAGCGGGTCTTTCATGCTGGCCAGTACCTTGTTGGCGTCCAGTTCGTCGCTGTCATCGGGAAATAATTGATCGGTCATCGTTCTGGCCTCCCGTGTCGGCGAGCATCGTAGGTCAACGCCGCAACCATTTTCTGGAGTTGCCCAGGGTCTAGCCATTCCACCCGCTCGACCTTGAACATGCGCATGGCCATGCCGTCGGCATACGCCCAGGAACGTTTCGCCTCGGCGAGAAATGCCTCAATCTTACCCACCAACTTTGCCCGGTCTAGCGCAGTTTTAGGTGCTTTTCGGCCGTGTTTCCTAGCTGGTGTCGACTCCCACCCTAGCCGGGCGAACTCGGCCAGGACGGAGCCGATCTGACGTGGATTTAGGTCTTTGGCCGAACGCACACCTGCCACCCGACCAAGTAGGGAACGGTAGGTCTCGTCATCGAGGCCAAGGTCTTTCTTTGCAATATGGATTTTGCTGAGTTGTAGGTTTCTTGTGTTCATTTTCCCCTCCGTTGTATCAGGGCACGGAATGCTGCCGGGTCACGTCGAGACAGTTCGGCTACACCATGAATCGTCATGGTCAGTGCATGTTCAGTTTCATCAAACTCTCCGGCCGTGCGTATCTGCTCCAGTTCGCTCTCTGTGCCGCTGTAGATTTCCATTTTCAGTTTGCTGGCACCCATGGCCAGTTTCTTTTCCTTATTACGCAAACGCTGAACACGCTTGCGCTCACGGGCGAGGCGGGTTTTGCGTTGGCTGGGTGTTTCATCTGTCATTGGGTGGCTGCTCATCAGTACCGGACAACCACGTCCGGCAGACTGCCCCGGATGGCCGGGGCGGTTTCGCTTAATGGAGAGTGGCGTTGCTCTGTTGGCGCCGGTATGCAGGAAGAGAGCCCAAGCTTTCCTCACAGGCAGCCATGCCAAACAGCATTTCCGAAATACGTACCGCCTCGGTTCGTGCAACGCCGCCAAAGGGGCCAGTCGGCGCGCTGGACATTTCCAGGGATACGGTTGGTTTGCCGTTACCGTCGCGATGGTCTTCCAAAGTGATGATGATCTTGGCCATGTCAAACCCCCGCGATATCAAGGCTGATTGGTTTGTATTGATCGGTATCACCAACACGTTGATAGACGCGGATATAGGACTTTGAGCCGACTACCTGGCAGGCATCACCAATGGCCTGCATGGCTCGTTGCCAGCGCTCATCGGTGATTTCCATACGGCGCAGGGCCAGTACGCGGGCGGTGCGGATATCGCCTTTCTGGTCGGTACGAAAAGCATCATTCACCAGGGTGACGACTTCGGGGCGAGCCCCTTCGGTCCAGTCGCGCAAGCACTCGTCGATCAGGGCACGGGCTGCCTGCAAGCGCTCGTCAAAGGCAATGCTTTCCTGGACTGCACGCATAATCTTGTAGCGCCCGTCGAAGCTGATCAGGCTGACATTACCCTTCTTGCCGCCGATCTGAGCGCCATATTGCTCGGCGCTGAGTTCGACAAAAGCTTCAATATCACCGAAGGCAGAGGCTTTGAACTTCGCCAGCACCTCGCTGGCGGCGCGGGCTTTTTCAACCAGGCCAAGTACCAAGGCGTCCCTCTCCAAGTCGATAGGTTTGATCATGCTTTCCGGGATCAGCCGCTTTTGCGCGTCGACGCGGTAGCCTTCGGGAGTGGTCTGTTGTTGTGCGTTCATTGCAAAGTTCCTTAATGGAGAGTCAGTCGCGACCATTCGGAAGGTCGGGAAGCGCTAATGGGTTCGCGCCATTCCAGGGTCACCCCCTGAAACAACACGGTGTAACGGGTGCTACCGGCCGAGGGGTGGCGCGTGTAGCCACTGCGGGAGACCTGGCCAAGCAGGCGTTGGCCGTCTTCATGGCCAATGACCAGGAGGTTGTCCGCCGGGTGAAAGACCAGTACGCGGATGCCATCTGCCTGCAAGCTGCGGGCGGCGGCATTGAAGACCCGCAGGCGGTCGGCCAGCGTTGGGGTCAATACTTTCAATCGTGTGCGGCTAGTGGAGGCGAGCATGGACGTTCTCCTGATTGCAGCAGTCGGGGTTGATCGGGCAGTTCTGGCAGGCACGCCAGTGCTGCATGGCTTGTGGGTTGTGGGTCGGTGCTGGTTTTTCGCGGTAGCTTTGGCACTGATCGGTGTTGATGACTTGGTCCAAGGCAACACAGTCGATACGGCCGAGGGTTTCCATGACGCGGCGCTCGACACCGGCTGTGCTGGGTGAGGCGTAGCGATTGACCAGGATCAGGCTGACGGCGGTGCGGCTCATGCCAATTCGCTGGCTGGCCTTGGTCTTGTTGCTGGCGGCCACTTCGGCGGCAAGCAGGCGCACGAACAGCGGTGGCTCCGGGCCCCAAGCGGATAGGTTGACGTTCACAGGCCGTCCTCCGAAGGCTCGGGCTGGCGGAATACGACTTGGCCCAGATTGGGGTCGAATACCTGGCCGATCCGCTGAATCATCGGCGGACGCGGGCCGGTGTACTTGCCCGGCGCCAAGCGATAGCGAGCCTTGGTTCCTGGTTTGCTTGGGTGGACTTCGATGACGTAGCCCGCACGCTTAAGCCATTTCAAATAGGCGCGAGCGGTCCAACTGGTGGTTGGTGCCACGATTGAGGCTTGCGCGGCCAGTTCGTCGGCGTCCATTTCGCCGAGGATGCGCAGGGTGCGCCACATGGCTTCGGTGCCTTTACCGGCCGTGCTGGCTTTACCCTTGCGAGTGACGGCGGGGGCTTCGGCGCCGTTATCTTTGATCAGGCGCAAGGTCTGTTCTTCGAACTTGGCGCCCTTGATAACCGCGACAACGTCGGCCTTGATCAGCGCTTGCAGGTAACTACGCACGACGGTGTCGTCAGTGCAGGCGCGACGGGAGATTTCATAGGCGGTAAAGGCAGGCGCAGTGGCGCGGATGGCTTCCCAGATACGCTGGCGATTGCCTTTGGTGCCCTGCATCTCCAGATCAATACGTTTACGACCCAACCCGCCAGCCATTAGACGCCCCTCCGTACTGGCGCTTCGCCGGTAAACCAGCCGCGATTGCCCCAGGCCGCAAGGTCAACACTATCCATGGCCATGGCCTGGCACTCGCTGTAGACCTTGTAGAGATTGACTGCGACGCGACGCAGGCAGCCGCGCACTCGCTGACGTAAGTCATCTAGCAGGTCGTCGGCGATTGTCAGGGAGGGGTAACTGGCCAGGGCCAGGTTGCGCAGGTCATCCAAGGTGGCTGGCTGGGCAGGCACCCATTCCAATACGCGGTTATGCAGGCGCTCCAGCTTGGCCAGACTGCTGGGCACACGCTCTTCACCGATCAAAACAATGGTGCCCTGGCTGGCGTTGTAGATATCGGTCAGGACGTTGGCCACGGCCTTTTCCAGCAGATATTGCACGTCATCAATGAGCAAGGGGCGGCCACTGCGGGACAGTTGCTCGGCCACCTGATCAACCATCACCGACAGCGTTTGGCCGGGGGCGATGCTCATTTCTCGCAGGATCGCTTGCAGGAAAGCTTTCTTGCTCCAGGTGTCACGGCACTCGACGTAGTAGGCGCGGTGCAGGTTGGCGGCGAAGGCTGCGCCAACGCTTTTGCCCAGGCCGCTGGCGCCGTACATCACAACCAGACCCGGTAGGCCCATAGGGCGAGAATGGGCGCGCTCGATGGCGGCAGACAACAGGCCGACGTTGGTCAGCGGGACGATTTTAGAAACACTCATGTAAAGCTCCTTGAAGGTCTTGTATTACGCGCGGGCTTGTTCCGCGAACTCGAACATGCGGCGGATCGAGGCGAAGTCCGGGTGTTTGGAGTAGCGGCTGTGCCACTGGATTTCTTCGTCCGTCAACGACTCGCCATTGCCCAGGCGGTCAGCGAGCTGGTGCCAGAGGTGGTAACGGGCAGTTGGGTCGGACGGCAGGTCGAAGGCCGGGGCCTGCGGGGCTGCCAGCTGGGCGAAACGTTGGGCTTCGGCGAGTTGTTCTGGTGGCAGTTCGTACGTGCTGGATGCCGCCGTGATGACGCGCATTTCCACGTCTTGCCCAGTAATGGTCTTGGCCTTTTTGACCAAGCGGGACAGTTGGCCGCGCTCGCGCTTCTCGCTGGCTTTCTCCAGCATGGTTTTCGGCATGGCGGGGCTGGCGTTGCCATCGAGCAGGGCCTCGCCGATCAGGTCGCCGTTCAGGGTGTGAACCCATACGCGGCTTGAGTCGCGGAAGTCATAGGCCACGCGGACCTCTTCACCGTGGAAGCCGTCCAGATCGCGCAGAAAGTAGGTGCCGCTGTTCCACTGCACCTGACAGCGGTGAACGATGCGTTCAACTTGTGGGCGGGTCAGGCTTTCTACGATGTTGCCGTCTGCCAGCAATGGCTCCCAGCCCTCGGCCTCTGCCGATTTCCAGGCCTCCATGGGGCTCTGATTGCGTTTGCGTAGGGTCAGAAGATCGCGAAACTTCGGCAAGCCACGATGTGGACGGTGGTTGTATTCATCTAGCGCACGTTGCAGCTCGGCAAAGAATACGGCGAACTCTGGAACGACCGTAGGAGCAATGCCCAGGGCAAGCTGTTTACGTGACAGCTTGTGGGTTTTGGTGGCGGCTTCCTTGTCCATGTCGGCGCCGATGTAGCTGTCGAAGGTCTTGGCAAGCCTGACCAGGATGGTTTTGTGTGGCCGCTCAATCACGCCGCGTGCCTGGGAGTTGTAAGGCAGCGAGTGAGTGATGGTGCCGCCCAGGCGGTCGTTGACTTCGTAGACGACGGCGTTGTCAAAGCCGCTGCCGTTGTCAACGTAAAACACTTTGTACATGCCGCAGCGGGTGACGCTGTCACGCACGGTGTCCAGCGTGGCCAGGGTCGATTCGGCCAGGTTCACCGAGAAGCCGACGATGCGGCGCGTGGCCCAGTCGATGACCATGGTGATTTCGGGGCGGAAGATCTGCCCCGTCAGCGGGTTGATGACCTCGGCGTCAAAGGTGTGTCCGTCAGCCACCCACACATCATTCGGCCAGAGCATGTCGGCCTTACGACGGTTGTAGGCTTTCAGCGCGTTCAGTTCATGCGGCCCCATGCGGCCGCGTTCACGGACCGAGGGACTTAGCTTTTTCAGCCAGCGCCGTACAGCGTGGATGCTGGGGCAAACGCTGCTGCGCACCTCGCCGTGTACTTGCTTGAACTGCTCGTATGCCGCTTCGACGCTAGGTTTTTGCGGGCGCTGATAGTGCTTGAGGAATTCGCCTGCCCAGGCCGGGACACTCATGTCTTTCTGTCGACGAGCTGGCGCCAGGCCGGTTTCGCCATGGGCGCGGTAGTCCGCGAGCCAGCGCTTGAGGGTGCGTTCGGACAAAGATCGATCTTCGGTCTTACGGTCGTTGGCACGAACGACGCGCTCAGCCAGGTAGGGACTGAGGTCGCCGGATTTAGCCAGGGCCACCAAGGTCAGGATGGCGCGGTTTTGGCTGACTACCTGGCTCATACGTTCGATTTCGCGGACGAAGGACAGGCGTGCCGACATGACGGAGGACTGTGAATCGTTTAGGCGTGACGCTTTTTCAGCGTCACGCCCTGCGCGAATTACGTGCGGTTCGATTGCTCGCTCTGGGGTGTTTTTAATTACTGTTGCAGCGATCAGGGCTGCTTGAGTGGCTTTCGGGAGTACCGAGAAGGCGTATTCCCGTCCGCCGCCCTGACCTAGGCGTAACTGGCATTCCCAGCTTTCACGCTTGGCAAGACGTATCAGCCCGCTAACCGAACTCGGCATGCCAGGCAACCCTGCGAGTTCACGTGGGCTGTACCAGTTACGCATGGTCGTCACCCAGTAGTTTTTTCAATTCCCGGGCTTTGCGTGTTGCGTCGGCGGCAACCCGTGATAGGCGTCCAAGCTCGGCGTCCAATGCTTCGCGACCATAAGCAACTCGGCCGCCACGCAGGTGAACTTGCCAGTTGGTTAGGAGGTGGCTGGCACAAACTTCTTCCAGCAGAGCAGCTCTGTATAAAGGAAGGTTGTGTTCGGCGCGGGCAGGACTCGACCAAGCGTCAAGCATGTATTTGCTGACATCATCTCCAGAGAGTCGAGACATCCGGGTCGCAATTTCATAGCGATCCAGCTCTGAGCCCTTGAGCAGTTCACTGACCATTTCGCTGACCTGGGCGGCATAGTTACCATGGCCTGGGACAGACAGAATGGGTTGAGGGACAGAGAAGATGTCTAGCGTTTTATCGTCTTTTCTGTGACGCATGTCTAAATCTCCGCGCCAGTATTACGGTGCGAAACAGGACGGTAACCGCTATCATTCGCGTAGTCGGTATAGTGTTGGTATACCGACTGTTCTGCCCTATTCGGACGCAGGCGCTTGGGCGTGTCATCAACGTTCCAGCGCTCTGGCCAAAGTTTGGCCGGAACGGTGTCGAGGGCCGCAGCAATGGCGCGCTCCACACGTGGGTATGCACGCTCTTTGGTAGCCCTGATCGCACGGTCAGTGATACCGAGCTGACGAGCCAGTTTGGCGGCTGAGCTGCCACGGATGCGTAGCTGGTACTTGATCCATTCCCAGCGGCCAGCAGGATCGAGAGGTATGTCTTTAGCGTTCATCGCAATAACCATCTAGGCGGGTGGTTTTTTTGGGCTGTCTAACGGCCTGTTGCGGATAGAATACGGTCAAATAATCTCGAACTCAATCAAATATGACTGGTCAAGGTTGGAATTTCGCTGAGCATTGACCTTAAATTTAAAAGTTGCTTTGAAATCAATGGGTTGCATGATGGTTGACCTCGCTCAATTTGAGTCCATGTCCGGTCAAGGTTGCAGTAATGAACTTTGACGGCTTTGGCGAACGTCTAAAACAGGCGATAGGTGCCGATAAGCCCTACGCATTCGCTAAAAAATGCGGGGTTTCGGAGAGTTTGCTACGGAAGTATTTGAGCGGAGCTTCAGTTCCCAGCGTAGAGAAAGCCTGGGCAATGGCTAAAACAGCAGGAGTGTCGCTTGATTGGCTTGCTGGTGGGGAAGGCGGTATACGTCCAGTGGGCTCGTCAAATAAGGCGGGTGACTCGGAGGAGGGGACCTATGCCTATATCCCGCTCTACGATGCAAGATGCAGTGCTGGGCATGGCACATGGAACGAAGAAGCAAAGGTCCTGACTATGCTGGCGTTTACTGCCTACTCGCTTCGCAAGCAGGGCTTGAACCCATCTAGGCTTTCCGCCATTCGGGTTGATGGGGATTCTATGGCCGGCTTGCTGGAGGATGGTGACACGGTGATGATCGATCACGGTCGGAATCAGTTAGAGGCGGAGGCTGTCTATGTGATTCGACTCGATGACCATCTCTATGCCAAAAGGCTCCAGCGTCTCTTTGATGGCTCCGTGCGGATTATCAGTGAGAACAAAGCCTATGGCGACGTGGTCGTATCGAAGGCTCAGTTAAATGACCTTGAAATCATTGGTCGGGTGGTTTGGGCTGGCGGCTGGATCTAGATTTGACGGGCCATGCCAAAGAGCCCGCTAAATGCGGGCTCTTTGTCTAAATCTGACTGTTTAATGGTTTGCAGTTCTTTGGCACCATTACTGGCTCGCCCGTAACCAAGCCTACTTTCAAAGCCCCGGCCCGCCTGCCTTGTCACGCGTTGCCCTGCTTAGTCCATGTTCTTCCCACCGACTCTACCCCTGTGCCAAAGCTGTCACTAACTCACAATCCCGCGCCCCACCTCATCACTCGGGTTGCCATGCAGATGCAGCCAGTGGTCATCGCGCAAATGACGATGCACGTCCGCCCCCGGGTACGTCCCGCACTCGATGACAAACGGCATCAAACGAACCTGCGGCAACGCATCGATCAGCGCCTGTGAGGTGTAGCCGGTCGCGGTCGCCGCCACACCGGTTTCACTCAAGGTGTCGGCGCCGGTCAGCAGCGTGTACAGCCACGGCCCGTAAATGGCCTGCGCGTCGGGCAGCGCCGGATACGCTGTCTCGGTGATCGTCAGCAACATCGGATGACCGTACTCGCCGGCGCCTGTGTGCAAGTCAAAACACATGGCCACGTCGGCATGGGCGATGTGCTTTTGCACGATGGCGTGCAACGTGCGGTTCGACCAACTCGGCGCCAGCCCGCCGTAAAACAGACCGTCGGGGTGACTGTGCTGGCCGCCCTCGACAATCGACATCACCGCCGGCCAGCCATGTTGGCGGATCTGCGCGTCGAGCAAGGCATCCGTGCGCTCACGCTCAGGACCTTGCAGCTCGGTGCAGGCGTAGATGTCATGCAGCGTGGCGTAAGCTCGATTGTCCGGTAACGGTCGTTCGAAATTCAGGTGATTGCGGTTCAGATCGATGTTGTCTTCGTTAACTCGCCGAAGCCAGGCGGTGCCCCAGGGATTGATCAGGTGAATAAACACCACGGCCACATCCGCCGGCAGTGAGCGCTTGCCCAACTCCTGCATCCATTTGATCTGGCAACCCGAACCGTAGAAGCCTTCGACGCCGTGGGTGCCACTCAGCGCGATCAGCAACCGCTTGGCGCCGGGATCACCCAGCACCGCCACGTCAGTGCTTAAGGGCTCGCCGAAAGGCCCTTTGAGCGGATGCGGGTATTCGGTCAGCGTCGCACCGGCCTCGGTGGCGGCCGCGAGGAACTGCTCTCGCTGAGTACGGTAACTTGGCTGGGTGGGAAACTCGGTCTGCATGTCTGCCTCTGGTTGATTTTCTGGCCCGTCGGTTGTCCTCGACCCTACAGAAAATCCGTCGGCTCATGAAGGACAAAAGCAGCTTTACTGTAGGCCCTGGTTTGCGCCATGCCGAATCGGCCGATAAAGTCCCGGTAACTTTCCCCACGGACGGAGTGCCCCAACGTGTTCTCAGCCTTGCATTTGAGCCGCTATCGCCGCTCTGCCCTGTCGCTGTTCGTCGCGACCCTGACCCTCACCGCCTGCAACGCGCCACCGACGTCGTCATTGCCTGTAGCACCCGAAAGCGCCACGGGCTATCGCACCGACCTGCAAACCCGGCACGCCTCCAGGCACATGGCGGCAGCGGCCAACCCGTTGGCGGCCGAAGCCGGCCGGGAGATGCTGCGTCAGGGGGGCTCGGCGATTGATGCCGCCATTGCGATGCAAGCGGTGCTGACACTGGTCGAGCCGCAATCCTCCGGGATTGGCGGCGGTGCATTGATCGTGCTTTGGGATGGCAAAGCGGTGCGCACCTTCGACGGACGCGAAACCGCACCGGCGGGCGCCACCGAGAAACTTTTCCTACAGGCCGACGGAAAACCGATGGCGTTCACCCCGGCGCAGATTGGCGGGCGCTCGGTGGGGACGCCGGGCGTGTTGCGAGCGCTTGAGTTGGCCCATCGCAAACACGGTCGACTTCCCTGGGCGAAGCTGTTCGAACCGGCTATCAAACTCGCGGAGCAAGGCTTCGCCATCTCGCCGCGCCTTCATCTGTTGATCGCCTCGGATTCGTCCATGCGCAGTTCGCCGGACATGGTGGCCTACTTCCTGAATGCGGACGGCAGCCCGAAAGCCGCCGGTACGCTGCTGAAGAATCCGGCACTCGCCGCTGTGCTCAAACGCATCGCCAACGAAGGTCCTGACGCGTTGTACAAAGGCGCCATCGCGCAAGAGATCGTCACCAAGGTTCAGGGCCACGCCAACCCCGGCAGCCTGTCGCTGAACGATCTGCAGGGCTATCAGGCCAAGGAACGCGCGCCGCTGTGCACCGATTACAAACGCTGGCAAGTGTGCGGCATGCCGCCGCCATCATCGGGCGGGATCGCCGTGGCGCAGATCCTCGGCACCTTGCAGGCCCTGGAAACCCGCGACCCGCGCTTCGCCCTGGCACCGCTCAAACCAGTCAAAACCCAAAAGCCCGCAGGCACCGAGCCCGCTCCGGAAGCCGTGCACCTGATCGCCGAAGCCGAACGCCTGGCTTACGCCGACCGCGCACAGTACGTGGCCGACGCCGACTTCGTGCCCGTGCCGGTCAAAGGGTTGGTAGACCCGACCTATCTGGCCAGCCGTGCCGCCCTGATCGGTGATCGCAGCATGGGCGTGGCCAAACCTGGCACCCCGCCGGGCATCAAGGTCGCCTACGCGCCGGACCGTTCGCCACTGCGCATCTCCACCTCACAGGTAGTGGCAGTGGATGACCAGGGCGGCGCCGTGTCGATGACCACCACCATCGAGTCCGCCTTCGGCTCGCACGTGATGGTCCAGGGCTTCCTGCTCAACAACGAGATGACCGACTTCTCGTTCATCCCCGAAGAAAACGGGCAAAAAGTCGCCAACCGCGTCGAGCCCGGTAAACGCCCACGTTCCTCCATGGCGCCAACCCTGATCTTCGACCGCCAAAGCGGCGAATTCCTCGCCACCCTCGGTTCCCCCGGCGGCTCGCAAATCATCGAGTACGTGGCCAAATCCACCATCGGCCTGCTCGACTGGAACCTCGATCCACAAGCCGCCATCAACCTGCCCAACTTCGGCAGCCGCAACGGCCCGACTGAGCTGGAACAGGGGCAGTTCAGCGCGGAGCTGATCCAGGCGTTGAAGGACAAGGGACACAGCGTCAGCGAAATCGACATGACCAGCGGCACCCAGGCGATTGTTCGGGTAAAGGATGCGCAAGGGAATGCGTCATTGGCCGGAGGGGCCGATCCTCGGCGCGAGGGGGAAGCGCTGGGGGATTGATTCGTACGCGGAAATGAAAAAGGGCTTACCGGGAGGTAGGCCCTTTTCGATCCTGGATGTCACCACACGCAAACATGCCGCTTAGCGCGTGATCTTCAACGCCTGCCGCGCCTTGTGCCTGTCCAACGCCAGATCGATCAACCGGCTGACCAGCCCGCTGTAGGTCATGCCGGTGGCCTGCCAGAGTTTGGGGTACATGCTGATCCGGGTGAAACCGGGCAGCGAGTTGATCTCATTGATCAGCACTTCGCCGCTGTCGGTGAGAAACACATCGACTCGCGCCAGCCCGGAGCAGCCGAGCACCTGGAATGCCTCGACGGCCAATGCCCGAATGCGTTCGCTGGACTCGACACTGATGTTAGCCGGCACTACAACCTGCGCCGCCTGGGCGTCGATGTATTTGCTGTCGTAGGAATAGAAACCGCTACTCACCACGATTTCGCCACACCCGCTGGCGATCGCGTCTTCGTTGCCGAGCACGGCGCATTCGATCTCACGGCCACTGACGGCGGATTCGATCAGCACTTTTTCGTCGAAACCCAGGGCCAGTTCCACGGCCGCCTGGTACTCGGCTTCGTCATTGACCTTGCTCACGCCCACGGACGAGCCCTGGTTCGCCGGTTTGACGAACAGCGGCAGGCCGAGTTTGCCCTGCACTTCGGCGAATCCGGTACGCGCTGCCGTGACGCGGTTCAGGGTGACGAACGGCGTCACCGCCAACCCGGCGTCGCGCAGCAAGCGTTTACTGATGTCCTTGTCCATGCACACCGCCGAGCCAAGCACGTCGGAGCCAACAAAGGGCAAGTCAGCCATGCGTAACAGGCCTTGCAGGCAACCGTCCTCGCCCAGGGTGCCGTGAACAATCGGGAAGATCACATCGACATGCCCGAGCAGTTCCTGACCGGTGGTTTCCACCAATTGCTGACTGACTTTGCCCGGCACCACGGCCAGTTCACGATTGGACTGGTTGAGGGCGATCAGGACCGGGTTTTCCTGGTTGAGCAGGAAATTCGAAGGGTCGTTGAGGTGCCAGTGGCCTTGCTTGTCGATGCCGATCAGCACCGGTTCGAAGCGCGAGCGATCCAGCGCATCGACAATGTTCTTCGCCGATTGCAGCGACACTTCATGCTCCGCCGAACGACCACCAAAAATAATTCCTACCCGCAATTTGCTCATTCAAAACACCTCAACGATTGGCCACGCGCCGAACAGCAGAGAGAACCTTGCAACATTCGCCCACGGTTTTCCACCCGTCCAAAGGGTTTAATCGGCGAGCAGACAGCCCGTCGGTCACTGGGGTAACGTGTTCTTCATTACGTTCAAGACACCCACACCATGGCCAAGCAAACGCCTCCCATCGACTGGTTCCACCGCGCGCCCGACGTGGGCGGTCTGCAACGTTTCGAAGCGTTTTTTGCAGGCCATGGCTACGACCTTCATCGTCACGACACCTACGCCATCGGTCGAACCCTGGCCGGGGTGCAGAGTTTTCAGTACCGCGGCGGATGGCGCCACAGCCTGCCGGGCGGGACGCTGGTGTTGCATCCGGACGAAGTCCACGATGGCGAGGCCGGCACCGAAGCCGGTTTCAAGTACCGAATGATGTACATCGAGCCGGCGCTGATCCAGCAGATGCTCGGCGGGCAGCCGCTGCCGTTCATCAAGACCGGATTGTCGACCGACCCGCGCCTGTTCGCCGCCACCGACGTGCTGCTGCGAAGCCTGGATTGTCCTCTTGATCCTTTGGAAGAACAGGATGCGCTGTTCGATCTGGCGCAGGCCTTGAACAGTGTTTCGGGAGTGACCTCCTCCCATCGCCTGAGCTTCGATTACGTGGCGGCGGAACGCGCGCGAGCGTTTATCCACAGCGCCCTGGATCGCACCGTGACCCTGGAGGAACTGGCACACCACAGCGGTCGTGATCGCTGGAGCCTGTCACGGGACTTTCGCCTGTTGTTCGGCACCAGCCCTTATCGATACCTGACCATGCGGCGCCTGGACCTGGTGCGTTCGCTGCTGATCCAGGGCCAGTCATTGGTCAGCGCCGCATTGATTGCCGGCTTCACCGATCAGAGCCACATGACCCGGCAGTTCAGCAAAACCTACGGCCTGTCGCCCGCCCGCTGGATGAAAATGCACCGTCGCTGAGCCACGCACAATCGTACAAGAAGCAGACCTGAGCGCTGGCTATCGTGGGTGCACGATCAACCACGGGAGACGCTTCATGTCCGCTTACAAAAGCCTGAACTTTGCTGAAAAAATCGCCCACATCGACGCACACTGGGCGCCTCGGGTCATCGCCGAAATGAACGACTACCAGTTCAAAGTTGTGAAGTTGCTGGGGGATTTCATCTGGCATGACCATCAGGAAACCGATGAAACCTTCATCGTGCTCGAAGGCCAGTTACGCCTCGAGTTTCGTGACGGTTTCGTGTTGGTCAACGCCGGCGAAATGGTCGTGGTGCCCAAAGGGGTCGAGCACAAACCATCCGCCGCGCAGGAAGTGAAGCTGCTGCTGATTGAACCCAAAGGCGTACTGAACACCGGCAGTGAAGGCGGTGAACGCACGGCGGTCAATGACGTGTGGGTGTGAGGCGTTACGCCAGTGTCTTGCCGTCCACCGGGTCGCCAATCATCAGGAAATGCCCGCCCGCGACATGGTGCAAGGTGCGCAGTGCGTCATGCCCTTCGAAGTGCCAGCGGCCGTCGCTGAAGACCCGATCATCCGCCTGGGCGGCAATCACCTCAGCCAGAAACAGGTCGTATTGCTGATGATTGGTGGGCTCTGGCAGCAGTCGACATTCCAGCCACGCCACGCAGCCCTCGAGCATAGGAGCATCGATCAGCTCACCGCTGAACGTTTGCAAACCATAAGCCTGGAACTTGTCCTGGCCTTGGCCCTGGGCCAATTCCAGGCCTGACGTCGAGCCAACGGTCTGGGTGATATCCGCCTGAGCGACGCAGGGCACGTTCAGGACGAAGGTGCCCGAGGCTTCCAGCAGTTGCCGGGTCCAGGTGGACTTGTCCAGCACCACGGCAATTTTTGGCGGTTCGAAATCCAGCGGCATGGCCCAGGCCGCGGCCATGATGTTGCGCTGGCCGTCATGGGCGGCGCTCACCAATACGGTAGGCCCGTGATTGAGCAGGCGATAAGCCTTGGACAAAGGAACCGGCCGGCGGTGGGAAACGCTCATGGTGTCTGCTCCAGGGAAAAGAGCCGATTGTAGCGATTTCCACCGCGATGGCGGGTATCAAGTCGCCAGTTGATTGGCAAACTGGCCGACCGCGTTCACCACTTTCTGCGCACCGTCCTGAATCTCGACGATCACCGTGCCGGCCTCCGCCGCCAGCGCCAGGCCTTGTTCCGCCTGAAGCTTGCCGTCGGTCATCAGGGCCACGGCATTGCGCGCCATCTCCTGGTTCTGACGCACAACAACGACGATCTCATCCGTGGCCTGGCTGGTGCGAGACGCCAACTGCCGAACCTCGTCCGCGACCACAGCAAACCCTCTGCCCTGTTCACCTGCCCGAGCCGCTTCGATGGCCGCGTTGAGCGCCAGCAAGTTGGTCTGTTCAGCAATGCCGCTGATGGTTTTGACGATGGTGCCAATCACCAGCGATTGCTCGTTCAAGGCCTCGATGCCATCGCCGGCGGTCTGCATATGCTTGGCCAGGTCGCGCATCACGTCCACCGCCTGAGTCACCACGGCCGTACCGCGCCGGGCACTTTGGTCGGTTTGCTGAGAAGTGCTGTAGGCAATGTTGGCCGCTTCGGAAACGGCGTTTTCCTGATTGACCTGGTCGGTAATCACTGTGGCGAACTTCACCACTTTGTAGAGCTTGTTGTTGGCGTCGACCACCGGGTTGTAGGACGCTTCCAGCCAGACCCTACGACCATGGCTGTCGACGCGCTTGAAACGACCGGCGACAAATTCACCGGCATTCAGGCGTCGCCAGAAATTCTGATACTCGGCGCTGCTGGCCTCCTGCGGTTCACAGAACATACGGTGATGTTTGCCCTTGATCTGCGCGAGGCTGTAACCCATACCGTTGAGGAAGCGGTCGTTGGCCGCCAGCACATTGCCATCAAGGTCGAACTCGATCACCGCCGTCGAACGCACCAGCGCGCCGATCAGGTTTTCATGTTCACGGGACGCCTCGATGGTGCGGGTCAGGTCGCTGGAGTAAATCGAAAAATGTTTGATCCGGCCATCCGCCGAGCGCACCGGCTGCACAATCGAGCGCAACCACGCTTCATGGCCATTGCCACGCAGCAAACGCACGGCACCGGCGAAATGCTCGCCACGGGTCAGCGCGTTCTGGAAGCGGCGGTGGAATTCATCGGATTTGACATGGGCCGGGACGATCTCGTCGATGCTTCGGCCGGTCAGGTCGCCGCTCTTGTAGAACATTTCACCCAGGAAGTTCTGGTTGGCCGATTGAATCCGGCCATCGGGTTCAAGGGTCAGGACCAGCATCTCGCTTTCCAGACTGTCCTTCACTTGCTGAAGGCTGGAGAGTTCTTCGCGAAGAGCCGACAGCTCCTGCTTCAAGCGTTTGTTGAACATGGGGAAACACCGATGGACTGGGAGAGAAAGCGACATTCAGCCTAGCCATCGGCGGTGCGGATCTTTTCTGAAGCGTATTTCAGGGTTGTCCTACAAAAATAGTTGCCGTATCAACCGGCGATTACATCGCGCCGGCGGCCGCGCAATGGCCGGTTCTGGGCAGGCGTGCGCCAAAATACGCCGCGCTGCCCACGCCCACCACGCCCATCACGGCGCAGAAGATCACGCAAATCCACGGGCTCCACGGCATCAGACCAATCAACAACAGCGGTGTGATGCTTGCCCACGCGGCATAGGCAATGTTGTAGGTGAAGGAAATTCCCGAGACGCGAACCCGCGCCGGAAACAGGCTGACCATTACTGACGGCACGGCGCCGACCACGCCGCAGCTCAGACCGGCAATCGCGTAGGCCAGGCCGATCCAATTACCCCCGGTGATCAGGCAGCCGTAAAGCACGCCAATCCCCAGCGGCAGCAGCAGGCTATAAAGCATGACCGTGCGCCAGCCGCCGATACGGTCGACCAGCAACCCGGCGAGTACGCAGCCGATGTTCAGGAACACGATGCCCAACGCACTCAGGGCGAAGGTATGGCTGGCGGTCATGCCAAAGGTTTTCTGCATCATGGTCGGGGTGATGACGACAAACACCACCACCGCCGAGGTCAGCACACAGGTGAGGATCATCGCCGGCAACATCGCCAGGCGATGCTCACGCAGGACCGTGCGCAGCGGCAGTTCGACGGCGGCATCGCGCTGCGCCTGCATCGCCATGAACACTGGGGTTTCACTGAGCCAGCGACGCAACCAGACGCCGATCACCCCGAACACACCGCCCAGGAGGAACGGGTAACGCCAGGCGAAATCGAGAATCTCCGCCGGGGTGAACGCTTGCGCGAGAAAGGTCGCCGTCAGCGCGCCAATCAGGTAGCCAAAGGTCAGCCCGGCTTGCAGGAACCCGAGGGCATACCCGCGATGCCCTACCGGCGCGTGTTCGGCGACGAACACCCAGGCGCTCGGCACTTCACCGCCTACCGCCGCGCCTTGCAGGACACGTAACGCCAACAGCAGCAGCGGCGCCCAATAGCCGATCTGCGCGTAGGTCGGCATGATCCCGATCAGCAGGCACGGCAGCGCCATCATCAGAATGCTCAGGCTGAAGACTTTCTTGCGCCCCAGCCGGTCGGCGAAATGCGCCATCAGAATCCCGCCCAATGGGCGCGCCAGATAACCGGTGACGAAAATCCCGAAGCTTTGCAGCAGGCGCAGCCATTCGGGCATTTCCGGTGGGAAGAACAGTTGGCTGAGGGTCAGGGCGAAGAACACGAAAATGATGAAATCGTAGATTTCCAGCGCGCCGCCAAGGGCCGCAAGGCCAAGGGTCTTGTAATCCGAGCGGGTAAAAGGCGTCGGGCGCGAAGGGGTGTTGGCAGTCATGAAAAAGAACTCTGCAGCCGGTAAAAAACCAAGGCGCCCATGGTCTACGCAAACGCGCCCATGGACAAGCCGTTAGACCATAGTCCTGTTTTGGTAAAGATTCGTCACAAATCAGGAGCGGTTGATTTACTGTTGGCGTCTGTCCAGACGGGCCTTTGCCGCCCGAAAGACCACAACAAAATTCGAGGTACACCCGTGGCCGCTGCTATCGAAGATACCCGCTCCGCCCGCTTTGCCCTGCGCTGCTCAAGTTTTGCCGAACGCTGGTTTCCCGACTCCTGGGTATTTGCCGCGTTGGCGGTGATCATCGTCGCCGTCGCCACCCTGTTCATGGGCGCCAAACCGACCGACGCCGCCATGGCGTTCGGCGACGGGTTCTGGAGCCTGATCCCGTTCACCATGCAGATGGCGTTCGTGGTCATCGGTGGCTACGTTGTCGCCGCCTCGCCACCCGCCGTGAAACTCATCGATCGCCTGGCGCGCATCCCGAAAAACGGTCGCTCGGCCGTGGCGTGGGTCGCCTTGATTTCCATGGTCGCCTCGCTGCTGAACTGGGGCTTGTCGCTGGTGTTCGGCGGTTTGCTGGTTCGCGCCCTCGCCCGCCGCGTCGATTTGAAAATGGACTACCGTGCCGCCGGTGCAGCGGCTTATCTGGGGCTAGGCGCGGTGTGGGCCCTGGGCCTGTCGTCGTCGGCCGCCCAGTTGCAGGCCAACCCGGCCAGCCTGCCGCCGTCGATCCTGTCGATCACAGGGGTCATTCCGTTCACCCAAACGATCTTTCTGTGGCAGTCCGGCGTGATGCTGTTGGCACTGATCGTGGTCTCGCTGATCATCGCCTACGCCACCGCGCCAGGCCCTAACACCGCCCGTGACGCCAAAGCCTGCGGCATCGACCCAAGCTTCAATCTGCCGCCATTGGCCCCGCGCACCCGCCCCGGCGAATGGCTGGAACACAGCCCTCTGCTGACCCTTTTGCTGGTGGCACTCGCGGCGGGCTGGCTGTTCCACGAGTTTTCAACCAAACCGGCGATTAGCGCCATTTCCGGGCTGAACACCTACAACTTCCTGTTCCTGATGCTCGGCGCGCTGCTGCACTGGCGGCCGCGCAGCTTCCTCGATGCCGTGGCCCGCGCGGTGCCAACCACCACGGGCGTGCTGATCCAGTTCCCGCTGTACGGCTCGATCGCCGCGCTGATGACCACGGTCAAGGGCACTGACGCCCAGACCCTGGCGCACCACATTTCGACCTTCTTCGTCAGCATCGCGTCCCACGACACCTACGCGTTCCTGATGGGCGTGTACTCGGCGATTCTCGGTTTCTTCATCCCGTCCGGCGGCGGCAAGTGGATCATCGAAGCGCCGTACGTCATGCAAGTCGCCACCGACCTGAACTACCACCTGGGCTGGGCCGTACAGATCTACAACGCGGCCGAAGCGCTGCCGAACCTGATCAACCCGTTCTACATGCTGCCGCTGCTGGGCGTGCTGGGGCTGAAGGCGCGGGACTTGATCGGGTTCTCGTTCGTGCAATTGCTGGTGCACACACCGCTGGTGCTGTTTCTGCTGTGGGCGCTGGGGACGACGCTGACGTATACGGCGCCGGTGATGCCTTAACCCCCGATCCATCAAACACCATAAAACAACTGTAGGAGCGAGCCTGCTCCGGGCGGCGTTCCGACGATAGCGGTAGTCCATCCGGCATTGATGTGACTGCCAAGCCGCTATCGCGAGCAGGCTCACTCCTACAAGAGCTTTACTGCACTCAAGACCGTAACCCTCCTGTCACATCCCGCTGCTAGCGTCCGCCGAAACATACTGCAACAAACTCAGCTAAACGGGACCTGGCATGACTGACGATAAAGACACCATCGACGCTCCTTCTCCCGACGCAGACGCGCCCACCGACACCAGTCGTCGGCGCTTTCTGGGTGGCGTTGCGGTAATGGGTGTCGGCGCAACGCTGAGTGCTTACGGCAATCAGAGCGATGAGCCGGGCAAACCGGTCGAACATCCCTTGTCCGCGGAGGAGTTGGACAAAGCCCTGCGCGACCAGGTGAAAACCGTGGTGGTGATCTACGCCGAGAACCGCAGTTTCAACAATCTGTTTGGCGATTTCCCCGGCGTCGAAAAGCCTCTGTCGTCCCTCCAGCCTGCCGAGTATCAACAGCGTGATCGCGATGGCAGTCTGTTGCAGACGCTGCCACCGGTGTGGGGCGGGATTTTGCAGATCGGCCCGCAAACCCTGGATGGCGTGACGTATCCCAATGAAACCCAGTTTCAGGAGCAGCTGCCGAACGCGCCGTTTGCCCTCAAAGGCCCGAACGCTGAAGACCTGCCGTTTGGCTTGGTCACCCGCGATTTGTGGCACGTGTTCTATCAAAACCAGATGCAGATCAACGGTGGCAAGAATGATGGTTTTGTCGCCTGGGCCGACTCCGGCGGCCTGACCATGGGCCATTACGCGCAGAGTCGTTATTCCCTGCGCTTGTGGGACGTTGCCCGGGAGTTTGTGCTCTGCGATAACTTTTTCCAGGGTGCTTTCGGCGGTTCGTTTCTCAACCACCAGTACCTGATCAGCGCCACCGCGCCGTTTTATCCCGATGTCGCCAACTCGGTGGCCAAGGCGCAAATTGCGGTGCTGCAAAGCGACGATCCGACGGACCCACGGCTCAAGCCTTTGGACAAATCCCCGGCCAGCGCCATGACCGGTCCACCGCAGTTCGGCCCCAGCGCTTTGACCCCGGATGGCTACGGCGTCAACACGCTCGCGCCGCCGTACTGGCCGACGTGGATTCGCGACCCGGACCGCCCGGCCTACGCCAAACCGGACCTGCCGAACGTGCTGGTCCCGCAAACCCACGAGCACATCGGCGACAAGCTCTCGAAGAAAAATATCGACTGGGCCTGGTACGCCGGCGCCTGGCAGGCGACGCTGGATCAGTTCAAGGATTCCGGCGGTATTCCGAAGATCCCCAACTTCCAGTATCACCATCAGCCGTTCAACTATTTCAAACAGCTGGGTCCGGAGAATCCGGCCGAACGCAACAAACGTCTGCGCGACGCCGGCCTGGGCGATGAATCGAGCACCAACAAGTTTTTCGCCGATGCCGAGGCTGGCAAGCTGCCCCCCGTGAGCTTCTACAAACCCCAGGGCAACCTGAATATGCACGCCGGTTACGCCGATGTGGCGTCCGGCGATCGGCACATCGTGCGCGCCCTGAAAGTGCTGCGCGACAGCCCGCAATGGAAAAACATGGTGATTGTGGTCACGGTCGATGAAAACGGTGGCTGGTGGGATCACGTCGCACCGCCCAAAGGCGATCGCTGGGGGCCGGGATCGCGAGTCCCGGCGCTGGTGGTGTCGCCCTTCGCGCGCAAAGGCACGGTGGACCACACGGTCTATGACACCGCGTCGATTCTGCGGTTGATCACTCGGGTGTTCGGGCTGGAGAAGCTCGATGGGCTCAAGCAGCGGGACGATGCGATGGTCGCTCGGGGGCAAAAACCCATGGGGGACTTGACCAACTCACTGAGGCTCAACGTCTGAGGGCTTAATCTTTCGCGTCGCAGTGCGACGTCGGGGCCCTCGCTGTTCCCTTCATTAAAACCTGGAGTTTTCCTACGTATTGGTTCGATTGCGCCTGACATGAAACACGGTCAGGTCCTATCTCCAATCTGTATGTCGCTGAGTAAACTTCGTCAGCTCAAAACGTGTTGAATTAAAAACTGCACTGACCAAGGATGAACAAGCACATGTCTTTAATATCGAAAACGCTGGAAGAGATGATCAATGAAATTTACCAGGACGGTAGGGTTTCAGTCGTTGAATACAAAAAACTGCGTGATGACGCCGACCGCCGGATGGATGCTGTCGTCCGTGAGTTCGGTCAGCACAACAATCTGACCGCCCTACAAAAAGCGATGGATGTAGTGATGCAATTAACCCAAACCTCCATCATTGATGCCAAAAAAGCCAAACTGACCGATACCGGAGAGGCCATCGTCAAGGATGCCGTATTTGCGCAAGTCGAATATTTGCGTGCTGGAACTCATCTGGCATTGAAGTTGTTGTAACACTTCTGCTTTCTTCCAGCTTGAAAGACCTATCCCGGGCCGGGTCCCCTGTCCGGGAGTTCCGGTAAAAACGCAACTCAGGTCCCGCGCAAAAAGCCCGACGTGCCCATTGTTCTGTGTAACGGCGCTGATCCAGTATGTGTGCACCCAATCAATGGGACCACGCTGAAAAGGATCTGAGCATGCTGAAACTCACAGGACTAGCCTTCGCGGCCCTCACCCTGAGTGCCACGGCCCACGCCGATGTCGATCTGAAACTGGGCAGCACCGAACGCGTCACCCGGCTCTTTGCCTACCCCAACAACTGCAACGTGATCTGCTTTCGTCCCTGGACGCTTGAGCAGACTGTCGAGCACTACCTGACCCAAAGTGTGCAACGCGACGGCTACAGCGCTGCGAAAGTGCGAGTAAAGACCGATAACCATCAGCTCTACGCCGACATCAGTGGTGTACCAAAGGGTTACGAAAAACCACTGGCCGCACTGCTCGATGCTGGCGACCTGGCCTACACCGGCGCCAAAAAACTCAACGCCGACGGCAAGTGGGCTTATAGCTGGTACTTGTTCTTGCCGCTGGGCATGGCCTTGGAAAACCGTAAGAGTGTAGAACTGCTGCACTTCCCGCCGGATTACTCCCTGACCCAGGCCCAGGATTACCTGCGCTCCGCGACCACGGATCGCTGGGCCGCGTTGCTGACGGATAACGGCATCCCCGCCGACCAGACGCCGGGCTATCAAACCATCATCGACATCGCGCCCATTGCCGCACCGGCCAGCGCAGGCAAAGATCTGGAGGGTGTCTACGGCTACTTCAAGGATTACCAGACCACCATGGTCAAGGAAGTCAGCCAGAACACCAAAGGCGCGGCGCTGCCGATGGTCGCCTTCGGCGCGCCGGTGCGTAACTGGCTCAAGCAGCAATATGATGTGACCGTCGATGTATTAGGCCTGGCCACGATCAGCCCGAAGACAGGCCTGAACGTGCCGGTATTGGGCTCGAACCATCCGAGTTACATCTGGTACGCCGCCAACCCGGACAGCTACACCGGCGACGATGCTCAAGCGAAAGCTGATGCGGCGGGCCTGACAGTCATGGGCCAGGATTTGAGCGCCGCGTGCTGGCAGGCCGGCATGGGCAGCAAACCGGGCAGCGACCCTGCTGCCCAGCTGAAAAGCTGCACACAAACCTGGCAAGTGACGCAGAAAGAAAAAACCTGCGAGTTGTTCTACACCTCGATCCGCAACCTGACCCCGGAACAAGCCGCGGCCAAGTGCGCGACAACGCCGATCAAGGCCCAGCTCCAACAGCTGAAAGCTCCGGCGCCAGCCACAGCCATTGCGGCACCGGCGCTGTAATCACCTTGCGCGTCAGTCAAGCTGACGCGCACTCCCCCGCCCGGTTTAAAGCTTTTCGACCGGGCGCAGACGGTATTGCGGCGGCAGTTGCTCAAATCCGCTGATGGTCGTGTTCAGGCTTTTCCAGCGACCGTCCTTGATCCCGTAGATGCAACCATGGATCGACAGCGGCTGCCCACGGTGCCAGGCGTTTTGCACGATGCTGGTGTGGCCGACGTTCGCCACTTGCTGGATCACGTTGAGCTCGCACAACCGATCGACCTGTTCTTCTTCAGTCGCCAGTTCGGCCAGTTCTTCGCGTTTTTCGTAATAAAGGTCACGGATCGAGCGCAGCCAGCCGTCGATCAGGCCCAACTGACGATCCTGCATCGAAGCGCGTACGCCGCCGCAGCCATAGTGGCCGGTGACCAGGATGTGTTTGACCTTGAGCACGTCCACCGCGTATTGAATCACCGACAGGCAATTGAGGTCGGTGTGCAGCACCACGTTGGCCACGTTGCGGTGCACGAACAGGTCGCCCGGCAACATGCCGACGATCTCGTTGGCCGGCACGCGGGCGTCGGAACAGCCAATCCACAAGTATTCCGGCGTCTGTTGGCGGGCCAGCTTGGAGAAGAAGTCCGGATCTTCCTGTTTGATCGCTTCAGCCCAGCGTTCGTTGTTATCAATCAGATCTTGTAATTCGTTCATGCTGTAAAGCCTCAAGAATGATGCGCTGGTTTGACAAACAACCACCCGTCGGGGTCACGCGCTTTATGCAAGTTAGGCCGGTGGAATTCTCAGGAGCTCAGTGGGTCCACCCTAGTAAGGCCCACAGTATGAGGAATTGCCATGACTGAATCACGACGTCCGTACGATGCGGCGCAACCTGAGCCGATCGACGACAACGAAGACCGCATGGGCTCGATGCATGAGCTGGATTTCGATGAGGAAGAGCCCAGCGCCAAAATCGGTGACGAACTGCCGGAAACCGAACGCGAACGGCTGATGCCTCGCGAGCGCGTGCGTGAAGCCGGAATGACGGGGGCTTCGACAGATGATCACGAGTCTACCGATGATGACATGAGCCCGGAAACGTTGATCCATGAAGATGGTGCGCGGGATGCTCATGAAGCGGGTGACGGTGATCAGGCGGATTGGGATTTGAGCATTGTCGATGAGGATGACATTGGCGGGGGGAATGGGCTGGATGAGGCGGAGATGGCGCGGCGGGATCCGCTGGATAAGGATCGGTGATTTGTAGCGCCTGTTAAGCCGTCTTCGCGAGCAAGCCCGCTCCCACATTTGACCGTGTTCCATATGAAGAACGCGATTAAATGTGGGAGCGGCGGTGCGACGATTCGACTTGCTCGCGAAGCTTTTAAAAAGTAGTCAGTCGACGAGGGTGCAAGCCATGACCACGGCATCTTCCCGGCCACCCACCGCCGGATAATAATCCCGACGCCGGCCAATCTCGTTAAACCCATACCGTTCATACAAGCGAAATGCCGACCGATTACTGTCGCGTACTTCCAGAAAACACTCCCGCGCCTCAGCCTTGTAGGCAATCGACATCAAATGCTCCAGCAGCGTCAAACCCAGGCCACGGCCCTGATTCTCCGGTTTGACGGTGATATTGAGCAGATGCGCCTCATCCAGAATGATCTGCACCACACCATGGCCGACCTGCTGCTGCCCTTCGAACATCAGCCAGATCTGGTACTTGCCCAGCCCGTCGAGAAAAATCCCGCGGGTCCAGGGGTGGCTGTATGCCGCATATTCGATTTTCAGTACAGCGTCCAGGTCCGCCTCGGTCATCGGGCGGAACGATACAGCGTCACTCATTTGATTCTTTCCAGCGCGCCATCAGCCGACGCATGGCTTGCCAGACATCAGCCTTACGCTGTGGCTCTTCCATTAATAATTCCAAGCCCGGGAGGGCCCAGACCGAGCCCAGGCCTTCGACCTGGAGTTCGCGGTTGAACGATTCGGCGTTGGCCTCACCGGCAAAACGCACCGCCGGCAGGCCGATCAGCCACACGCAGACACAGGGCGCGTCTTCGATGCGCGCCGAGAGAAAGCCTTGCACGAAGTCACGCGCAGCGTCCGGGCCTTGGTCCATGGTGCCGCGAGCCAGCAGCGGCCAGCGTACCGGCTCGCCGACAATCTGCGGGCTGTCCGGCAGACCGGCGGCGCGCAGCATGTCTTTGAGCAGTAAATAGGCGGGATCGCGGGTCTGGAACGTTTCGCCTGTGGGTAACTCCACCAGCAGCAGGCAGCGACCGGCGCGTAGCAATTGCAGGGCGAAGCGCGGTGGCGGCACGTGCACAGCCTTGGCGACGACCGGCGCGGCCTCTTCCTCAACCTTGGCGTTGGTGCGCGTACTGGCCAGCGATGGACGCGGCACCTCGATTTTCACCCGTTCGGCCGGTTTGACCAGCGCTTCCACGGGCGAATCCGCCACAGGCGCGGGCGCAACCGGAGCCATCGGCGCGACGACCAACGGCTCAGGCATCTCCAGCAGCTCGGGGCGCGAAGGCGCGGCAAAGGGCAATTCGGTGCGCGGCAGCCAGTTGACCACCTGCATGGCGGTCAAATAAGCGCGGCGACGGGACTCGATAAGCAAAGGTCGGCCACTTGTGGATAACTAAAGTGCGGTGATTCTACCGCCCTTCGCTCAAGATCGCCCGCGCTTGATCGATAGACTTCACCGATAGAAAAAGCTACAGCCTGTCCCGAGAGTGAATCGACACGCCCGCGATGCAGTACAATCGCGGCTTTTAATCGCCAACCAGCCGGCCATTCCGATGATCGAACCCAAGCGCGTCTTGCGCGCCCTCGCTGAACACTGGGCACTTCTGGAGCCACTGTGCGAGCACTTCGACCAAGGCACCTTGAGCCTCAACGAACTGCGTTCACAGTTGGCCGCCCAGCAACTCGACAGTACGCCGCAGGACATCACCAGCCTGCTGGACGTGTGGATCCGCCTCGACATTCTGGTGCCCGTGGCGAAAAGCCCGAACCGGTTCGAGCTCAATGCGCAGATTCACGACTTCCTCGCTTACCTGCGCCGTGAGCACCGTCTAGGCCTGTGCCTGGAAATCGAAGCCTACCTGCGTCACCTCGAGCGCCTGGCCGGTTACATTCAGGACGCCTTTGACATTCGCGATGGCCATGATCTGGCGCGCCAATTGCGCTTGCTCGATATGCGCGTACGCGACGTACTGAAAAAACTCGATAACGATGAACAAGCATTGGTGGCCGTCGCCGAACGGGCGAAAACCAGCGATCGGCAGATCCCGTTGCGTCAGCGTTACGCTGAAGTGCTGGCGACCTGGGACGAATACGTCGAACCGATGATCGAACTGGTGAACGCCGACGGCGCCTTCGAACAAGGCGTACGCAAGGTCGAAACCGTGCTGCTGAAGATGCTCAGCGAGCAGCAGCGTCTTGGCCAGCTGGTCGATGACGACATGCTGCTGCGTACCCACGCCCGTATCCTCGAAATGCAGACCAGCGCCCAATTGACCCTGCGTCATGCCCGCGAACTGCTGCTGCCGCTGCGTGAAGAAGCCCGTCGCCACAATGCCGTGACCCGTGGCGCCGCGTTGGCCTTGTCGGCCATTCGTCGCAAAGGCATCGATGCCGTCCCGCAAGCCGCGATGCCGATGTTCACCCGCCCGCAAAGCACGTTCCTCGGCAGTGCGAGTCAGGTCGAAGCCTACGTGTATGCG
>Ga0302169_10000113_pt1 | contig 26947 bp, 23 predicted proteins | sample I_Fen_N1_3_FD_193493 | JGI IMG/M metagenome (GOLD analysis project Ga0302169, IMG submission 193493) | Peat permafrost microbial communities from Stordalen Mire near Abisko, Sweden - I_Fen_N1_3 | ecosystem: Environmental > Terrestrial > Soil > Wetlands > Permafrost | place: Sweden: Abisko...
TAACCGCTGACCTTGTCGCGCGCCTGACCTGTGACCAGCGGCCCCATGTCCAGACCGCAAGTGGTGCCGGCACCGATTTTCAACGCCTTGATTTGCGGTACCAGTTTGGCTACCAGCGCATCCGCCACCTGGTCGCCAACACAAACGGCTACCGAGATCGCCATGCAACGCTCGCCGCAGGAACCATAAGCTGCGCCCATCAGTGCGCTGACGGCGTTGTCCAGATCCGCATCAGGCATCAGCACCGCGTGGTTCTTCGCCCCGCCCAACGCCTGGACGCGCTTGCCGCGCTTGGTGCCTTCGCAATAGATGTATTCGGCAATCGGCGTCGAACCCACGAAGCTCAGCGCCTTGACTTCCGGCGCTTCGATCAGCGCGTCCACCGCCGTCTTGTCACCGTGCACCACGCTCAGCACGCCTTTGGGCAGGCCGGCTTCCAGGAGCAATTGTGCGATCAGCAGCGTCGAACTCGGATCACGCTCGGAAGGCTTGAGGATGAAGCAGTTGCCGCAGACGATTGCCAGTGGGTACATCCACAGCGGCACCATGGCCGGGAAGTTGAACGGGGTGATACCGGCCACTACGCCCAGCGGCTGGAAGTCAGACCAGGCATCAATGTTCGGACCCACGTTACGGCTGTACTCGCCCTTGAGGATTTCCGGTGCTGCGCAAGCGAACTCGACGTTCTCGATGCCGCGCTTGAGTTCACCGGCAGCATCTTCCAGGGTCTTGCCGTGTTCTTCGCTGATCAATTGAGCGATGCGGGCTTCGTTCTGCTCCAGCAGTTGCTTGAAGCGGAACATCACCTGGGCACGCTTGGCCGGCGGAGTGTTGCGCCAGGCCGGGAATGCGGCCTTGCCGGCATCGATGGCGCTCTGGATGGTTTCGCGGGTCGCCAGTGGCAACTTGTGAATGGCCTGGCCCGTGGACGGGTTGAACACATCAACCGCGCGACCGTTCTCGGTCACCAGTTCGCCATTGATCAAATGCGGAATAACGCTCATGAAAGCTCCTGAAAAGTTGTCCACAGGCGCCCATCGGGGGCCCCTGCTGATTATCTATATAGGTAGGAGCGAGCTTGCTCGCGAAAAACGAAGGGGCGCTGGGTTCATCCAGGCGACCCTCGTCATCGTTTACGTCCATCGCGAGCAAGCTCGCTCCTACAGGTTTCTTGTCGAATCAGTCGATTTTGTTAAGCACTTCGCCAACCGCGTCGAACAGGCGATCAAGGTCTTGCGGCTTGCTGTTGAAGGTTGGGCCGAACTGCAGGGTGTCGCCGCCGAAGCGCACGTAGAAACCGGCTTTCCACAACGCAATGCCCGCTTCGAACGGACGCACGATGGCATCGCCGTCACGTGGAGCGATCTGGATCGCACCGGCCAGGCCGAAGTTGCGGATGTCGATGATGTTTTTGCTGCCCTTCAGACCGTGCAACGCATTTTCGAAGTGCGGCGCGACTTCGGCCACGCTCTGCACCAGGTTTTCCTTCTGCAACAGGTCGAGTGCTGCCAGACCCGCGGCGCACGCCACCGGGTGTGCGGAATAGGTATAGCCGTGCGGGAATTCCACCGCGTATTCAGGGGTCGGCTGGTTCATGAACGTCTGGTAGATCTCGGAGCTGGCAATCACCGCGCCCATCGGGATCGCACCGTTGGTGACTTGCTTGGCGATGCACATCAGGTCCGGGGTCACGCCAAAGGTGTCGGCACCGAACATGTTGCCGGTACGGCCAAAACCGGTGATCACTTCGTCAAACACCAGCAGGATGTTGTGCTGATCGCAGATCTCGCGCAGACGCTTGAGGTAACCCTGCGGCGGAACCAGCACGCCAGCGGAACCGGCCATTGGCTCGACGAACACGGCTGCGATGTTCGACGCGTCATGCAGTTCGATCAGCTTCAGCAGTTCGTCTGCCAATGCGATACCACCCTGCTCCGGCATGCCACGGGAGAACGCATTGCTCGCCAGCAACGTGTGCGGCAAGTGATCGACGTCCATCATCGCCTGGCCGAACAGCTTGCGGTTGCCGTTCACGCCGCCAAGGCTGGTGCCGGCGATGTTCACGCCGTGGTAGCCACGGGCACGGCCAATCATCTTGGTCTTGGTCGACTGGCCTTTCAGGCGCCAGTAGGCACGCACCATCTTCACGGCGGTATCGGCGCACTCGGAACCCGAGTCAGTGAAGAATACGTGGTTGAGGTTACCCGGCGTCAAATCCGTGATTTTTTCCGCCAGTTGAAACGACAGCGGGTGGCCGTACTGGAAGCCCGGCGAGTAATCGAGGGTGCCCAGTTGCTTGGCGACCGCTTCCTGGATTTCCTTGCGGGTGTGCCCGGCGCCACAGGTCCACAGACCGGACAGCGAGTCATAGACTTTGCGGCCCTTGTCATCGATCAACCAGCTGCCCTCGGCACCGACGATCAGACGCGGATCGCGCTGGAAGTTACGGTTGGCGGTGTACGGCATCCAGTGAGCATCGAGCTTGAGCTGGCTGGCCAGAGAAGTCGGGGCGTTTTCGGGCAAGTTCATGAGCGAAACCTCGCAAGGCAATAAGCGGCATATGAATGTAGAACCGGCAATTAAAAACCGTTGTTGCAGCTAAGTTGCCACGGCGATAAAGTCGGTGAAATGCAACTTTTATAACCTTCAGTCTGCCAATCACTAAACATTCGAGTAGCCCGCATGAGCATTCGCCGTCCCGATCCCCTGGCTCAAGTCAGCGACTTCGACATCCGCCTGTTGCGGATTTTTCGCAGCGTGGTCGAATGTGGCGGCTTTTCCGCAGCTGAAAGCGTGCTCGGCATCGGTCGTTCGGCCATCAGCCAGCAGATGAGCGACCTGGAACAGCGCCTGGGCCTGCGCCTGTGCCAACGCGGGCGCGCCGGTTTTTCCCTGACCGAGGAAGGGCGCGAGGTCTACCAATCGGCGTTGCAGCTATTGAGTGCACTGGAAAGTTTCCGCACCGAGGTCAACGGCCTGCACCAGCACTTGCGCGGTGAACTGACCATCGGCCTGACTGACAACCTGGTCACCCTGCCCCACATGCGCATCACTCACGCACTCGCGCAACTGAAAGAGCGCGGCCCGGACGTACAAATCCAGATCCGCATGATCGCGCCCAACGAGGTGGAGCAAGGTGTACTCGACGGTCGCCTGCATGTCGGCGTGGTGCCGCAAGCGAGTGCGTTGTCCGGGCTGGAATATCAACCGCTCTACAGTGAACGCTCGCTGCTGTACTGCGCGGTTGGCCATCCACTGTTCTATGTCGATGACAAGCAATTGGATGACGAACGCCTGAACAGTCAGGACGCCATCGCCCCGACCTTTCGTTTGCCGGCAGAAATCCAGGCCCATTATCAGGCGCTCAACTGCACCGCCAGTGCCTCAGACCGCGAAGGCATGGCGTTCCTGATCCTGACCGGGCGCTACATCGGTTACTTGCCGGATCACTACGCCAGCCTGTGGGTGCAACAAGGTCGATTGCGCGCCCTGAAACCCCACGCGCGCTTTTATGACCTGAGTCTCGCCTCGGTCACGCGCAAGGGCCGTCGTCCTCATCTGGTGCTGGAAAGCTTCCTGGAAAGCCTGGCCGCCACGCGCTGAACAACCGCCCCTTGTGAGCCAGCTTGCTGGCGATGGAGTCCAGTGCGCCGCGTTTAACCCGCTCGCACGCGTTATCGTTAACGACCATCGCCAGCAAGCTGGCTCCTACAGGGGCGGTGGTGTTTGCGGTTTTATCGTATCGGGACTTGTCTGAAGCCAATGGGTGCGCTATCAACGCACTGGTTGCACCCACCTACCTGTTCGGAAGTGCCTATGACCTTTGAAGTCCCAGCCCACGGTGGCAAACCCACCAGCCGCATTCGTCAGAAGAACGAAGAGACCATTATCAAAGCCGCCGAAGACGAGTTCGCCCGTCACGGGTTCAAAGGCACCAGCATGAACACCATCGCCCTGAATGCCGGGTTGCCCAAGGCCAATCTGCATTACTACTTCACCAATAAGCTCGGTCTGTACGTGGCGGTACTGAGTAACATCCTGCAATTGTGGGACAGCACCTTCAACACCTTGACCGCCGAGGACGATCCGGCTGAAGCCCTGACCCGTTACATCCGCGCCAAAATGGAGTTTTCCCGGCGTCAGCCGCAGGCGTCACGTATCTTCGCCATGGAAGTCATCAGCGGTGGCGAATGCCTGACCGAGTATTTCAACCAGGACTATCGCAGCTGGTTCCAGGGCCGGGCCGCCGTGTTTCAAGCGTGGATCGATGCAGGCAAAATGGACCCGGTCGATCCGGTACACCTGATTTTCCTGCTCTGGGGCAGCACCCAGCATTACGCCGACTTCGCCACCCAGATTTGCCGTGTCAGCGGGCGCAGCAAATTGACCAAACAGGACATGGAAGACGCCGGCAACAACCTGATCCGTATCATTCTCAAGGGCTGCGGCCTGACCCCGACTATTTAAGACGCCTATGCCTTTTACCCTCAGTGGCTTTTGCGAATACCGCGAAGAGATTCGCAAAAGCCGCTTCATTACCTTCGCCGCACCGATCACCAGCCCGGCTCAAGCCCAGGCGTTCATCGAACAGCACAGCGACTTGAATGCTACGCACAACTGTTGGGCATGGAAAATCGGCGGCCAATACCGCAGCACGGACGACGGCGAACCCGGCGGTACGGCTGGCCGGCCGATTCTGGCGGCGATCGATGCGCAGGATTGCGACCAGGTCGCGGTGCTGGTGATTCGCTGGTATGGCGGCATTCAACTGGGCACCGGCGGGCTCGCCCGGGCGTATGGCGGCGGTGCTAACAAGTGCCTGCAAGCAGCACCGAAGATCGAGCTCATCAGTCGGGTGCCATTAAGTTGCGCCTGTGCCTTCGGGGAGTTGGCCCTGGTAAAGCTGCGGGTCGCCGAACTCGGCGGCCTGGTGGTGCAAGAAAGCTTCACGGCCAATGGCGTGGAACTGCAGTTGGCGGTCGGTGCCGGGCAGATTGATACCCTGCAATCGCAGCTCGCCGACTTGAGTCGCGGACGCATTTTGTTGCAGCGCTGAGGCCGCAATCTTTTGGGGCACGGCGCTTTTTCACTGATTCCATACTTGCCCACATCTGCTGTGCACCCGACTGTGGATAACCTGAGCACATACCGCTGCAACCCTTCTGTCATGCGGCTTTGCGGGCTTTGCTCACTTTTCGTCCAATTCGTTATCTAAAAAGCTAAATTTGCGTAAAAACAAATAGTTAGAGCGGTTTAGCACCTTTAGAAGATAGCCGACCTGCGCTTATGCCCGACCTTTGAGCTTGCACACAAATACTGTGGAGCAATCTGTGGATAACCCGTTCATGGCTGTCGCGGCCCCATGCCGGACATGGCTTACGCTCAACTGCTCAAATTTTGATCAAAACCCGACGGGCGAAACCGGAGCCTGATCAACCGCTTTGCCCTCAAGTGGTGCCGAATGACGGGGGATGCAGAGTGAAACGGCGTGCTCAAGGCCTGGAGTCACAGGGCCTTGAATATTTCCTGACCCAATGGCCAGAAAATTGCTTTATCCACAGGCACAAGTCCAATCGCAACGAGCCTGTCATGCCCAATCCCGCGCCAGATCCCCTTCAAACGCCGCGTCTGCAACTGCGCAGAATCCGCAAACGCTATCCCGGCTGCCTGGCCAACGATGACATCGACCTGAGCATCGCGCCGGGTGAAATCCACGCCCTGCTCGGCGAAAACGGCGCGGGCAAAAGTACCCTGATGAAGATCATCTACGGCGTCGTCCACGCCGATGCGGGGGAACTGATCTGGCAGGGGCAACGCGTGGACATGCGCAATCCGGCCCAGGCCCGCAGTCTCGGGATCGGCATGGTGTTCCAGCATTTCTCACTGTTTGAAACCCTCAGCGTGGCGCAGAACATCGCGCTGGCCATGGGCGCGGCAGCCGGCACAGCGAAGCAACTTGAACCGAAGATTCGTGAAGTCTCACAGCGTTATGGCATGGCGCTGGAACCGGAGCGACTTGTCCACAGCCTGTCGATCGGCGAACGGCAACGGGTGGAAATCATTCGCTGCCTGATGCAGGACATCCGCCTGCTGATCCTCGACGAACCCACCTCGGTGCTGACCCCACAGGAGGCCGACGACTTGTTCGTCACCCTGCGCCGACTGGCGGCCGAGGGCTGCAGCATTCTGTTTATCAGCCACAAACTCGGCGAAGTTCGCGCCCTGTGCCACAGCGCGACCGTTTTGCGCGATGGGCGGGTGGCCGGGCATTGCGTGCCGGGCGAATGCTCGGACCGGCAACTGGCGAGGTTGATGGTCGGCGACGCCGCAGAACTGATGACCGATTACCCGAAGGTCACGGGCGGTGCGGACTTTTTGCAGGTCAAGGGCTTGTCCTGGCACAACCCGGACCCGTTTGGCTGTTCCCTCGAGCACATCGACCTTGAAGTGCGCAGCGGCGAAATCGTCGGCATCGCCGGGGTGGCCGGCAATGGCCAGGACGAGTTGCTGGCCCTGCTCAGCGGTGAACAACGGCTAAGCCGAGACGACGGCGCAACGATCTGTTTCGCCAGCGAAGCGGTCGCTCATTTGCGCCCCGATGCGCGTCGCCAACGCGGCCTGGCGTTCGTCCCCGCCGAACGCCTTGGCCACGGCGCCGTGCCGGAGCTGAGCCTGCTGGATAACGCCCTGCTCACGGCATTTCAACAAGGCCTGGTCAGTAATGGCCTGGTGCAGCGCGGCAAAGTCCAGGCGCTGGCCGCAGAGATCATCCGTCGCTTCGCGGTCAAGACACCGGACAGCCATGCCTTGGCCCGCAGCCTCTCCGGCGGCAACTTGCAAAAATTCATCCTCGGTCGGGAAATCCTTCAGCAACCGAAACTATTGGTGGCCGCGCACCCGACCTGGGGTGTGGATGTCGGGGCTGCCGCCACCATTCACCGGGCGCTGATTGCCTTGCGCGATGCCGGCGCGGCGATCCTGGTGATCTCCGAAGACCTCGACGAGTTGTTCCAGATCAGCGACCGCCTCGCAGCCTTGTGCGGCGGACGCCTGTCGCCACTGCGTGCGACGCTCGACACCCGCCTGATCGATGTCGGCGGCTGGATGGCCGGCCGCTTCGACGCCCCTCAATCACCTGCATCCGCAACGCTTTAACGGAGTGCCACATGCTGCTTTCTCTTGAACCCCGTGGCCAGCAGTCACGGCTGATGTTGTGGTGCTCGCCATTGCTGGCAGCTGTCCTGACGCTGGGCTGTGGCTCGCTGCTGTTCATCGCGCTGGGACATGACCCGCTGCTGACGCTACACACCTTGCTGATCGCGCCGGTCAGCGACTGGTATGGCGTGTCCGAATTGCTGGTCAAGGCCTTGCCCATTCTGCTCTGTGCACTGGGCCTGGCGGTGGCCTATCAGGCACGGATCTGGAACATCGGCGCCGAAGGTCAACTGTTGCTCGGTGCGCTGGCCGGCAGTGCGCTGGCGGTGAACATCATCGAGATGCAAAGCTCTTGGGCGCTGGTGCTGATCCTGTGCAGCGGTACGCTGGCCGGAGCCGCATGGGCAGGACTCACCGCTTGGCTGCGTACGCGCTTCAATGCCAATGAAATCCTCACCAGCATCATGCTCAATTACATCGCCCTGAACCTCTTGCTGTATTGCGTCCACGGCCCGCTGAAAGACCCGGAGGGCTTCAACTTTCCGCAGTCGGCGATGTTCGGCGATGCCAGTCGCTTGCCGTTGCTGACGGAGGATGGGCGAGTGCATGCGGGGCTGTATTTCGCCCTCCTCGCGCTGGTGGCGGTGTGGGTGTTGTTGCAGAAAAGCTTTGTCGGCTTCCAGATCAAAGTGCTTGGGCTGGACAGACGCGCGGCCGGTTTCGTCGGCTTTCGCCAGAAGCGCCTGATCTGGCTGGCGCTGTTGATCAGCGGCGGTTTGGCCGGGCTGGCCGGCGTCTGCGAAGTCAGCGGTCCGATCGGTCAATTGGTGCCGCAAGTGTCGCCCGGTTATGGCTACGCGGCGATTACCGTGGCCTTTCTTGGTCGTTTGAATCCTGTCGGCATTGTGTTTTCCAGCCTGTTGATGGCACTGCTGTACATCGGCGGCGAGAGCGCGCAGATGAGCATGAATTTGCCCCAGGCGATCACGCAATTGTTCCAGGGGATGATGCTGTTTTTCCTGCTGGCCAGTGATGTGCTGATTCTCTATCGCCCTCGTTTGAACCTGCGCTGGACCCGCCGCGCAGCCACCACCGCCGTACACGCAGGAGCGCTGTGATGGATATCGATCTGCTGGGCAATATTTTCTACGCCATGGTGCGCTGCGGCACGCCCTTGCTGCTGGTGGCGCTGGGTGAACTGATCTGCGAGAAAAGCGGCGTACTCAATCTGGGCCAGGAAGGCATGATGCTGTTTGGCGCGGTGATCGGTTTCATCGTCGCGCTCAACAGCGGCAACCTGTGGCTGGGGGTGTTGCTGGCGATGCTGGCCGGGATGCTGTTGTCGTCGCTGTTTGCGCTGGTGGCGCTGGTGTTCAACGCCAACCAGGTGGCCACCGGCCTGGCGCTGACGATTTTTGGCGTAGGCCTGTCGACCTTCGTCGGCGCGGCGTGGGTCGGTAAACCGCTGGCGGGTTTCGAACCCTTGGCGATCCCCTACTTGAGTGAAATCCCGCTGATCGGGCGGATGCTGTTTGCCCAGGACCTGCTGGTGTATTTGTCGTTCGCGCTGTTTGCCCTGGTGGCCTGGGTGATTCTGAAAAGCCGCGTCGGGCTGATCGTCCAGGCGGTCGGGGAAAACCCGGATGCGGCCAGTGCCATGGGCTTGCCGGTGCTGGGCGTGCGCACCTTGGCGGTGTTGTTCGGCGGCGCGATGGCCGGGTTGGCCGGCGCCTATCTGTCCCTGGCGTACACACCGATGTGGGCGGAAAACATGAGCGCCGGACGCGGCTGGATTGCCCTGGCACTGGTGGTGTTTGCCAGTTGGCGGGTGTGGCGTCTGCTGCTTGGCGCGTACCTGTTCGGACTCGCCAGCATTGTGCATCTGGTGGCGCAGGGATTGGGCCTGGCGATTCCATCGAGCCTGCTGGCAATGCTGCCGTATGTCGCGACCATCGTGGTGCTGGTGCTGTTGTCCCGGGATGCGCTGCGCACCCGGTTATATGCGCCGGTGTCGTTGGGGCAGCCGTGGCAGGCCGGGCATTAGTCTGCACAAATCAAATATTGTGGCGAGGGAGCTTGCTCCCGCTGGGGCGCACAGCGGCCCTGAAACCTGCGCCTGCTGCGCAGCCGAGCGGGAGCAAGCCCCCTCGCCACAAACAGACAACAATGGACTCGACGCCTGGCATCAAGCGATGCAGCATAGGCTCAACCCGCGTGGCCCATAGCGTGCGCGACGCTCAAACTTCCAGGAAGCCATCATGTCCACGGCAAAAACCGCACTCATCATCGGCGCCTCCCGGGGGCTGGGCCTCGGGCTGGTGAAAACCCTGCTGGCCGACGGCTGGCAAGTCACTGCCACCGTGCGCAACCCGCAGAACGCCGCGGCCTTGCAGGCCTTGGGCAAGGTGCGGATCGAGAAACTCGACATGAATGACCAGCAAGCGGTCAGCGCATTGAGTCAACAGCTCAAAGGCCAAGTGTTCGACCTGCTGTTCGTCAATGCCGGGGTCAAGGGGCCTGATGTGCAGACGCCGAATGGCGGTGCGACACTGGCTGAAGTCGGTCAGCTGTTTTTCACCAACGCCGTGGCGCCGATCAACCTGGCTCAACGCTTCATCGGGCAGATTCGGCCGGATACCGGCGTGCTGGCGTTCATGAGTTCGGTGCTGGGCAGCGTGACCATGCCGGATGAGCCGGAACTGGCGCTGTACAAGGCCAGCAAAGCGGCGCTGAACTCCATGACCAACAGCTTCGTCACCCAACTGGGCGAACAGAAGCTGACTGTGTTGTCGCTGCATCCGGGCTGGGTGAAGACCGACATGGGCGGCGAAGGTGCCGACATCGACGTTCAAACCAGTACCCGCGGCCTGGTGGATCAGGTGAATGCGTATGTCGGCAAGGGCGGGCATCATTTTGTGAATTACCGGGGCGAGATCATTCCCTGGTAAACCCGCTCCCACACGGTTGTTCATCGTTTGGTCGGGGCGGGGTTGCCTGCAAAACGGATTTGATCGACACTTCGCACCTCGCCTCCCCGGCGACCCTGGATCAGCAGACAGGGCAACACTGAGCTGGCAACCCTGAACCCAACTTTCAGAGGAGCCGGCCAACATGCCTGCGACCCGTACCTGGTTAAAGAATCCCCTCGCCATTTTCACGGCCAACGGTCTCGATGCCCGTGGCGGCCTGGTGCTGCAAGACGGCGTGATCGTCGAAGTGCTCAGCCTCGGTCAACAACCTTCGGCTGTGTGCAATGAAGTGTTCGATGCCCGCGAGCATGTGATCCTGCCGGGCCTGATCAACACCCATCACCATTTCTATCAAACCCTGACCCGCGCCTGGGCGCCGGTGGTCAACCAGCCGTTGTTCCCGTGGCTGAAAACCCTGTACCCGGTCTGGGCCCGACTGACCCCGGAAAAACTTGCCCTGGCCAGCAAAGTCGCGTTGGCCGAGTTGCTGCTGTCCGGTTGCACCACCGCTGCCGATCACCACTATCTGTTCCCCGAAGGCCTGGAAAACGCGATCGACGTGCAAGTCGAAAGCGTCCGTGAACTGGGCATGCGCGCCATGCTCACGCGCGGTTCCATGAGTCTCGGTGAAAAGGACGGCGGCCTGCCACCGCAACAAACCGTGCAGGAAGGCCAGGTGATCCTCGACGACAGCCAGCGCTTGATCGCCGAGTACCACGAACGCGGCGACGGCGCACAAATCCAGATCGCCCTGGCGCCCTGCTCGCCGTTCTCGGTGACCCCGCAAATCATGTCGGCCAGCGCCGAGCTGGCCAACAAACTCGACGTGCGCCTGCACACTCACCTGGCCGAAACCCTCGACGAGGAAGACTTCTGCCTGCAACGCTTCGGCCTGCGCACCGTGGACTACCTGGACAGCGTCGGCTGGCTCGGCCCGCGTACCTGGCTGGCCCACGGCATCCATTTCAACGCCGATGAAATTGCCCGCCTCGGCGCGGCCGGCACCGGCATTTGCCATTGCCCGAGCTCGAACATGCGCCTGGCCTCCGGCATCTGCCCGACCATCGAGTTGACCGACGCCGGCGCGCTGCTCGGCCTTGGCGTGGATGGTTCTGCGTCCAACGATGCGTCGAACATGATGCTCGAAACCCGGCAGGCGCTGTACATCCAGCGTCTGCGCTACGGTGCCGAGAAGATCACGCCGGAACGCGTACTGGGCTGGGCGACCAAAGGCTCGGCGAGCCTGTTGGGCCGTACCGATATCGGTGAGATTGCCGTGGGCAAGCAAGCCGACCTGGCGCTGTTCAAGCTCGACGAACTGCGCTTCTCCGGCAGCCATGATCCGGTATCGGCGCTGCTGCTGTGCGGCGCGGATCGCGCGGATCGGGTGATGGTCGGCGGCAAATGGCGAGTGATTGACGGGCAGGTCGAGGGGCTTGACCTCAAAGGCTTGATTGCCGATCACAGCCAGGCGGCACGGCAGTTGATTGCCGGCGTCTGATCGGGCGCCATCGCTGGCAAGCCGGTTCCTACAGGTTTTGTGTCGACCACCAACCTGTAGCCGGCTTGCTGGCGATGCCTTTAGAGGCCCAACAGCGACAGCATGATAAACGTCGCAAACAGCACAAAGTGGGTCATGCCTTCAATGGCGTTGGTTTCGCCATCGTTGAGGTTGATTGCGCTGACGATCAGGGTGATGAAGATCATCACGGTCTGCACCGGGGTCATGGCCATCTGGAACGGCTGGCCGGTGTAGAGCGCCATCGCTTCCATCACCGGCACCGTCAGAATCACCGTCGACAGCGATGCACCCAGGGCGATGTTGACCACCGACTGCATGCGGTTGGCCAGCGCCGCGCGTAATGCCGTCAGAATCTCCGGCGCAGCGGAAATTGCCGCCACCAGGATCGCCGTGATCACCGGCGGCGCGCCTGTGCCTTCCAGGCCCAGATCGAGGGTCTTGGACATTACCTCGGCCAATGCGCCAATCACCACCACCCCGAACACCAGAATGCCAATGGACTGCGTCAGGTTGATCGGTGCCGGTTCGCGTTCCTGAGGTTCCTTCTTGCGGCGCTTGTCCGGATAGCTGTAGCTGAAAAAATAACTGTGCGGCCCGACTTGCATGCGCAGGAACAAGGCATACAGCACCACCATCGCGCCGATGGTGAACGCCGAGTAAAGCTTCCATCTGCCCTCGGGGATAAACTCCGGTACCACCATCGACACCCCCATGGCGGTGAGGATCATTACGCTGTAGCTGCGCGCCGAGTCATCGTTGTAGGACTGTTCGCCATGCTTGAGCCCGCCCATCAACGCTGCCAGACCGAGGATGCCGTTGATGTCGAGCATCACCGCCGAATAAATCGTGTCGCGCACCAGGGTCTTCGAGGCTTCGTTGCTCATCATGATCGCCAGGATCACCACTTCCACCAGTACGGCAGCCAGGGTCAGGATCATCGTGCCGTAGGGGTCGCCGACTTTCTCCGCCAGCAATTCGGCCTGATGAGCGACGCGCATGGAGGCGGCGACTATGAACGCGATCAACAGCAATCCAGCGGTCAGTGCGATGGCCTGGCCGCTGTGCAGCAGCCAGTGCTCCAGCGCGAAGGCAACAACGGCGGCGATCAGGGCCAGCAGCAGAAAGGTTTCTTGCTTGAGGACGGTGAGCATGTCGGGCCTTTTGCCGTGGGGAACGGATGAATGACTGACTGCGTGGTGGCGCTAATGGTTCGTTACACCTTAGCGCACCAGTGGATGGCAGCCGTGCGGGGCCGTGCACTTTTATTGGCCCTGCCAGCCTCTTCGTGGGCAAGCCTGCCACAAGGTTCGCGATGCTTTTGTGGGAGCGGGCTGGCTCGCGATGGCCATTACGCGGTTGACCGCCATTTGTTGTCTTGTTGGTCAGTAATTTGCATTGACCCTGCCAACCACACAACAAAATGGAGTTCGAATTCATGCACAAGCGTCCGTTGAAGAAGCTGCTTTGCGCCATTACAGCGGCCGTCGGTCTGAGCGCCAGCCTGTCCGCCAGTGCCACCGACCCGCTGAAAGTCGGCTTCGTCTATATCGGTCCGATCGGCGACCACGGCTGGACGTATCAGCATGAACAGGGACGCAAGGCACTGGCGGAAAAATTCGGCTCGCAAATCACCACCAACTACGTGGAAAACGTCGCCGAAGGCGCCGACGCCGAACGGGTGATCCGCAACATGGCCAAGGACAAATACGACCTGATCTTCACCACCTCTTTCGGCTACATGAACCCGACGCTGAAAGTCGCCAGGCAATTTCCCAAGGTGACCTTCGAACACGCCACCGGCTACAAACAGGACAAGAACCTCGGCACCTACCTGGCGCGCACCTACGAGGGTCGCTACGTCGGCGGCTTCCTCGCGGCGAAAATGACCAAGACCAGGAAGATCGGCTACGTCGCATCGTTCCCGATCCCGGAAGTGATCCGCGACATCAACGCCATCCAACTGGCGCTGAACAAATACAACCCCGGCACCGAGATCAAGGTGGTGTGGGTCAATTCCTGGTTCGATCCGGGCAAGGAGGCCGATGCCGCCAACGCACTGATCGACCAGGGCGTGGATGTGGTCTTCCAGCACACCGACAGCCCGGCACCGATCCAGGCCGCAGAACGTCGGGGTGTATATGCCGTCGGCTACGCTTCGGACATGGCGCACTTCGGACCCAAAGCAGTGCTGACCTCCATCGTCAACGACTGGACTTCGCACTACATTCAGGCAACCCAGAGCGTGATCGACCATGACTGGAAATCCCTGGACTACTGGGGCGGCTTGAAAGAGGGCACGGTTGAACTGCCGATCAGCGACCTGGTGCCTGCACCGGTGAAAGCCGAGGCCGAGCAGATCATCGCCGACATCAAGAGCGGTGCGTTGCAACCGTTCACCGGGCCGATCAAGGATCAGGCCGGGGTCGAGAAAATTCCGGCGGGTGTGAGCGCGACCCATACGGAACTGGCGTCGATGAATTACTACGTTGAAGGCATGAAGGCCGAGATACCGAAGTAATTCCAGCGCCCAACACAAAAACCTGTGGGAGCGGGCTTGCTCGCGAAGGGGCCAGCACATTCAACATCTTTGTTGACTGAGACGATGCCTTTGCGAGCAAGCCCGCTCCCACACGGGATTTTCAGCGTTCTTAAGGACTGCCCATGAACCAACTCCCCATCATCGACATCGCCCCGCTCTACAGCGACGACCAGCACGCCTGGCAAATCGTCGCCGCAGCCATCGATCACGCCTGCCGTGAATGGGGCTTTTTCTATATCAAGGGCCATCCGATCAGCCCTTCGCGCATCGACGCCGTGCTCGACAGCGCCAGGCACTTCTTCGCCCAGCCTGCCGACGAAAAGCTCAAGATCGACATCACCCGGACCCGCCACCATCGCGGTTACGGCGCAATCGCCACCGAACAACTGGACCCGAGCAAACCCAGCGACCTCAAGGAAACCTTCGACATGGGCCTGCACCTGCCGGCCACTCACCCTGACGTGCTGGCGGAAAAGCCCCTGCGCGGCCCCAATCGGCACCCCTCGATGCCCGGCTGGGAGGCGCTGATGGAGCAGCATTACCTCGACATGCAGGCCCTGGCGCAAACCCTGTTGCGGGCGATGACACTGGCCTTGGGCATCGAGCGCGATTTTTTCGATACGCGCTTCAACGAGCCCGTCAGTGTCTTGCGGATGATCCATTACCCGCCGCGCCACACCGCCAGTTCTGCACAACAGCAAGGTGCCGGTGCGCACACTGACTACGGTTGTATCACCCTGCTGTATCAGGATGCTGCCGGTGGCCTGCAAGTGCGCGATGTAAAGGGCGAATGGATTGACGCGCCGCCCATCGAAGGCACATTCGTGGTCAACCTGGGTGACATGATGGCGCGCTGGAGCAACGACCGTTATCGGTCGACGCCGCATCGGGTAATCAGCCCGCTGGGCGTGGATCGCTATTCGATGCCGTTCTTCGCCGAGCCACACCCCGACACGCGTATCGAATGCCTGCCTGGCTGTCAGGATGAGCTGCACCCGGCAAAATATCCGACGACCACCTGCGCCGAATTCCTGCTCTCGCGCTTCGCCGATACCTACGCCTATCGACGGGAACAGCAAGCGGTGTGATGAACCGCTCGCTCAGGTATTGCCAATTATTGCAGCAAGCAGCTGTAGAATGGCGGCCATTGCACCTGATGAGAACAGAATATGTACGACTGGCTGAACGCCCTGCCCAAGGCAGAACTGCACCTGCACCTTGAGGGTTCACTGGAACCCGAGCTGCTGTTCGCCCTGGCTGAACGCAACAAGATTGCCCTGCCATGGAGCGATGTCGACACCTTGCGCAAGGCCTACGCCTTCAACAACCTGCAAGAGTTCCTCGACCTGTATTACCAGGGCGCCGACGTGTTGCGCACCTCCCAGGATTTCTACGACCTGACCTGGGCTTACCTGTTGCGTTGCAAGGCGCAGAACGTGATTCACACCGAACCGTTCTTCGACCCGCAGACCCACACCGACCGCGGCATTCCATTCGAAGTGGTGCTCAATGGCATCGCTGCCGCGTTGAAGGACGGTGAACAGCAGCTGGGGATCACCAGCGGCTTGATCCTGAGTTTCCTGCGTCACCTGAGCGAAGAACAAGCGCAAAAAACCCTCGACCAGGCGCTGCCATTTCGCGACGCGTTCGTCGCCGTCGGCCTGGACAGCTCGGAGATGGGCCATCCGCCGAGCAAGTTCCAGCGCGTGTTCGATCGTGCTCGCGGCGAAGGCTTCCTCACCGTCGCCCACGCCGGTGAAGAAGGTCCGCCCGAGTACATCTGGGAAGCCCTGGACCTGCTGAAAATCCAGCGCATCGACCATGGCGTACGGGCTATCGAAGACGAGCGGCTGATGCAGCGCATCATCGATGAGCAAATTCCGCTGACCGTATGCCCGTTGTCCAACACCAAGCTCTGCGTGTTCGATCACATGTCACAACACAACATTCTCGACATGCTCGAGCGTGGTGTGAAAGTGACCGTGAACTCGGATGACCCGGCGTACTTCGGCGGTTACGTCACCGAAAACTTCCATGCGTTGTACACCGATCTGGGCATGACCCAGGACCAGGCCAAGCGGTTGGCGCAGAACAGCCTGGATGCACGCCTGGTAAAACCCTAGGCATCTGCCCCTGTAGGAGCGAGCCCGCTCGCGAAAAACCTGAGGGCAACGCGGGGTGTCAGGCTTCCAGCGTTATCGTTGACGACCTTCGCGAGCAGGCTCGCTCCTACGGGGGGTGCGGTTCAGGCGACCGGGCCGCGGAACGCCGGTTAGCGGCCGGTTCCCGTCCTCCGCGAACTGTTGGTGGTGATAATTGCTGAGGGAAATTTCGCTTTTTCCCTGCGACTAATGATCAATGCCCGCCACCCCCGGAAAATGACTGCTCAACCGCGCACATCGGCTGGCCAGCATCTCTCGCAAAAGGTTCACCGGCTTACTCAACTGGGCGCGATGGGCGCACAGCAGATTCAGCGGTGCGCGCTCGCAGAGCAGCTCGGGCATCAGCACTTTCAAACGGCCGGCGAGCACATCGGCGGCCACATCAAGCCAGGATTTGTAGGCAATTCCAGCCCCCGCCACCGCCCACAGACGCACCACATCGGCATCGTCACTGAAGCGATCGCCACTGACGGTCAGGCTGACCTCGCGTTTGCCATCGTGGAAACTCCAATGATCGTGGACGCGGCTGCCGAGCATGAACAGCAGGCAATTGTGTTGGGCCAGTTGCTCCAATTGCCGCGGTTCGCCATGCCGGGCCAGATAAGCCGGCGCGGCGCAGAGAACGCGGCGGTTCTGTGGGGCGATGGGCAACGCCACCAGACTGGAGTCTTCCGGCTCGCCATACCGCAGGGCAATGTCCACCGGCTGACGAAACAGATCGGCGATGCGGTCGCCCAACAACAGGCGCACGGTCAGTTTCGGGTGCTCGCGCTGGAACTCGTCGAGCCAGGGCAACAACAGGTTGCGACCAAAGTCCGACGGTGCCGACAACTGCAACACGCCGCTGACCTGATCCTGGCCGCTGGCCAACAGACGTCGGCCCTCGTCGAGGTGGCTCAGGGCCGCCCGCGCGTATTCGAGAAAACCTTCGCCTTCAGCGGTCAGGCGCAGGCTGCGCGTGGAGCGGGCCAGCAGGCGGGCACCGAGCTGCTGTTCGATGCGTTTCAACGCGGCGCTGGCCACCGCTGCCGACATATCCATGCCCCGCGCAGCCGCCGACAGGCTGCCCAGGTCCGCTGCCCGGACAAACAACTGCAAGTCATCGAAACGCAGCATTTGGAGCCTCGATTATCAAAAAAATATTGAAAGAGACTGCTCTTTTAGCGGGTTTTATCTTCAGGAGAAATAGCCAATCATCTCTCCATCGAAATCACCCTGCGTATCCTCGCCTGACCCTTTCTTCCTTTAGTTAGTTTGCGGAGCCCTCCATGAAAGCCATTGCCTATTACGCCTCCCTGCCGATCAGCGACGAAAAATCCCTGCAAGACATCGAACTGCCGGAGCCTGTCACTGGCCCCCGCGACCTGTTGGTGGAGGTCAAAGCCATTTCGGTCAACCCGGTGGACACCAAGGTCCGCCAGAACGTCCAGCCTGAGGACGGCACGGCAAAAGTGCTGGGCTGGGACGTGGCCGGTGTGGTCAAGGCCGTTGGCCGCGAAGTCACCCTGTTCAAGACCGGCGACAAGGTGTTCTACGCCGGCTCCATCGCCCGCGCCGGCGGCAACAGCGAATTGCACGCGGTGGACGAACGGATCGTCGGCCATATGCCGAAAACCCTGGGTTTCGCTGAAGCGGCCGCCCTGCCGTTGACGGCCATCACCGCGTGGGAGTTGCTCTTCGAACGCCTGCAAGTGCGCGAAGGCAAAGTCGATGAAGGCCAGAGCCTGCTGATTGTCGGCGCGGCCGGCGGTGTCGGCTCGATCCTTACGCAACTGGCCAAACAACTCACGGCCTTGAACGTCATCGGCAGCGCTTCGCGTCCACAAACCCAAAGCTGGGTGAAAGCATTGGGCGCCGACCTGGTGGTCGATCACAGCCAGCCCCTGAGCGAAGCGCTCAGACACGCCGGCATCGATCAGGTGACCCACGTTGCCAGCCTGACCCAGACCGATCATCACCTCGATCAACTGGTCGAGGCATTGGCACCCCAAGGCAAGCTGGCACTGATCGACGACCCGAAAACCCTCGACGTGACCAAGCTCAAGCGCAAGAGCCTGTCGCTGCACTGGGAGTTCATGTACACCCGCTCACTGTTCGAAACCGCGGACATGATCGAGCAGCACAAACTGCTCAATCGCGTGGCGCAACTGATCGATGCCGGGACGCTTAAAACCACGGTTGGCGAACACTTCGGCACGATCAACGCGGCGAATCTGCGCCGAGCCCATGCCCTGCTCGAGAGCGGCAAATCCAAGGGCAAGATCGTTTTGGAAGGGTTCTAGGATCAAAATAGAATATCGCATGGACCTGTAGAAGCCCGGCTTGCCGGCGATGGCGCCTTTGAAATCGCTATCGCCGGCAAGCCAGGCTCGCAAAGAGTGCGATTTTTTTGATTTGCAAACCGTCAGTCAGAAGCTTGACCCTTGTCACAATTGCAAGCGTATTGAGGACTACAATCGAGACCTCTGCGAGGCACATTTTTATCCGAGGAGGTCAGCAATGAAGATCCTGATAAAAGAATTGGCAAAGTCCCAGTGGCAAGTTCGCCTGGACCAACATGCGGTGACTTTCCGCAGCGAAGCCGAAGCCCGCGCCTTCACCAACACCCTTGAAGCGCGCTTGCATGCTCCCCACCAAATTCCCGACCGCCAGCAGCGGGCTGTTGGCTGAGTCCGTCCTCAGGCCTGGGCTTGTGCCAACGCCCGGGCATTTTGCAATCGTCGGGTGAGCATCGCCACGCTCACCACCAGAATGCCGCACAGGCTGATTACCATGGCCATCGGCATCGCGCTGCCGTCGTGTAAAACACCGACCAACGCGGCGGCGGCAGCAGCGACACTGAATTGCAGGCAACCGAGCATCGCCGAGGCACTGCCGGCGCGTTCGCCCTGCCCGTTCATCGCGCAGGCCGAGGCGTTGGGCAGGATGCAACCCAGGCTTGCGATGCAGACAAACAACGGAATCAGTAGCGGCCAAAGCTGCGCAGTGTGCAGCGCACTGACGGCGAGCAGGGTCAGGCCGGCACCGAGGTAGATCCACACCGTGCGCGCCAGCAGGAACGCCGGACCACGCCGGGCCAACAGCCGTGCATTGACCTGGGCCACCAGAATGAAGCCCGCCGCATTGGCACCGAAGAACCAGCCAAAATGCTCGGCTGGAACGCCATAGAGCTTGATCAGGACGAAGGGTGAACCGGCGATATAGGCAAACATCCCGGCGATGGCGATGCCACCGGTCAGTGCGTGGCCAAGGTATATCGGGTCTTTCAACAGCCGTGCGTATTGACGCAATGCCCCGGACAACGGTTGACGCGGCAAATGCGCGGGCATGCTTTCCGGCAACCCGAGTGCCACGGCCAGTCCGGCCAACGCACTGAAACCGGTTAGCACCAGGAAGATCGACTGCCACCCCGTGGTGTTGACCAGCAATCCGCCGAGCATCGGCGCAAGGATCGGTGCCAGGCCCATGACCAGCATCAACTGTGAAAAGACTTTCGCGGAACCCACCGCATCGCATTTGTCGCTGACCACCGCCCGGGAGATCACCATTCCCGCGCAACCGCCCAGCGCCTGGATGAAGCGCGCGCCGATCAGCCATTCGAGGTTCGGCGCATAGGCACACGCCAGAGAGGCGGCGGTAAACAGCCCGACACCGATCAACAGGGGAATGCGTCGCCCAAAACGATCGGCCACCGGACCGTAGCCCAGTTGACCGATGGACAGGCCCAGGAAGTAAGCCGCCAGCGTCAGTTGAACGTGTTGTTCGTCAGTGCCAAAGGCGAGCGCCATGGCCGGAAAGGCCGGCAAGTAAAAATCGATCGCCAGCGGACCGAACGCGCTCAATGCGCCGAGAATCAGGATTGTGCGGAAATTCATCAGGCATCCAGTTGGGCAGAAGTCAGCAGCCCGACAGTCTAGCCGCGCATGGATGCCTTGAACATTACGGTAGCTCGCTAACTATTAAAAAGATCAGGCCAGGCTGACGCCGTAGCCTTCTTCACTGATCGCCGCGATCACCTGTTCGGCGCTCAGCGAACTTTCCACGCCGACTTCTTTCGCAGCCAGATCGACGCGCACACTGGCGGCCGCGTCCCTGGCCTGTAGCGCAGCCGTGATGGCCTTGACGCAGTGACCGCAGGACATGCCTTGAACCTTGAACACTTGCATGGGACAACTCCTTTGATGGGGGCTTTTGATGAGACGGCGTGCAGTGTCGAGCTTGCCATCATGGCAAGGTCAAGTTCTGGAATGATCTGCCGGGCTGGCAATCGGCGTCGCGCTCGGCCAAGCTGCATCCATCTATGACTCGATCTCAGGAGATTCAGCCATGCGCTGGTCAGCTTTCAGCCTGTTTGGCTTTCTCAGCCTTTTCGCCGCCATGCCTTCGGCCAATGCGGCCGGGGAGGACTATGGCGTGCTGATCATTTCCCGCGAACGGCTGGAAGTGTCGACCAACTGCGAGATCGGCGTGTACATCCAGGACCAGTTGTCGGCGCGGCTATTCCAGGAGCAAAGCACCTCGTTCAACCTGCCGCCGGGCAATGTCTCGCTGCGCCTGAAACTGCTGCCGGGCCAGGCGCCGGGGTGCAATCCGGGCATTCTGGCGCCGGGCTCGCAAAACATCACGCTTCGGGCCGGGGACGTACTGAAGTTCCGGATTGCGATGACGCAGGAAGGGATGTACCTCAAGCCTGCGGCTTTGGGATATTGAGTCGTCTGTAAAAAGATTGCAGCCTGCGGCAGCGCCTACAGGTGTACAGATACCCCCTGTAGCTGCCAAAGGCTGCGAATCTTTGCCTTGAAAAATGGCGCTTGACCTTGCCCGCATGGCAAGGTTGATCCTGTAGTCATCCACTACAGGGAGCGTGACCCATGTCCGAATCCACGACCTTCGACCTGCCCATTACAGGCATGACCTGCGCCAGTTGCGCCGGGCGTGTCGAGCGTGCCTTGAGCAAAGTCGTTGGCGCCACGGCTGTCAGCGTCAACCTGGCCACTGAGCAGGCCCGGGTTCAAGCACCCGCCGACAGCTTGCCGGCGTTGATGGCGGCAGTGCAAAACGCCGGATACAGCGTGCCGCAGCATAGCCTGCAATTGAGCATCGACGGCATGACCTGCGCCTCTTGCGTCGGTCGCGTTGAACGGGCTCTGAGTAAAGTGCCCGGGGTCAAGCGCGTCAGCGTCAACCTGGCCAACGAACGGGCCCATCTCGAATTGCTCGGCCAGGTCGATCCGCAAACCCTGATCGCCGCCGTCACCAAGGCCGGGTACGGCGCCAGCGTCTGGGAGGCCCAACAGCCACAAACCGATAGCCAGCACACGCGCCTGAACCGTGAGCGCTGGGCCTTGTTCGCGGCCATCGCCCTCGCGTTGCCGTTGGTGCTGCCGATGCTGCTGCAACCGTTCGGCGTGCACTGGATGCTCCCGGCCTGGGCGCAATGGGCGTTGGCCACGCCTGTGCAGTTCATCTTTGGCGCGCGCTTTTATGTCGCTGCCTGGAAAGCCGTGCGTGCCGGGGCCGGCAACATGGATTTGCTGGTCGCCTTGGGCACCAGCGCCGGCTATGGCTTGAGTGTGTATGAATGGGCCACTGCCGCCGGACGCATGCCGCACCTGTATTTCGAAGCCTCGGCGGTGGTGATTGCCTTGGTGCTCTTGGGCAAGTACCTGGAAAGTCGCGCCAAACGCCAGACCGCCAGTGCCATTCGCGCCCTCGAAGCACTGCGCCCCGAGCGCGCCATTCAAATGGTTGACGGCCATGAGCAGGAAGTCGCCATCAGCGACTTGTGCCTGGATGATCTGGTGTTGGTCAAACCCGGTGAACGCTTCCCGGTGGATGGCGCAGTGGTCGAAGGCCAGAGCCATGCCGATGAAGCGCTGATCAGCGGCGAAAGCCTGCCGGTGCCGAAACAGCCTGGCGACAAGGTCACCGGTGGCGCGATCAATGGTGAAGGTCGGCTGCTGGTCCGCACTCAGGCGCTGGGGGCGGAAACCGTGCTGGCGCGTATCATCCGCCTGGTGGAAGACGCTCAAGCGGCGAAAGCACCGATCCAGAAGCTGGTGGATAAAGTCAGCCAGGTATTCGTGCCGGTGGTTCTGCTGCTGGCCCTGGCGACGCTGGTCGGTTGGTGGCTGCATGGCGCGCCGATGGAAACCGCACTGATCAACGCCGTTGCGGTGTTGGTAATCGCTTGTCCTTGCGCCCTCGGACTGGCGACACCGACGGCGATCATGGCCGGCACCGGGGTGGCGGCCCGCTACGGGATCCTGATCAAGGATGCCCAAGCCCTGGAGCGCGCCCATGAAGTCAGTGCGGTGGTGTTCGACAAGACCGGCACCCTGACCTCGGGCACCCCACGAATCGCTCATTTGAGCGCAATGGCAGGGGACGAAGCCACCCTGTTGCAAATGGCCGGCGCCCTGCAACGCGGCAGTGAGCATCCGCTGGCCAAGGCGGTACTGGATGCGTGCAGCGAACGTGGCCTGACCGTGGCCGATATCCGCGACAGTCAGTCCCTGAGCGGACGCGGCATTGCGGGCAGCCTTGAGGGTCGGCGGCTGGCACTGGGCAATCGGCGGTTACTGCAAGAGAGTGGCTTGAGCACTGGTCCCTTGGCCGAATCGGCAAGCGCCTGGGAAACCGAAGGCCGAACCTTGTCCTGGCTAATCGAGCAAAGCCCGGAGCCACGGGTGCTGGGCCTGTTCGCTTTTGGTGACACCCTCAAGTCCGGCGCACTGCAAGCGGTGCAACAACTGAGTGCGCGCCACATCAGCTGTCACTTGCTGACCGGCGACAACCGCGGCAGCGCCAAAGTAGTGGCCGAGGCACTGGGCATCACCGACGTGCATGCCGAAGTGCTGCCTGCCGACAAAGCCGCCACGGTCACGGAGCTGAAGAAGACCGGCGTGGTGGCAATGGTCGGTGACGGCATCAACGACGCTCCGGCCCTCGCCGCCGCCGACATTGGCATCGCCATGGGTGGCGGCACCGACGTAGCCATGCACGCGGCCGGCATCACCCTGATGCGCGGTGACCCACGCCTGGTGCCCGCAGCGCTGGAAATCAGCCGCAAGACTTATGCGAAGATCCGGCAGAACCTGTTCTGGGCCTTCGTCTATAACCTGGTTGGCATTCCATTAGCGGCTTTCGGCTTCCTCAACCCGGTGCTGGCCGGCGCGGCCATGGCGCTGTCGAGCGTTAGCGTGGTGAGCAATGCGCTACTGTTGAAAACCTGGAAGCCCAAGGACCTGGAGGACCACCGATGAACATCGGCCAAGCGGCGCGCCATAGCGGCCTGAGCGCCAAGATGATCCGCTATTACGAGTCAATCGGCCTGCTCAAGGCCGCCCATCGTACCGACAGCGGCTATCGGATCTACAGTGACGCGGATTTGCATACCCTGGCGTTTATCAAGCGCTCCCGGGATTTGGGCTTTTCCCTGGAAGAGGTCGGCAAATTGCTGGCCCTCTGGCAAGACCGCCAGCGCGCCAGCGCCGATGTGAAAGCCCTGGCCCGCCAGCATATCGAGGAGCTGAACCAGAAGATCCACGAACTCGGGCAATTGCGCGACACCCTTCAGGACCTGGTCGAGCACTGCCAGGGCGATCACCGGCCCGATTGTCCGATTCTCAAGAGCCTGGAGTCGGGATGCTGCGCTGAATCGGGTCCTGCCTGAGACCTTGATGCGGGATGTACTGACGCCTTCGCGGGCAAGCCCGCTCCCACAGTGACTAAGAGTGTCAGCAGATTTCGCGTACACCCAAAAAATCCGTGGGAGCGGGCTGGCTCGCGAAGGCGGAAGGTCAGGCGACATCCACGTTGAACTTGTGACCTGCAAAAAACCCGGCCGAAGCCGGGTTTTTCCTTAGCCGATCACTGCATCCAAGGCGGAGGCGGCTCTTCGGCCTTGCCCGGGGGCGCGTCGTCTGCGGCACGTGCGGCTTGCTTGCGCTCTTCATCCAGGCGTGCTGCCTCGATCTCGCGCATGATGCCGCCCACGTCAGCCAACTCCTCAGGTTCGTCGAACTCACCGGTCAAGACGCTGGCCGGGTGCAAGGTACCGGCCTCATACAAGGCCCACATTTCCTTGGCGTACCTGGTCTTTTTCAACTCCGGCGCAAACCGCCCGAAGTAGGACGCCATGTTGCCCACATCCCGCTCCAGCATGCTGAACGCGTGGTTGTTGCCCGCCGCGTCCACCGCTTGCGGCAAATCGATGATCACTGGACCGGTCGGGGTCAACAACACGTTGAACTCGGACAAGTCACCGTGCACCAGACCGGTACACAGCATCAGCACGATCTGCGAAATCAGAAAGGCGTGATACTCGCGAGCCTGGTCCGGGTCCAGCACCACGTCGTTCAGACGCGGCGCGGCATCACCGTACTCGTCGGCCACCAGTTCCATCAGCAGCACGCCTTCGAGGAAGTCGTAAGGCTTGGGCACTCGCACACCGGCATTGGCCAGACGGAACAAGGCCGCCACTTCGGCGTTCTGCCAGGCGTCCTCGGTTTCCTTGCGGCCAAACTTGGAGCCCTTGGCCATGGCCCGGGCCTGACGGCTGTTGCGCACCTTGCGGCCTTCCTGGTACTCGGCCGCCTGACGAAAACTGCGTTTATTCGCCTCCTTGTAGACCTTGGCGCAACGTAACTGGTTACCGCAGCGCACCACATAAACAGCTGCTTCTTTACCACTCATGAGTGGGCGCAGCACTTCGTCGACCAGACCGTCCTCGATCAGGGGTTCAATGCGTTTTGGAGTCTTCATCAGCTTTTATTGTGGGTCCTTTATTACCAAACACGCGAAAGTCATTCGTTATACGGCAATCCACTCACGGGGGGGAGGGGGTGCCGACCTATGAACGTCGAGGATGCACACAATGTGCCGGATTCATCACGAAAACCTGACACCCGTGACCAGCCACCGTCGATCATAGCCGAGCCTGCAATACTTGTTGCCTGGGGGCCGTGAAGGCATTTGTGACAGAAGCTGACATCCCGATTCATACCCTGCGCAGGATTTTTCACAATATCGCTCAATTTCCTCCGACAACTGCCGAAGTCCTGAGTGACAAACTGATTTGTCCGACAATCGTTTCCACAACAATAACGATGCCGTACTCACGGAACCGGGTTGAAAACGAACGTTTACGGCTGCCAATAAACCGCGAGTCATCTGCACTGCGTGGGCCTACAAGAAAATCTGGAGCGCGGATGAACATCAAACAGAAGTTGACCTGGGCGTTTGCAATCATCGCCTGCTTACCCGTGGTGCTGGTCGCCACCCTGGTTGTGCTGAACCTGCGCAGTGATGCCAAGGACGAATTCGTCGACAGCAGCGGTCGCGAAATCCGTCAGGTCAGCAATGCCATGCAACTGTTTTTTGACGGCATCAGCCAGAACGTCGAATACCTGGCCAGGCAACCGCTGATCAAAAACTCCGACGACAGCCTCAAGACCTACATGAGCGCCAACGCCGAAAGCATTCCCCAGGGCGAGATGGACAAGAAAGTCTTCGGCCTGCTCCAGGACCTGGGCAACAGCCATCCGTCCTACGCCTACGCCATTCTCGGCACGGCAGCCGGCGGTTATGTGTCGTGGCCCGATGATGCCAAGCTGAGCAACTACGACCCACGCCAGCGTCCCTGGTACAAGGCGGCCCAGGCCAAACCGGGCAAGCCGTTTCGCACCGAGGCTTACTACTGGGCCCAGGACGACTCGACCTACGTCAGTACCGTGCGCACCATCGACAACAAGCTGGGCACCAATGGCGGTGTGGTCAGCATCGACGTGACGCTCAAGCAGCTCACCGAAATCGTCAAACAGATCAAGCTCGGTGAAACCGGCTACCTGATGCTGCTGGAAAATACCGGCACCGTACTGGTCGACCCGAAACAACCGGAACACAACTTCAAGGCGCTGAACAGTCTCGGCGAGGGTTACGCGCAACTGGCCAAGGCCGGCAAAGGCCTGGTCGAAGTCGAGCTCAACGGCGAGCGCTACATGGCCAACGTCTGGCCATCGGAGCAATTGGGCTGGACCTTCATCGGCCTGATCAAACAGCAAGACGTGATGAGTTCGGCGACCCAACTGACCTGGTTGATCGCCATCATCGCTGCGGTACTGGCCGTGATCTTCGCGGTGGTCGGCGCCAGTTTCGCCAGCGTCATCGTGCGCCCGATCCGCAGCGTGGCCGACGGCCTGGAGGGCATCGCCCAAGGTGAGGGCGACCTGACCAAAAACCTGCAAATCCGGGGCAGCGACGAAACCGCGCAACTGGCCAACTGGTTCAACCAGTTCCTGAGCGCGATTCGCAACCTGATCCAGAACATTGGCGGTGCCGCGACCAGGATCCTGGCCACCTCCAAGAGCTCGACCCAAGTCTCCAGCGACATGGCCGAAGCCGCCGGGCGCCAGCGTGAAGCGGTGGACATGGTGTCCACGGCGTTCCACGAAATGGTCGCCACCGCCAACGAAGTGGCCCGTTCTTGCAGCCAGGCCGCCGAATCGGCCGACAGTGGCCAGCGCCAGGCCCGCGAAGGCCAGCAACAGATTGATGCCGCGGTGACCAGCGTCGATCGCCTGAGCCAGGAAATCGAACA
>Ga0302169_10000118_pt1 | contig 25844 bp, 22 predicted proteins | sample I_Fen_N1_3_FD_193493 | JGI IMG/M metagenome (GOLD analysis project Ga0302169, IMG submission 193493) | Peat permafrost microbial communities from Stordalen Mire near Abisko, Sweden - I_Fen_N1_3 | ecosystem: Environmental > Terrestrial > Soil > Wetlands > Permafrost | place: Sweden: Abisko...
ATTCATCACCGTGAACAAGAACTCCGTGCCAAACGACCCACGCTCCCCGTTCGTCACCTCCGGCCTGCGCTTCGGCACTCCGGCTGTGACCACTCGCGGCTTCAAGGAAGCAGAGTGCAAGGAACTGGCCGGCTGGATCTGCGACATCCTGGCTGACCTGAACAACGAAGCGGTGATCGACGCCGTTCGTGAGAAGGTCAAGGCTATCTGCAAGAAGCTGCCGGTGTACGGCGCTTAATAAGCCTGTTAAACCGCAGTTAAAAAGAACCGGCACTTGTGCCGGTTTTTTTCGTCTACAAGAAAGTACATCGCCCTCCATTAAACTTCAGATCTATCATTTATATAAACCTTAAAACAACACAACACTTCACTAATAACTTACCTGCTAGTGTATTCAGACAAAAGCCGAAAAAACACGAGATATTAAAAGTCAATTACACTGTTCTGAGCCGCCTCCCTGACTCAAGAAAAACAATATACATCACATGGAAGTAAAACAGACAATGAACAATAATTGACCTGTCAGAATCAGACGAACACAGGTTTCTACTGTATAGCGGCCCTCAGGAACGACCTGTACGCACTTACGGCGAGGGGCCTGGTTTACAAATGATTACCGACTATCCAACCGAAGTGGAGAACGTGCGCTGTTCAAGATCAACATCACCACACGATACACTCCCAATGGCCATTGATCGTATTCAGCCGGACATCCGTTGATTATTATCAATAACGGTTTAATCGCAGACCGCGACTGATCAATCCGTAAGAGCGAAAGAAAACCAGCCGGTGATGGCCGGCTTTTTTGCAGTACCTAGGCAGCTCAGTCAGTCGATCTTGCAAAGTCGAGTGATAACACATCCGGCAAACCGGCATCCACGGCGTGCAGCAGTGCCTGACCGACGCCCGTGATCCCGAGCATCATGCCCAGGTCGGGAATGGTGTGTTCATCCAGAAAATCTTCATTGTAAAAATTATGAGCCACCTGGGAGAGCGCACACTTAACCTTTGCGATGCCCTGCTCATTGTTTGTGTCGCGATAGAACTTCAGCAAGCACATCAAATTGCCGAAATCACCATGACACAGGCTGTAACCGGACCCGAGACCTTGCTCCCAGAGATAGCGTTCACATCGCTCGGCATCCTGCTCGAGTACAGCGATGGTGTCGGCGCCCAGCGCTTCACTCATCGTCTGCGTCAACCAGCTTCTGGAAAGGAGAATACCGCCGTCGCCATGGCACCACTTTGTCGCGCACGCAGATTGTGCGTTTTCCCGCAGATCAAGCCAGAAACCATCGACCGTGAGGCGGTTTTCTGCCTGCAACCATTGGGCGATCAACTCTGCGAGCAACGGATCTTTGGTGACGTCCCAAGCCTTGCCCATTGCCTGCAAAACCCCGGCAATACCATGAGAAAACCCCGTCCACAACGGTTTACCCGTTGAGTTGAGCCGCAATGTTCCATTGTCCAGTGTCAGTGCCGATTGAATGGCATGCGAGAGCTTTTCAATCAGGGAGCGTACTCCTTCGCGCTCTTCGAGCTGATAGAGATTCACCAGAACGGTCAGGGCGCCACACCAGCCTTGAATGAAATCGAATTCATCGCCGTCACGCGGAAAATCCGTCAGTTTCAACAACAATTCTTCGATGGTTACCTGATAGGTCTTGCGGCCAGTTATCAACTCATAATTGATCAGCACGAATAGGTAGGATGTCAGACCGAAATACGCACTGACTGCCAGCTTGTTCGGAAAATGCTCTTGGGATTGATTGATCGTACGCAGGATTCGCTCGGCTTCATCCCGGTAATGCGTCGCTCCACTGACCCGGAACAGACTCAGGTAGAAAATCGCCAGCCCGCCCATTCCGTTGTACAAACTATTGCCCATGTGCGTTATGAAATTGCGTCTGGTGTGTGGATGCGTATCCATGAACGTCCAGCCAACATCGCCGTCGTCGCCATCTATGCGACATTTTTCAATGATTTTGGCAATGCGCATGGCGCCGTCGAGGTACTGCGCACGGCCAAGATCGGGGACGGCGACAAGATGATGGCTTCGATTAAGTGGTTCGCTGGCGCCGGGCAACAGACACGCCTGCAGTATCTGGATCTGAAATGCCTTGTCTTTGGGCGATAGCATTTCCAACTTGCGCCGGCAACTCTCAAAGGGGCGTTCAATCGGCAAAAGAGCAACGGTCTGCCCTTGGGCGTTGAGCAAATGGTCAGACAGCAAGGATTGAGTGAAGCATGGAAAATTGGCCTTCTTCAGCTCATTGATCTCGTGCCTGGGAATGTCGTACTCATTCAGCGTATCGCCGATATCGGACCACAAGGTCGCCAACAGTAAGTCATGCTTGAGCTGGCATTGGGTAAAACGGGGGTGAGTCATCATTGCGATGAAGTCAGCGTAGCGCTGGGTACTTTTGATCAGTACCCGGGACTTCAATCCTTCGGCATGCCTTTGCAGCAAGTCGAGAATGGCATCTCGGCGCTTAACGATTTCATCGTAACCACGCTCGAAGCCGCAGAAAAATGCGTCTCTGTAATCAGTGACCGAACGCATATCGCCTGCAAAAACGGGCAGGTGCCGCATCATCGGACGGTTGTCGACTTCATGCGGCTTCAAGCGATAAAAACCATCCTCAAGCACCAGCACTTTTCTGATGGCGACGAACTGCCGCTGCCGACTCAAGCCACTTTGGTCATTCTCCGAACGTGCTGAATTAGGCACAAAACCTGTTGTAAACACCGACTGGCTGTTGAGCTTGATGATCTTGAAAAGCGCCCGGCCATGAGGCACATCAACCTTTAAATCGACCATGGCCGGAGTAAACAGGCACTCCAGATCGATCATTACCGGACTGCTGCCACAGGCAATGATATTTTCATAATGGAAGTCGATGCCGTTCAAGGCGTGGATCACTGCAACCTGCGCCCCAAGACGCTGAAAAAAAAGCGGTAAGTCGCTATCCGCTGCACACGGGACGTTTTCTATTTTTTCAATCCAGCAATGATCATCCAAAGACACCATCAGGGGTGTGTAGACGGCGAAGCAACTGTTGCCCGTCTGCGAGCGCAATTGCTCGAGCAAAGCACTGTAAAACAACGCTTCACGATTGTTTCTTGGCTTGAAAATCAGTTCGTGACTACCAATCCGCACGCAACAGACGGTTTCGCCGTTGGCATGAGCATCTCCGAGCCCTAGAGAGATTGCCCCCACACGCCTGTCGGCCAAGGCAAAAGTGCTCTTGAGCTGTTGATAGTCCTCGGCAAAACAAATGAGGATTTTGTACAGATACGCCGACGTATCTTCGATCCGCTCTACCAGCAACCGTGTCAGCACCGGATACGATGTCAGGAATTGTGCCAGTCCTACGCCGGCCACTTCCTGATCAAAAGTGTCCAGATCCAGATCAGCGCCGTCCGCTAACCGGCTATTGAGGTGATGAACCAGCGATTTCTCTGCCAGACTTTTAACCAGTAAAGTCAAGTGAGAGCGAATGGCAGGCAGAAACACTTCCACATCAATCCATTCACACATGTCTTTGTATTTAAGATCATTTTCAAAAACATGCTTCAAGTAATCATACCAACGAGCATAAAATTTGCCGAACACGACTTTTTCGGCATCACTCTTCAGAGGCAACGAAGCAATTTTTTCATCTAACGCTTCAATCGCATCAGCCACTGAATCATCTTTTTTTTTGCCAGAGAACAATGTATCTCGATATTCTTCCAGCAACATCTTGCGATCGACACCAAAGTAATACCGAACAGCTTTATCATCATGGTGTAAAAGATCGATCATTTTGCTCAGCGCGTCATATTTTTGCGCCTTTGCTGCGCTCATGATGTTCACTCGACATTCAGAAGACAGGTAAAAACCTGACACTGTTGGGAAACAAGGCGGGCCAAGACCCGCCTTGCATTATTACGGGAGGCAGCAACCGAGTACTGTGCATGACAGGGTCGAGCAACTCAGAGTAGTGTCACAACCTACTTCAGCTGCAACAATAGCGTTACCAGAACTCACATAAGACTGGAAATCGGCACCAAACTCACCGGACAGATCCAAAATTAGCTCTTGCATGTAGTATCTCCTGATAAAATAATTATTCGCCTTAGGTGGCGAAAATCGAAATTACCATCTACCAGCCACATTTATCTCTCTTTAAATGAAACGAAATGCCAACAACTTCATTACTTACCGACACCTCACCCCAACCATAATAAGCAACTTAGATCTCTACCCTCCTAACACCTTGTAAAACTCAGACACCCCGTCAGCCGTCCAAGCTAATAAAACCTATCCCCTGATTGCTTTCTTGATATTACAAAAACCTGAATTCGCAATCGCTTGGCGCCATAACACCTGACTCAATCAAAACGTTGGAAGGTACAGCTTAATATCCGTTTACAACCTTATGCCCCACGAACACTCAACACCGCCCATTTGTGACGCCGGCTGTTGACGATATTCCTGTGAGCGTTGCGTCAGTCCTTGGCCCCCATCGCTGAAAAGGCACATTCCGTTGGCCATCAACTGGTAAGACCGGTCATGCCACTGATGCAATTTCTGCTTGCGATCACCCAAAATCTGCGCCTAGACTGCGCCTGCACTGGACATACCGGTAAGACCACAATAATTAAGTCCTGAATCTGCCGCGCTTAAGCGTCAGGCCGCCAGGACACCGACCAGGATTCCTCCCATGCTCAGATGGTGCTCGCGTTCAATCTTCCTTCAAGTGGTTCTCGGACTGGTGCTCGGCATCGTCTGTGGGCTGACCCTTCCTGAATACTCGGCCCAGCTCAAACCGCTCGGCGACGGTTTCATCAAACTGATCAAGATGCTCATTGGCCTGATCGTGTTTTGTGTGGTGGTCAGCGGCATCAGCGGTGCCGGCGACCTGAAGAAGGTCGGACGTATCGGCCTGAAATCGGTGATTTACTTTGAAGTACTGACCACCATCGCCTTGGTGATCGGTCTGGTCTTCGCCTTCAGCACCGGCATCGGCAGCGGCGCAAACATTCATCTGGAGCAGCTCTCCGCCTCCGACATGGGCGATATCGCCCAGCGCGGTCAGCACATGCACACCACCACGCAATTCCTGATGGACCTGATCCCGACCTCGGTGATTGGCGCCTTTGCCGACAACAACATCCTGCAAGTGCTGCTGTTTTCGGTGCTGTTCGGCAGCGCGTTGAACCTGGTGGGCGAAGCGGCCTCGGGCATCTCCCGGCTGATCAATGAACTGAGCCACGTGATCTTTCGGATCATGGGCATGATCGTGCGCCTGGCGCCGATTGGCGTGTTCGGCGCCATAGCCTTCACCACCAGCAAATATGGCCTGGATTCGCTGCAGCATCTGGGCAGCCTGGTCGGTCTGTTTTACCTGACGTGCGCTGCGTTCGTGTCGTTGATCCTCGGCCTGGTGATGCGCCTGTCCGGCCTGCGGATGTGGCCACTGCTGAAATACTTGCGCGAAGAACTGCTGATCGTCATGGGCACCGCTTCGTCTGATGCCGTGCTGCCGCAGATCATGCGCAAACTTGAGCATCTGGGCATCGGCAGCTCGACGGTCGGACTGGTGATTCCCACCGGTTACTCGTTCAACCTCGACGGGTTCTCGATCTACCTGACCCTGGCCATCGTGTTCATCGCCAACGCCACCGGCACGCCGCTGGCCATGACTGACCTGCTGACCATTTTGCTGGTGTCGCTGATCACCTCCAAAGGTGCCCACGGAATTCCCGGCTCGGCGCTGGTGATCCTCGCTGCCACCCTAACAGCGATCCCGGCGATTCCGGTGGTTGGCCTGGTGTTGGTGCTCGCGGTGGACTGGTTCATGGGCATCGGTCGGGCGTTGACCAACCTGATCGGCAACTGCGTCGCCACCGTGGCCATCGCCCGCTGGGAGAAAGACATCGATATCCAGCGCGCGAACAAGGTGCTTTCCGGTCAGGTGGGTTATACCTTCCAGCCGAGAAAACCGGTCGCGCCGGCGCATCAGCAGGAATTTTGAATCAAGTGGGAGACCGCCAGACGGCGGGCTCCCCTGCCTTTATCCATGGAGCAACCCGTGATTACCACTTCAACGGTCGTCAATTCAGTCGTAGAAAAACTTCGGGCCGCATTGGCCCGTGGTCAGTGGCGCTCCGGCGAGATGTTGCCGGGGCAGCGTGAACTGGCCGAGCAACTGGGCATCAGTCGCCCGAGCCTGCGCGAAGCCGTGATCGTGCTGGAAACCCTTGGTCTGGTGCGTTCAATGCCGGGCAAAGGTGTGGTGGTGCTGGACGCGCACCTCAGCGACAGCCAAAGCCATGACAGCGCGGTAGCCGGCGCGAGCCTGGAAGACGTGTTGCAACTGCGCTACACCCTTGAGCCGTTCATTGTCGGTCTGGTCGCGCAGTCGATCAGCAGCAAGGAAGTCGGGCAACTGCGCCTGACCCTGATGGACATGCGCGAAGCGCTGGAAGCCAACGACGCCGAGGCCGGGGTAAACGCCTACATCGCCTTCCACGAAGAATTGTTCACGCTGACGTCGAATCCGATTTTCCAGAGCGTGGTGCAGCAGACCAGCAACGCACTCAAACAAAGCGCCGAAGTGCTGCGTAATTCACCGGAACACCTGGCCGAGCGCCTGGAAGAAAACGAAGCCGTGGTGCGAGCGATCCGCAGCAAGAACAGCGCCCAGGCCAGTGCCGAAATGCGCCGGCACATCCTTCGCGAAGGACGGCGGATGGGCATCGAATTGAACATCCCGGACGACAACCTCGGCAGTTGAAACCTTTGGAACCGGAGACGGCCATGAACAGCTTCGCTTCACCGCAGACGCTTGTTGCCCTGCCCTTTCCCAACCGGGAGGAGGACCTGTATTCACGGGTTTTCGACGCCATTCTCGAACAGCACATTGATGCGGGCAGTCGTTTTACCGAAGAAAGCCTGGCGCAGATGTTCAACGCTCGTCGCAGTGATATCCGCAGTGTGCTGACGCGATTGGCGCATCAGCAGGTCATCGTACTTCGGGCGAATCATCGGCCGCGTGTTGCTGCGCTGGATGTCGAGCAGGTCCGGCAAACGCTGCATGCCAGGCGCCTGGCCGAGATCACCTTGGTGCGGTTGGCCTGTCAGCATTCGTGTCCGCAAGACTTGAAAAGCCTGGTTGCGTTGATCGATAGCGAGCGCGAATGTAACGCGCGTGGTTCGGCAATTCGGTTATCTGGGGAATTTCACCTACAGCTGGCGAAAATGGCCGGGAATGCTCCTTTGGCGCATTTTCTGGACAGTCTGGTGCCGCTGACGGCGTTGGCTGTTGCCCAGTTTGAGGGAAATGTAGCGGGTTATTGCGATTGGCAGGTGCATCAGGGGATTTTGGAGGCTGTGGAGTATCGGGATGAGGTCAAGGCGGTCGCCTTGCTGAATCAGCATCTAGATCATTTGGAAGAGGCGTTGGTGAGCTCAGAACTGCTACTCAGCCAGAATCGTGTTGCCGGTTAGGCCGCCTTCGCGAGCAAGCCCGCTCCCACAAGGGAATGCATTCCAACTGTGGGAGCGGGCTTGCTCGCGAAGAGGCCTTTTCAGCCACCGATAATGTCAGGGCTGCGCCGCCACCCGCGCAAACCCCTCTCGAATTTTCTCTTCCGGCAAATCATCGGCAATAAACACGATCACACTTTCCCGCGCTTCGTCCTCTGCCCATTCCGTGTCCCAGTCGAATCCGTACAACTTCAGAACCCCCTGGAACACCATGCGTCGCGGCTCGCCGGCAATGTTCAACACACCTTTGTAGCGCAGCAACTGCTTGCCGTGATCCTCCAACAGCTCATTCATGAACTCGCTGAGCTTGTCGATATCCAGCGGCTTGTCGGTGCGCAGCACGAGGCTGGAAATGCGGTCGATGGACGGCGCTTTGCTCACTGGACGCAGGCTGACGCCACCCCCGAGGTCGGCATTCAGGTTAAAACCACGCACGTCGAGCAATTCAGCCAGATCGATAGTGCCGTGATCGACCACGCGGATCGGTGCGCGTCGGTTGATGCGGGTGAGGCGCTCACTCAATGCGGCAAACGTCGGCTCGTCCACCAGATCGCGCTTGCTCACCAGCAAGCGGTCGGCGAAACCGATTTGCGCCTGGGCGATGGTTTGGGTCAGGTGAGTCTCGGCGTGCGCCGCGTCTACCAGGGTGATGATGCCGTCGAGGATGTAGCGCTCGCGCAGCTCTTCATCGATGAAGAAAGTTTGCGCCACCGGCGCCGGATCGGCCAGCCCGGTGCATTCGATCACCAGGCGGTCGAAGGCGATGTCGCCGCTGTCCAGGCGTTCGAGCAACAGGTACAGGGCTTTGGTCAGGTCGGTGTGGATGGTGCAGCAGACGCAGCCGTTGGAAAGAGTCATGACTTGTACCGGCTCGTCGCCCAACAGTTGGGTGTCGATACCGGCATCACTGAATTCGTTTTCGATCACGGCGATTTTCAGCCCATGCTCGGCTTTGAGCAGGTGGCGCAACAGCGTGGTCTTGCCAGCGCCGAGGAAGCCGCTGAGGATTGTTACCGGGATAGGGGGTAGCAAAAGAAAGTCTCCCATACACTGAAAAAACTGTAGGAGCCTGGCTTGCCAGCGATGGCGTCTTCAAGATCGCTATCGCCGGCAAGCCAGGCTCCCACAAGTTTGTGTTACTTAAGCTTCGTGCTTCAACAGCACTTCGGCCCACCCTTGCCACCGTAACGAGCTTCCTGGCGTTCGCGGAAGAACATTTCGTAGCTCATCACCGGTTTGTCCGGGTGTTTGGTTTGCATATGCTCGACGTAGTTGTCGTAGTCGGGCATGCCGACCATCAGGCGCGCGGCCTGACCGAGGTATTTACCGAGGCGACTCAGGTCATTGAACATGTTTGCAATCCTCGATTACGCGTCCGGCAGGGCCTGGAATGGCGCTTCTTTATCCGTACGTTCTTTCGTACCCCAAGAGGCGATGCCGACCTTGAGTGCGTAAAACAGGATACTGAAGACCACGAACAGGAACAGCGCTGTCAGCGTTGCGTTGGTGTAGGCATTGAAAATCACGTGCTGCATCTGCGTGATGTCCTTGGCCGGGGCGAGGAGCTGACCATTGGCCAGCGCATCGCTGTATTTCTTCGCCAGCGACAGGAAACCGATGGCCGGGTTGGCGTCGAACAGCTTGATGAAGCCTGCGGTGACGGTGCAGATCAGCAGCCAGACCGCCGGCAGCATGGTCACCCAGATGTAGCGCTGACGCTTCATTTTGATCAGCACAACCGTTGCCAACATCAGCGCGATACCGGCCAGCATCTGGTTGGAGATACCGAACAGCGGCCACAAGGTGTTGATGCCGCCCAACGGGTCGATCACGCCTTGGTAAAGCAACCAGCCCCACATCGCCACGCAACCGCCGGTGGCGATCAGGTTGGCGGCCCAGGATTCGGTACGTTTCAGCGCCGGCACGAAGGAGCCGAGCAAATCCTGGAGCATGAAGCGACCGGCACGGGTCCCGGCGTCGACCGCAGTCAGGATGAACAGCGCTTCGAACAAGATCGCGAAGTGGTACCAGAACGCCATGGTGTTTTCACCCGGCAGGACACTGTGCAGGATCTGCGCGATCCCCACCGCCAGGGTCGGCGCACCACCGGCACGGGCCAGAATGGTGGTTTCGCCAATGTCATGGGCCACCGCTTGCAGGGCTTCCGGGGTAATCGCAAAGCCCCAGCTGCTGACGGTTTGCGCGACCGCTACGACGTCACCACCGACGACGGCAGCCGGGCTGTTCATGGCGAAGTACACGCCCGGCTCGATCACCGAGGCGGCAACGATTGCCATGATGGCAACGAAGGATTCCATCAACATCGCGCCGTAACCGATATAACGGGAATTGACTTCGTTATCCAGCAGCTTCGGCGTGGTGCCGGAGGAGATCAACGCGTGGAAACCCGAGACCGCGCCACAGGCGATGGTGATGAACAGGAACGGGAACAGGCCGCCCTTCCACACTGGGCCGGTGCCGTCGATGAACTGGGTCAGCGCGGGCATTTTCAGCTCGGGCATGGTCACCAGAATGCCGATCGCCAACGCGATGATGGTGCCGATCTTCAGGAAGGTCGACAGGTAGTCGCGCGGGGCGAGGATCAGCCACACCGGTAATACCGCTGCAACAAAACCGTAGCCGATCAGCATCCAGGTAATCTGGATCCCGGTGAAGCTGAACGCCTTGGCCCACACCGGATCAGCCGCGATCTGCCCACCGAGCCAGATCGAACCCAGCAGCAACGCCACGCCGACCACGGAGATTTCACCGATGCGGCCCGGACGGATGTAGCGCATGTAAATGCCCATGAACATCGCAATCGGGATGGTCGCCATCACCGTGAAGATGCCCCAAGGGCTTTCGGCCAGGGCTTTCACCACGATCAGCGCCAGCACCGCGAGGATGATGATCATGATCAGGAAGCAGCCAAACAGCGCGATGGTGCCGGGGATACGGCCCATTTCTTCGCGGACCATATCGCCCAGCGAACGACCGTTGCGGCGCGTGGACATGAACAGGACCATGAAGTCCTGAACGGCACCGGCCAGCACCACGCCAGCAATCAGCCACAAAGTGCCGGGCAGATAACCCATCTGCGCCGCCAACACCGGCCCGACTAGCGGCCCCGCGCCAGCGATGGCCGCGAAGTGGTGACCGAAAAGGATGTGTTTGTTGGTCGGAACGTAGTCCAGACCGTCATTATTGAGTACGGCGGGGGTGGCCCGTCGCGGGTCGAGTTGCATCACATTGTTGGCAATGAACAGACTGTAGTAGCGATACGCGACCAGATAAATGGCCACGGCAGCGACCACAATCCACAAGGCGTTGATCGCCTCACCTCGGCGCAATGCCACCACACCCAGGGCACACGCGCCGACGATTGCCAGCAGCAGCCAGGGTAAATGGCGTAGCGGGCTATTATTATTTTTCATTTTATGATTCCAGCCAGAGTGGACAAGAAAGACAGCCACCCCGAGTTTAGCGCTCCTGACGGCAAAGGCCATACCCCGACATTTGTCTAGACGCCCGCCTGCGCTGGCAGGCTTTAATAATGCGGGTCTATAGTCAGCGTACCTTTCCGAGGATTGCGCCATGAGCGAACACGCAGCCGAACGCCGCCGCTTCAAACGTATCGAGTTCGACGCCCAAACCGAACTGCGTCAGGACGAATACATCTGGCAAGTGAAGTTGATTGATCTGTCGCTTAAGGGGCTGTTGGTCGAGAAACCCGAGCCGTGGCTGGGCAATCGGGAGCATCACTTTTGCGTCGATATTCATCTGACGCCTGAAGTCGCGATCAAGATGGATGTGCTACTGACCCACGATGACCGTGGCCAACTCGGCTTCGTCTGCAAACACATCAGCCTGGAATCCATCGAGCGCCTGCGGCGGTTGATCGAACTCAACCTGGGGGACCCGCAAGAGCTGGAACGTGAGCTGGGCGCCCTGATTGAAGTTTGAACCGATGCGCTACTCCCTGTAGGAGCCGGGCTTGCCCGCGATGACGGCTTCACTTTCAACATAATCGTTGAATGACAGGTCGCTATCGCGGGCAAGCCCGGCTCCTACGGGGTTGGGGATTATTCGAACAAGGCGTCGAGGGCCTGCTCAAGACGGGTGACGGCAATAATCTGCAACCCCGGAGGCGCTTCTTTCGGCGCATTGCCCTTGGGCACGATGGCGCGCTTGAAGCCGTGCTTGGCGGCTTCTTTCAGGCGTTCCTGACCGCTGGGCACCGGACGTACTTCGCCAGACAGGCCAACCTCGCCAAACACCAACAGATCATGGGGCAATGGCCGGTTGCGCAAACTGGACATGACGGCCGCCATCAATGCCAGGTCAGACGCTGTCTCCAACACCTTCACACCACCGACCACGTTGAGAAACACGTCCTGATCGTGGGTCGGAATGCCGCCGTGACGGTGCAGAACCGCCAGCAACATCGCCAGTCGATTCTGATCCAGCCCCAGCGTGACCCGGCGCGGGTTGGCCAAATGGCTGTCATCCACCAAGGCCTGGACTTCCACCAGCATGGGCCGCGTCCCTTCCCACGTCGCCATGACCACACTCCCAGGGACTTCCTCCTGCGCGCGTGTGAGAAAAATCGCTGACGGGTTAGAGACTTCTTTCAGACCCTTGTCCGTCATGCCGAACACACCCAATTCGTTGACCGCGCCGAAACGGTTTTTCACCGCTCGCAACAAACGCAAACGCCCATCGGATTCGCCTTCGAAATACAGCACGGTATCGACCATGTGCTCCAGCACACGCGGACCGGCCAGCGCGCCTTCCTTGGTCACGTGACCGACGAGGAAAATCGCAGTGCCGCTCTGCTTGGCATAACGCACCAGCAAGGCCGCACTCTCGCGAACCTGAGAGACGCCGCCCGGTGCCGATTGCAGTTGTTCGGTGAAGATCGTCTGGATCGAGTCGATCACCATGACCTTGGGCTTTTCTACTCGGGCCGTGGCGATGATGGTTTCGATGCAGGTTTCGGTCATCACTCGCAGTTGGTCCTGCGGCAAACCCAGGCGGCGGGCGCGCATGGCCACTTGTTGCTGCGACTCTTCGCCGGTGACGTACAGCGCCGGCATGCTTTTGGCGAGGTTGCACAACGTTTGCAGGAGGATGGTCGATTTACCGATGCCCGGGTCACCGCCGATCAGCACCACCGAACCGTCGACCAAGCCACCGCCCAACACTCGATCAAGTTCACTGGAGGCGGTGGAAAAACGCGGAATTTCTTCGACACTGACTTCGGCCAGGGTCTTGATCTGGGCCTGCTGGCCGGTCCAGCCGGTGCGTCCGCTCGGGGCGGCGGCACCACCGCTTTCCACCATGGTTTCGGTCAGCGTGTTCCAGGCCCCGCACTCGCCGCATTGGCCGGCCCACTTGGGGAAGGTTGAGCCACACTCGGTGCAGCCGTACATGCGCTTGGCCTTGGCCATCTGAACTCCCGGCAAAAACCGCGATGATAGCTCAGCTGGCGTCAATCAGCGCGGCGTGGCGGTACGGATTTCGCCGCTGGCCAGACGCGTGGCACTGTTGCCCAACGGATCTTCGGCCTCCAGGTCCGCGCCTTTGGCCTTGAGTGCGTCGAGCAGTTCGGCACGCTTGAACAAACCGGCGTACATCGCAGCCGTTTGCCCCGCGCCGTTGCGTTGGTCGGGGCTGCAATTGGCCAACAGCAACGTCCGGGCAATCTGCATTTCCCCTTTGAAAATCGCCCCCATCAATGCCGTGTTGCCTCGCTGGTCCTGAGCGCAGGCATCCGCGCCGGCGGCGAGCAAACGCTCCACTGCAGCGGTCTGGCCGTGGTAGGCCGCCAGGATCAGCGCGGTGTAACCCTTACTGTCGCGGGTATCGAGTGAGTATCCAGCCTCAATGAACGTGTCGAGCATGGGCACATCGCCACGGCGGGCGGCCTCGAAGTAGTAATTCTGCAGTTGAGCAGACAGCGCCGCCGAATCGTCGGGTGTCGTGGAAAAGGCACTGGTCGAGAGCAACGCCAGCCACACAAACAGATAAATACGCATCGCACACTCCTTGACCCGACGGGACCTCACCGGAGGTCCCGCATTTCAGGCAAACGCGGTCAGTCGACCAGGTTGGCCGCCAGCGCCGTGACCCGGCTCAGGTCACCCTTGGCCACCTTGGTCACGCCTGTCCCGTATTCCGGGTCGGCCTTGTACAGAAACGACAGGATGATGTGCTTGCTCTCGTCATCAGTTGTCGCGAGCGAACCACCAAAACTCTCGATAAGGTCGTTCCGCTCTTTTTTGCTGAAGGAGCGATACAAATCACCGGCCTGCTTGAAGTTTTGCTCGCGCTGGATCTTCGCCTGCTGGGTGCTGCCCGTCAGCGCCGATTGGCTGTAACGCGCGGTTTGCGGCTCTTCGCGGGGCATCAAACGGCTCGGCTGATAGTTCACACCTGTGCTGCTGTGACCGATGTTCATCGCGCCGTCCTGATTACCGTTATTCACGGCAACTTTTGGCGCATTGATCGGCAACTGCAGTGCATTGGCACCCAGGCGATAGAGTTGAGTATCGGCATAGGAGAACACTCGCCCTTGCAATAGGCGATCTTCCGAAGGCTCGATGCCGGGAACCAGATTGGCCGGAGCCATCGCCACTTGTTCGGTTTCCTGGAAGACATTCGAAGGATTACGATCCAGGATCATTTGTCCAACTTTTCGTTCAGGAACTCCTGGCCAGATCTTCGTCGCGTCCAATGGATCGAAATCAAACTTGTACAAGTCTTGAGATTTTACAACCTGAACGTACAAGTCCCATTTCGGAAAGTCACCCTTGTTAATATGAGTGGCCAAATCATTGGTCATGTGGCTGTAATCTTTTCCTTGAACTTTCGACACCGACTCAGGATCGAGATTATTAATCCCCTGCAAACTTTTCCAGTGAAACTTCACATAATGCACATCGCCTTTGGCGCTAACTAACTTGTAGGCGTGTACGCCGTTTCCGTCCATCTCCCGATAACTGGCCGGTGTGCCCGAGTTGGAATACAACTCGGTCAGGGTGCGAGTGGCTTCAGGAACATGGGAAAAGAAATCAAATCGCCGCGAATCATCGTCGAGGTTGGTGCGCGGGTCTGGTTTAAACGCGTGGACCATGTCTGGAAACTTGATCGCATCACGGATGAAGAAGGTCGGGAAATTGTTTCCCACCAGGTCCCAGTTGCCGTCGGCGGTGTAGAACTTGGTGGCGAAACCACGAGGGTCGCGCAGGGTTTCCGGTGAATGGTTGCCATGAACGACGGCGGAGAAACGTACGAACACTGGTGTGCTCTGACCGCCAGCAAAGACTTTCGCCTTGGTCAGGTCGCTCAGGTCATTGGTCACGGTGAAAGTGCCGTGGGCGCCGGTGCCACGAGCATGCACCACACGTTCAGGAATGCGCTCCCGGTCAAAGCGCTGCAGCTTCTGGATCAGTTGCACGTCCTGCAACAGCACCGGGCCGGTAGCGCCCGCGGTTTGCGAGTTCTGGTTATCGCCCACGGCAGCGCCGTTATCACGGGTCAGGTTGGCAGCATGGACGGAGAAGGACAGCAGGCTGGCGGTTAAAACGCCAAGGGTACGCCGATGGGGAAAAGTCCCAAGGCCAAGGGTAGAAGTCATATCAGGTTCCTCTGTTTTCAAGGCGCACTCCCAGTGCGCTGACCCGAGGCTAGAGGCCGAAGCGGTAAAACTTAAATAGAAATAACGCAACGTGATGATTCAGATATTTATGTCGCTAATCAGTCAGTTAGCGCGTACTTCGCGCGCGATTGCTGGCACTTTGCAAACTAATTGCCGGCAGACAGGTCGATAGTCACGAGCATTGTAATGAGGTGTTTCGAGCACGAGTCCTTTTGCTGAATTACACTGCGTTCACCAACCTCATCTGTAACAAGGAAATAACCTATGGGCGTGATAAGTGAGTTCAAGGCCTTCGCGGTCAAAGGTAATGTGATCGACATGGCCGTCGGTATTATCATCGGCGCCGCCTTCGGCAAGATCGTCACGTCGTTTGTCGGCGACGTGGTCATGCCGCCTATTGGCTTGTTGATCGGCGGGGTGGACTTCAGTGATCTGGCCATTACGCTCAAGGCTGCCGAAGGCAATGCCCCGGCCGTGGTGCTGGCCTACGGTAAATTCATCCAGAGCATGATTGACTTCATCATTGTCGCGTTCGCGATTTTCATGGGGATCAAAGCGATCAACCAACTGAAGCGCGAAGAAGCCGTGGCCCCAACACTGCCACCGGTTCCGACCAAGGAAGAAGAGTTGTTGAGTGAGATCCGCGATCTGCTCAAGGCCCAGAACAATCGGCCCTGAAGGCTGGATGTAAACAGAAACGGCGCCCTTGAGGCGCCGTTTTTTTTTACCAGAAGTTTTCCACAGCCACCTGGCCGGGTCGTCGGCTGAGGCTCAGGTGCATGTCGCGCTGCTTGAGCAGCTTGCGCGTGTCGTCGATCATCTGCGGGTTACCGCAGAGCATGACCCGCGAATGCTCGGGCGTCAGCGCCACGCCTGCTGCCCGCTCCAGCTCGCCATTTTCGATCAGCGTGGTGATTCGTCCGTTAAGGGCGCCCGGGTGTTGTTCGCGAGTGACGGTGGCGATGAACTGCAATTTGTGAGCGTATTCGGCCAGATAATCGCGCTGTCCCAACTCGGCGATCAGCGCCTGATACGCCAGTTCCCGAGCCTCACGCACGCTGTAGACAAGGATGATGCGCTCGTACTTCTCCCACACCTCGAAGTCCTGCAGGATCGACAGGAACGGGGCAATGCCGGTGCCTGTGGATAACAACCAGAGGTCACGCCCATCGACGAAGCGGTCCGGGGTCAAATAACCAAAGGCCTGGCGGTCGACCAGCAAGGTATCACCGACCGCCAGTCGACTCAGTTCGCTGGTGAACTCACCCCCCGGCACCACGATGGAGAAGAACTCGAGAAACTCATCATGGGGTGACGACACCATCGAATAGGCACGCCAGACCGTACTGCCATCGGCCTTGGTGACACCTAGCCGGGCGAACTGCCCGGCCCTGAAGCGAAAGCCCGGATCTCTCGTGGCTCGCAGCGTAAACAGGTTTGGGGTCAACGGCTGGACGTCGAGCAAGGTTTGGCGAGTGTATTTTTCGGCACTGGCGGTCATGGGACGCTCCATTGAACTGTTATCACCAGTGTCGCGCAAACCAGGCGATGTAAACACCTGTGATTTGTAGTGTCTTTGGAAATGAGATCCACTGCTAGTTTGGTATTAGTTGTACAGTTACTGTTGTATTGTCGATCGCTGGGATCAAAGTTGTACAAAACATAATAAGTAGAATGATATACGTCATGTGAAATAATTTTATGAATCTGAAAAGCTAAGAACTAGATATGCACTTTAGATAATTTTCAAGAGCAAAAAATTGCAGCATCTTTGTAGGATTGCTCCTACACTCCGGGCGTGCTGGATCTCGGATCCAATTCGCACCCCAAAGATGTCCACATGGAGTTACTGCAATGGAAATGTGGAAGGAGTCACGGTTAAGACAGATATTTGAAGCCAAGGAAGTTAAGCCCGCTTATGAGATTTCACTCAAGCTGGCCCAGAGTCTTGGCTTCAATTTTTGTGCTTTTTCAATAACATCACCCGCGGTTATGCTTCATCACGACACCGTAAATTTTAACAACTACCCAGTTGATTGGAATACGACCTATGAACATGGCCATTTCGGTGACATAGACCCAATACTGGCTCATTGCAATCAATCAGAGCTGCCGATCCTTTGGGACGACAAGGTCTTCGCAAAAGTACCTGAGCTGAGACAGACGCAAAAAAATCAAGGCTTGCGGTTTGGCTGGTCACAGTCGATTCATCACGGCTGCGGTCTGCGCAGCATGCTTAGCCTGGCCAGAAGCAACAAACCGATTACTGCCGATGAATGGTATGGACATCTGGGCTACGCCATTCTAATCAACCGCCATTTGAATGGGCTCGTGGCTCAAAAGCTGCGACAACGCCTGCCGGCGGAGAGCACGCCTCATTTATCGACGCGCGAAATCGAAATCCTGAAATTGTCCGCCGACGGCAAGACGGCTTGCGAGTGTTCCATGATTCTCAACATCGCTGAGCGCACCGTCAATTTTCACGTGCACAGCTTCATCCAGAAATTTGGCGTAAACAACAAGATTGCCGCGGTGATAAAGGCAGTGAGGGCTGGCGCCATCTGAAACCACACGCGTTGCGGAAAACCCACGGGTAATCCAGCAGAAAAAAACGTACCATTTGCGGTCCCCTGAGTGATGTCGTGTATATCTTCACGACGCCGTGCACTCGGACGGTCCCGCCCGCTACAACGCCTCCGGCAGCGGGACACACTTCCGTTGACTACCCAGAGCCCCGCCTCATGCCCCTGCTCGAAACACCCTTCGCCCAACTTGACCTGATCCGTCAGCCAGAACAGCAGAATGAACCGCTGCAAGCGTTCGATGCCGCCGACGAATACCTGCTCAACCACCTGGCCGAACAACAGCCCTCGGCCGAGACTCGGGTACTGGTGTTGAACGACAGTTTTGGAGCATTGGCCGCCAGCCTCGCGGGCAAGGTCCGAGTGATCAGCAGTGGCGACTCGTTCCTGGCCTTTCAGGGGCTGGAAAAAAATCTGATCCGTAACGGCCAGGCGTTTGATGCGGTGCCGAGCGTGCCTGCCAGCGAAGCGCTCAGTGGCCCGTTTGACCGGGTATTGATTCGGGTGCCGAAAACCCTGGCGTTGCTGGAAGAACAACTGATTCGCCTGCATGGCCAACTGGCGCCGGGCGCGCAGGTGATTGCGGCGGCGATGATCAAGCACCTGCCACGTGCTGCCGGTGACCTGCTGGAACGCTATATCGGCCCGGTACAAGCTTCCCTGGCGGTGAAAAAGGCCCGGCTATTGATCGCCACACCGCAAGCAAAAGCCCCGGTCGTGTCCCCCTACCCTTCGCGCTATCAGCTGGATGAGCCGGCCATTGCACTGCTGAACCACGCCAACGTGTTCTGCCGCGAAGGGCTGGACATCGGCACCCGGGCCTTTCTGCCGCACCTGCCGAAAAACCTCGGCACCGCGCGAGTGGCCGACCTCGGTTGTGGTAACGGCGTGCTGGCCATCGCCAGTGCTCTGCAAAACCCCGAGGCGCAGTACACGCTGGTGGACGAGTCGTTCATGGCGGTGCAATCGGCCGCCGAGAACTGGCGCGCCGCGCTGGGCGACAAAGCGGTCATTGTTCGGGCCGGCGACGGTCTGGCCGGGCAGGAAGCTCAATCGCTGGACGTGGTGTTGTGCAATCCGCCGTTCCATCAACAACAGGTCGTCGGCGACTTTCTCGCCTGGCGCATGTTCCAGCAGGCCCGAGAGGCGTTGGTGGTGGGTGGCGCGCTGTACATCGTCGGCAACCGTCACCTGGGTTACCACAGCAAACTCGCGAAGTTGTTCCGCGGCGTCGAACAAGTGGCCGCCACGCCAAAGTTCGTGATTCTCAAAGCCCGCAAATAAACCGGGATCAAAAAAAACCCTCCATGCGGGAGGGTTGTGAATCCGTGCCGCCAAGGCAACGGGATGGGATCTTCAGTGTGTGGTCAGACCTGCCGCATTCATGAACATGCGCATAAGACTGGCCACGATAAACAGGGCGCCGACGCTACCGGCCCAGATCAGGGCCAGCCATCCAAGCCGCTGCAACAGCGGCTTTTTTTCGGCTTCTTTAATGTCGTGCAGGGAATGTTTGCCGGTCATTGCATCGATCCTCAGGTAGATCGATGGCGCCTGTCAGGACGCCATCGCGAGCACGCTCGCTCCCACAGTGTCAGTGATAACCGTCTTCATGGGTGACCTTGCCGCGGAACACGTAGTAGCTCCAGAAGGTGTAGCCCAGGATGAACGGGATGATGAACAGCGTGCCCACCAGCATGAAACCCTGGCTTTGCGGTGGCGCGGCGGCGTCCCAGATCGAGATCGACGGTGGCACGATGTTCGGCCACAGACTGATACCCAAACCGCTGTAGCCAAGGAAGATCAGCACCAGCGTCAACAGGAACGGCGTGTAGTGCGCATTGCGGGCGACGGCGCGGATCAAACCGTACATGGTCACCAGCACCAGAATCGGCACCGGCATGAACCAGAACAGGTTGGGCAGCGTAAACCAGCGGGCAGCGATTTCGCCGTGAGCCAGCGGCGTCCAGATGCTGACGATACCGATCACTGCCAACACCACAAAGGCCAGCGGCCGCGCCAGGTCGTGCATCTGCTCTTGCAACTTGCCTTCGGTCTTCATGATCAGCCACGTGCAACCCAGCAGCGCATAAGCCACCACCAGCGCCACGCCGCAGAACAGAGTGAACGGTGTCAGCCAGTCCAGTGAACCACCGGCAAACTGGCGATTGACCACCGGCAATCCATCAATGAAGGCGCCCAACGCCACGCCCTGAAAGAAGGTCGCGGTGACGGAGCCGCCGATGAAGGCCTTGTCCCAGAGGTGACGCTTGTCGTCCCTGGCCTTGAAACGAAACTCGAAGGCCACGCCCCGGAAGATCAAGCCGATCAGCATCAGAATCAGCGGCAGGTACAACGCCGAAAGCACCACCGAATAGGCCAGCGGGAAGGCGCCAAACAACGCGGCACCGCCCAGTACCAGCCAGGTTTCATTACCGTCCCAGACCGGGGCGACCGTGTTCATCATCACGTCGCGGTCGGTCTTGCCCGGGATGAACGGGAAGAGAATCCCGATCCCCAGGTCGAAACCGTCCATGACCACGTACATCATGATGCCGAAGATGATGATCACGGCCCAGATCAGCGGAAGATCAATACCCATGACTCAAATCTCCTTGGTCAGGCTGTGGTCACTGTCGGCGCCATCATCGTCAGCGGCGGACAGCGGACGGGCCGGTGTACGTTTCTGCCCAGGCCCACCGTCGTTGGTTTCCTTGCCTTCGTCGATCTTCGGCCCTTTGCGCACCAGGCGCATCATGTAGCCCAGACCCGCTCCGAACAGCGCGAAATACACCACCACGAACAGAATCAACGTGATGCTCATCTGCAGGAAACTATGGTTGGAAGAGGCGTCCGCCGTGCGCATCAGTCCGTAGACTACCCACGGCTGACGGCCGATTTCGGTGGTAAACCATCCCGCGAGGATTGCGATCAGGCCCGACGGCCCCATCCACAACGCCAGGTAAAGGAACGGTCGCGAGGTATAGAGCTTGTCGCTCTTGCGCAGCCAAAGGCTCCACAACCCGGTGAAGATCATCAGGAAGCCGAGGCCAACCATGATCCGGAACGACCAGAACACGATGGTCGAATTGGGCCGGTCTTCAGGCGGGAACTCCTTGAGCGCCGGGACTTGCTTGTCCAGCGAGTGAGTGAGAATCAGACTGCCCAGATAAGGAATCTCGACGGCAAATTTGGTTTTCTCGGCTTTCATGTCCGGCCAGCCGAACAGGATCAACGGCGTCGGTTCGTCGCCGATGTTTTCCCAGTGACCTTCGATCGCGGCAATTTTCGCCGGCTGATGCTTGAGCGTGTTGAGGCCGTGGAAGTCACCGATAACGGCTTGAATCGGCGCCACGATCAAGGCCATCCACATGGCCATCGACAGCATGGTGCGGATCGCCGGGTTGTCCTTGCCGCGCAACAAGTGCCAGGCCGCCGAGGAACCAACAAAGAACGCGGTGGCGACGAATGCCGCCGTCGCCATGTGCATCAGGCGATAGGGGAACGAAGGGTTGAAGATCACCGCCAGCCAGTCGGTGGGGATCACTTGACCGTTGACGATTTCGAAACCCTGCGGCGTCTGCATCCAGCTGTTGGACGCCAGGATCCAGAAGGTCGAGATCAACGTGCCAATGGCCACCATGACCGTGGCGAAGAAGTGCAGCTTGCGCCCGACCTTGTTCCAGCCAAACAGCATGACGCCCAGGAAACCGGCTTCCAGGAAGAACGCGGTCAACACCTCGTAGGTCAGCAATGGCCCGGTCACCGAGCCGGCGAAGTCCGAAAAACGGCTCCAGTTGGTGCCGAACTGATAAGCCATCACCAGCCCTGAGACCACCCCCATGCCGAAGTTGACGGCAAAGATCTTCGACCAGAAGTGATACAGGTCGCGGTAGGTGTCGTTATGGGTTTTCAGCCACAAACCTTCGAGTACCGCCAGGTAACTCGCCAGACCAATGGTGATGGCCGGAAACAGAATGTGGAAAGAAATGGTAAACGCGAACTGCATTCGGGCGAGATCAAGTGCCTCTAAACCGAACATAAGTCTTCCTCTGTCAGGTAATACGGCTGCTGGCTGGAAGCCTGCACCCAACGGCCCCCACGGCTATGGAGTGCGGCGAATTCGAATTCGTTCTTTTTATTGAAAGCCTCACAACGCAGGGAGTCTGGCCTGATGGCCGCCGGATCAATTCCTGGTGGGGTTTTGATCTGGATCAATCAACGTTGAAAGAGTAGTCCCATTTCCGGGGATGAACCGCGTGGTCTTTTGCCGCGTGACAAGTTGCCTCATGGCGATCGTTACAGGTAGATACATCTCCCCTGTGGGAGCGAGCCTGCTCGCGAAGCGGTGTGTCGGGCAGTTCGGTATCGACTGATAGGAGCCAGCTCGCTCCCACAGGGGGAATGGGCGTGTTTTCGAGATCGGTGCCTAGCTAACTATATTTTCGAGGGCCGCAACTTCTGGTTACAGGTTGGTGATAACCTCGCCCTTCCCCTCTCCCAGATTTCCCCGCAGATGCCCAGCCAAGAGCCCTTGCTGTTACGTCATCACCGTCCTTTCATCGCGTTCTGGCTGGCTCGGGTGTTCACCGCCAGTGGTTTTCAGATGCTCACCGTGGCCATTGGCTGGAACCTGTACCAGTTGACCGGCAACGTGCTGGATTTGGGCCTGGTGGGGTTGGTGGAATTTGCCCCGCGTGTGCTGTTCATGCTGCACACCGGGCACGTTGCGGACCGTTATGACCGGCGCAAAGTCGCGGCGATCTGCCAGTCGCTGCAAGCGTTGATCGCCCTGTCGCTGGCCATCGGCAGTGCCACCGATCACGTCACCCGCGAGATGATCTTCATCCTCGCGTTCCTGCTCGGCGCTGCGCGCTCTTTCGAAATGCCCACCACCCAGGCCCTGTTGCCGAGCATCGTGCCCAGTGCGCTGTTTCCTCGCGCAGTGGCCGCCGCCCAATCGGCGCAACAGTCAGCCACCATCGTCGCCCCGGCGCTCGGCGGTTTGCTCTACGCCTTCGGCAGCGTCTGGGTGTATGGCCCGACCGTCATCCTCTACCTCATCGCCTGTGGGTTGATGCTCAACTTGCCGGCCCGGCAGACGCCGCTGAACAAGGGCAAGGCGACGCTGGATTCGCTGCTGGCCGGTATCCGCTTCATTCGCAGTCGCCCGGACATTCTCGGGGCAATTTCTCTGGACCTGTTTGCGGTCTTGCTCGGCGGCGCGACGGCGCTGCTGCCGGTGTTTGCCAAGGACATCCTGCTGACCGGCCCGTGGGGGCTGGGCCTGCTGCGTTCTGCGCCAGCCGTCGGTGCGCTGTTGATGTCGCTGTTCCTGGCGCGGTTCGCGGTTGAACGCAACGTCGGACGAGTGATGTTCACCGCTGTCGGTGTGTTCGGCGTCGCCACCATCGCCTTCGGTCTGTCGACCTCGTTCTGGTTCTCGCTGGCGGTGCTGGTGGTGCTGGGCGCGGCCGACATGATCAGCATGGTGATCCGCGCCTCGTTCGTGCAGTTGGAAACTCCGGACGAAATGCGCGGCCGGGTCAGCGCCGTGAACGGCCTCTTCATCGGCGCCTCGAACCAGTTGGGCGAATTCGAATCCGGGCTGACCGCCCACTGGTTCGGCACCGTGCCGGCGGTGGTCATGGGCGGGATCGGCACGCTGGTGGTAACCGGGGCCTGGGTGAAACTGTTCCCGACCTTGGCCAATCGCGATCGCATGCATGTGCCGGTGGAGGAAGTGAAGGTCTGAAGCAGGTGCCAGGCACAAATTTGCCGACTAGGTGCAATACATAGATACCGCATCAGGTGTAATGTATCGCCTTACACTTGCTCGATGATCAAATCCTTTCAGCACAAGGGCCTTCGTGGCTTCTATGAAACAGGTTCGACTCGAGGGATTCGCGCAGACCATGCGAAGCGTCTGTCTCGGATACTTCAGTTCATGGATCGCGCAACGCTACCCGGCGATCTAGACCTTCCGGGATGGCGACTGCATCCACTCAGAGGGGAGTTGGCCGAATTCTGGTCGCTGAGTGTTTCAGGGAACTGGCGAGTTGTTTTTCGGTTTATCGGTTCAGATATCGAACTGATCGACTATCTGGACTACCACTGACAGGAGGCAGGCAATGCCCATGCACAACCCGCCACACCCTGGCGAAACACTCTTGATGGATGTATTACCTGAACTCGGCATCAGCGTTACGGAACTGGCCCGTCATCTGGGTTTTGCACGACCGCACCTTTCTCGGGTTCTGCATGGCCACGCACCCATCAGCCCGGATCTGGCCGTGCGCCTGGAGCGGGCGGGGATTGGCAAGGCTCGCATGTGGCTAGGGGTTCAGACTGATTACGATCTCTGGCAAGCGGAACAGCGCGAACAACCGGCGATCAAGCCCATCGCCATCCACGCCTGACATCTCCTCACGCCAGCATCTCCCCCGCCACCGCCATGCGCGTGGCTTTGCCGCAGAGTTGCTCCACCAGCGTCAGGGCAAATGCCAAAGCGGCCCCGGAACCCTGGGCGGTCACGCAGTTGCCGTCGACCACCACCGGTTGGTCGATGAAGTTGCAACCTGACAGCTGATGGCTGGCGGAGGGCAGGCACGTCATGCGCCGCTGACGCAATACGCCGAAGTGTTGCAGCGCGACCGCCGGAGCCTCGGCGATGCCGGCGAACAGTCGCCCGGCGGCGGCTTGATCCTTGATCAGTTGTTGCAGGGGTTGATGGGCCGCCAAGTGTTGCGCGCCCACGGCGCCGCCCGGCAAGGCGATCAAGTCGAACGGCTGGGCCAGCAAGTCGACCAGCATGGCATCGGCCGTGAGCCGGGTGCCACGGGCGCAGGTGAGCATGCGCCGCCCCTCGATGCTGGCCACCACCACTTCAACGTTGGCGCGGCGCAACACATCGACGAGGGTTACTGTTTGCAGGTCATCGATGCCCTCGGCGAGGGTAATCAAAGCTCTAAAGGTCATGGGCGAAGTCCACAGGATGATCTTTAAAGCGTAGTCAGCTTTCCTGACGCATGTTCGAGCGCAGCCGTTACTTGCTGCCGTTATTTGATGTAGAGCTGCGTCGACATCGTGTTGCCCGGCGGGTTGATCGAGGTGTTGCTGAAGGTGAAGCTGCCGCTCTGCTTGCCGTCCAGGTCCATGACGTACAGATAGCCGACGGTTTTTCTCCCGACAGTACACTCGGTCAGGTTACCGGTATCAAACGCACACACCGGCGTGCGGGTGCCGTTCACTTCGAACCCGTCCAGTGCGACATACGCCTGACGGCCATAGCCGACCTCCAGCACGTAGACCTTGATGTGCGGTCCGCTGTGGTCGCACCGCGTCTGGTCCTGCCCCTCGGCGATGTCTTCAAAACCGCAACCGGGCGATTCGACCTTGAGCACTTTCAGCTGGCTCAACGCTGGCGCCATCGCAGCCGAAGCGTTTTGTGCCCCCAGCAACAAGGCCATCACGACGCCAATCACGGCGATCACACGCGTTTTCATGCAATACATAACTACCCCCAAAATCAGCGCGCAGTATGGCTCACTTCGCTTGACGGCAAAACATCGACGACGATCGCAGCCATAAGCAGCCATAACCCCACGCTGCTGGTATGATGCGCGGCTTTTTCCGGCCCACAGTAATTTCCCAGGCGCGTTCAGCGGTCTGTGCTTTGCTGTTGAGGTCGATACATTCACGGCGCCGGGCGCGCCACGGGGAGCAGACATGCTGGAAAGGCTGTTTCAACTCAAGGCACACAACACCAACGTGCGGACCGAGATTCTGGCGGGCGTCACGACTTTCTTGGCCATGGCCTACATTCTGTTCGTCAACCCGAGCATCCTCGGCGAGACCGGCATGGACAAGGGCGCGGTGTTCGTCGCCACCTGTCTGGCCGCGGCGATTGGCTCCACGATCATGGGCCTGATCGCCAACTACCCGATCGCGCTCGCGCCGGGCATGGGCTTGAACGCCTTCTTCACCTACACCGTGGTCCTGCACATGGGCCACACCTGGCAAGTGGCGCTGGGTGCGGTGTTTATCTCGGCGGTGTGCTTCTTCC
>Ga0302169_10000119_pt1 | contig 25771 bp, 24 predicted proteins | sample I_Fen_N1_3_FD_193493 | JGI IMG/M metagenome (GOLD analysis project Ga0302169, IMG submission 193493) | Peat permafrost microbial communities from Stordalen Mire near Abisko, Sweden - I_Fen_N1_3 | ecosystem: Environmental > Terrestrial > Soil > Wetlands > Permafrost | place: Sweden: Abisko...
TACCTGTCGGACCACAAGGCCGAGACCCTCGACCGCGTGGTACAGGTGGCGCAAACCTTTGCTCGTGAGCACAGCAATGGCGAACGTCAGTTCATGCTCGCCGCCGGCAGTGCCGGGATCGAAGCCGCGACCAATATCGTGGTGCGCGAGGCCAACCGCACCATGCTGTTGTACGTGTATGGCGCGGTGATCTTGCTTTGTTTCATCACCTTTCGCAGCTGGCGCGCGGTGGTCGTGGCGGTAGTTCCATTGATGCTGACCTCAATCCTCTGCGAGGCGTTGATGGTCGGGCTGGGCATGGGGGTGAAGGTCGCCACGCTGCCCGTCATCGCCCTCGGCGTCGGGATCGGCGTGGACTACGCCTTATACCTGTTGAGCGTGCAATTGGCACAGCAACGTGCCGGCCTGTCGCTGACCGAGGCTTACCGCAACGCCGTGGCGTTCACCGGCAAAGTGGTGGCGCTGGTGGGCATCACCCTGGCCGCCGGCGTCATCACCTGGGCCTGGTCGCCGATCAAGTTCCAGGCCGACATGGGCATCTTGCTGACGTTCATGTTTGTCTGGAACATGCTCGGGGCGTTGATTCTGGTTCCTGCGCTTTCGCATTTTCTCTTGAAAAATGTCAGTAAGTGAATGGGATCTACGGTCCGTTTTCAGCGCACTGGAGGTCTGGCAGGTGGGGCTGCTGGCACCGCCGGTGATGACATCCGAATGCTGACGGCTGGAATAACGCATGCTTTGTTGTTAGGAAAAATGCCAAGTTCCAGTGGTCAGCGTTTTGTTTACCTGGGCTTGGCATGCCCAAGTTCCGGCATGCGTAGTTCAACCTGTAGCCGTTCGGGAAGATCAAGGATCAAGTGGCGGAGACGGTCGCCGCTGTGTTCGGGTTTTCTAGCTGTTTAATCCAGGTATCAAGTTCCTTGACCATCTTGTTGACCTCGCTGTCTTCCTGTTCCGAAGGGCGAATGATGGCGTTCCAGGCGATATCCAGGCCGTCATTGAGCGCCGCCCACGCCAGTTCCCCACGCTCCAGGCTGGGGGTCACCAGGTCGCGCTGCAAGATGCTGATCCCGTAGCCTGAGCGAACCAGTTCGACGATGGCTTCGATCAACTCCACGGTGATCATGCGCCGCGGCAAGATGCTGGCGGGGGCGAAGAAGCGATCATATTCCCAGCCACTGGCGCGATCAGTCGAATAGGTCACCAGGTTGTAGGTCTTGAAGTCTTCGGCATAAATATTCTTCCTCCCTGCAAGAGGATGATCGGTGGCCATGATCGCAATCAAGTCGTCGCGGAAAAGCGGCAACTTTGCGACACCGCTGGGCACCATGCCGTCATCAATAATGGATACATCAAGCCGGCCCTGCATCAAGCTCGCGTAAACGTCATTACGCGGCACTGTGACCAGCGTGATTTCGATGTCCGGACGCAGGTTCGAATAATGTTTGATGAACTTGGGAATCCAGCGAAACGGGCCGTAGGAGGTGACGCCCATGCGCACGAAAGCGGTGACACCGCCGGCCATGGATCGAGCCTCGGACTCGGCCTCGTTGAGAATCGCGATGATGTCTCTGGCGGCGCGCTCCAGTCGCACGCCCGCGGGGCTGAGCCTCAGTTTGCCTCCCGAACGTTCTGTCAGGCTCACGCCGATACGCCGCTCCGCCTCGCGCATGCGATGACTGACGGCAGAGGGGGTCAGCCATAAGCGCTCGGCAACGGCGGTCACCGAATCGACTTCCGACAGGGTCTGCAGCATCACGAGGTGATCCAGGGTGAGTCTCATAGGTAAGTGCGACCTGAAAATAATTCACAAATTTGCGTAAAATAATGAGCGTGACTTGTTTTTTGCTCCGGTGCAATCTGGTTTCAGCAACAACAGTCCACCGGAGAACAACCAACATGACAACGCTTGCCTTCACCCCTGCAGTCACTCTGGGCGATATCGTCGACCTTGAGCGTTATCCCATCACCGATCGAACCAATGCGGCGTATCAGGAGTTGGTCACCCGCAGCCAATCGTTGCTCGGCGAGGAAGGTGTTGCGATCTTCCCGGGGTTTGTCCGCGATGAAGTGGTCAGCAAGATGGCGGATCAGACCCTTGCACTGCACCCGCGCATGTTCCATTTCCGTGAAAAGCACACGGTGTATTTCAAACCTCAGGATCAAAGCGTTGACCCGGCGCATCCACTGCGGCGGTTGATGAACACCGAGAAAGATACGGTCGCCTACGCCGATATCCCGGCGGACAATCTGATCCGGCAGATTTATCAATCGGACGAAGTGCTTTCGTTCATTCGAGACGTGCTGAATCTGGACGTGCTTTATCGTCATGCAGATCCGTTGGCGGCGCTTAACCTGCAGGGCTTTACCACAGGGCAACAGCTGGGCTGGCACTTTGATCGCTCCGACTTCAGCGTGACCCTGTCACTGCAGGCGGCGACGGCCGGTGGCGATTTTGAATACGTGCGCATGCTGCGTAACCAGAACGACGATTGCTATGACGCGGTCGGGCAATTCCTCGACAACCCGGCCACACAAAAAATAGAAGTTCTGCCGCAGGTGCCCGGAACCCTGACGTTGTTCCGTGGCCGCTATTCACTGCACCGTGTGACCCCGGTGGTCGGTGACAGGCTCAGGCTCAACGCGGTATTTGCCTACGTGGATCAGCCCAATGTCGAATTCAGCGACTATGCGCGTAAATTGTTCTATGGACGTACGTCGGTAGAGCCACTGGTTTAGGTTCAGTACCACTCACAACAAAAACAATCGATCACTTCTTCGCTTCACGTGTTTGCACTGGCACCTGCCCACGTTCGATCTGTGGGTCTGGTTTGCCGCATGTGCAGCACGCAACAGCTCGCTGCCCCCAATAATAATTTCGGAGCGTCTGATCATGAAATACAGGAAGAATTTGCTGGCCTCGTTACTCACCCTCGGCGTGCTCGTTGCCAGTGCTTCAAGCCAGGCTTCAGGGTGGTGTGACGCGGGCAAGCCGGTGAAGTTTGCCGGTTTGAATTGGGAGAGCGGGATGCTGCTCTCCGACATCATGAAGATTGTGCTCAAGGAAGGTTACGGCTGTGCAACCGACGAGTTGGTCGGCAATACCATCATTCTTGAGACCGCTCTGGCCAGCAACGACATCCAGGTATTCGGCGAAGAGTGGATGGAACGTAGTGAAGTCTGGAAAAAGGCGGCGGCCGCCGGCAAGGTAGTTGCGATTGGTTCGCCGATCATCGGTGCCGTCCAGGGCTGGTATGTGCCGCGTTATGTGGTTGAAGGGGACGCAAAACGTAACAAGCCGGCGCGGGCGCCAGATCTGAAATCGGTCGCTGACCTGAGCAAATACCCTGAGGTTTTTCGTGACGCGGAAGAACCGTCCAAAGGCCGCTTCTACAACTGTCCAGCGGGTTGGATCTGTGAGCAGGAAAACACTGAGATGTTGAAAGACTACGGTCTTGAAAGCACCTACATCAACTTCCGTCCGGGAACCGGTGCGGCGCTGGATGCCGCGGTACTGTCCAGCTACAAGCGCGGTGAGCCGGTGCTGTTCTACTATTGGTCGCCGACCCCGCTGATGGGACAGATCGATGCGATACGGCTGGAAGAGAAACCGGGTGTCGACAAGAACGTGGTGACCAAAGTCGGTATTTCCAAAGCCTTCAATGAGCAGGCACCCGAGCTGGTTGCGGTGCTGGAGAAGGTCAATATTCCCATCGAACTGTTGAACCAGAACCTGGCAAGGATGACCAAGGAGCGCATCGAGTCGCCCAAACTGGCGAGGATCTTCCTCAAGGAACACCCTGAGGTGTGGCACGCCTGGGTGGATGAAAGCGTCGCCAGCAAAATCCAGGCAGCGCTTTAATCGGCAATAGGGGCAAGGACGCCCGCTGCTTCACGTTCTCCCCGAGACCCTTTCAATACTGCCTTTTTGCGCTTCTATCACTAGAGGCGGTCCTTTTTTGCGTGCGGAATCTTATGAACAAGATCAAATCACGAGCGGCTGTCGCGTTCGCGGCCAACCAGCCCCTGCAAATTGTCGAAGTCGATGTGGCACCCCCGCAGGCCGGGGAAGTATTGGTCCGGATCGTGGCCAGCGGTGTCTGCCATACCGATGCCTTTACCCTGTCCGGTGCCGATCCGGAAGGTATCTTTCCGGTGATTCTCGGCCACGAAGGCGGCGGTATCGTCCAAGCCGTCGGTGAGGGTGTGACCTCCCTGGCGGTGGGCGATCATGTGATCCCGCTGTACACCCCGGAATGTGGCGAGTGCACGTTCTGCAGGTCCGGCAAGACCAACCTCTGCCAGAAGATCCGTGCCACACAAGGCCAGGGCCTGATGCCGGATGGCACCAGCCGCTTTTCCTACCAGGGCCAACCCATATTCCACTACATGGGTACTTCGACTTTTTCCGAATACACCGTGCTGCCGGAAATCTCCCTGGCGAAAATCCCCAAGGATGCGCCACTGGACAAGGTCTGCCTGCTCGGTTGCGGCGTGACCACCGGCATCGGTGCGGTGCTCAACACGGCCAAGGTGCAAGAGGGGGCCAGCGTGGCCATCTTCGGCCTGGGCGGGATCGGCCTGGCGGCGATCATCGGCGCGACCATGGCCAAGGCCGGCCGCATCATTGCCATCGATATCAACCCGGCCAAATTCGAGATTGCCAGGCAATTGGGTGCCACCGACTTCATCAACCCCAAGGATTACGCCAGGCCGATCCAGGAGGTGATCGTCGAGATGACCGAGGGTGGCGTCGATTACTCCTTCGAGTGCATCGGCAACGTCCATCTGATGCGTGCGGCACTTGAGTGCTGCCACAAGGGCTGGGGCGAGTCGGTGATTATCGGCGTCGCCGGCGCCGGTCAGGAAATCAGTACCCGCCCGTTCCAGTTGGTGACCGGTCGCGTCTGGCGCGGTTCGGCTTTTGGCGGCGTGAAAGGGCGCAGCGAACTGCCCAGCTATGTCGAGAAGTCCCGGACGGGTGAAATCCCGCTGGATACCTTCATCACCCACACCATGGGCCTGGAAGACATCAACCGGGCTTTCGAGCTGATGCATGAAGGCCGCAGTATCCGCACCGTCATTCATTTCGAGCGCTGATTCAATCGGCCTGGCGAGCGTCCTGGACAGAGGGCACCTGGTCGATAAACGCATTATCCACCCACCGTGTTTTTACCAGAGAGAACATCACAATGAGCATCTTTACCCATGTCACCGTCGGCACCAACGATCTGCACAAAGCCCGCGACTTTTACGACAAAGTACTCGGGGCCCTGGGCCAGAAACGCCTCGCCGACCTCGATGACAATGGTTCGATCTGGGGACAGGACGCCCCGTCCTTCTTCGTGCTGAAACCGGCCAACGGCGCCCCGGCGAGCGTGGGCAACGGTGTCACGGTCAGCTTTGAAGCGCCGGATCGCGCCGCGATTGATGCCTTCCATGCTGCAGCGCTGGCCAATGGCGGCACCGACGAAGGCGCACCAGGCCCACGCGGCTGGGCGCCTGACGCTTACGCGGCTTATGCCCGCGACCTCGACGGTAACAAGCTGGCGGCGTACTGCTTCAAGCCTGCCTGGTAAGTTTGTGGCGAGGCTTGCTTCAAGCCTCGCCTTTGACAACTCAAGCAAATCGACCCTTGGTCGGCTCTCGACTGCCCAGGCCTTTAAAGGTGTCTACTGCTCATTAGGGCCAGTAGATACACAGGAGAGCATGATGAACAACGAACAGAGTGCCCCCGAAACCAAAGGTGTTGCGGTGCAATTACTCGCAACGATCGATCTGGGCCCCGAGATCGAGGGCATGGCAGGGCGCCAACTAAGGATGCGCATGGTGACCATCGAGCCTGGAGGTGTGTTCGGGCCGGTGCACAACCATATAGACAGGCCGGGCATCGTCTACATATTGCAAGGAACGATCACTGATCATCGAAACGGAACGGCCACCGACTATGGGCCGGGAGTGGGCTGGCCCGAAGACAGGAACACCACCCACTGGCTTGAGAACCGGGGAACGATTGCGGCGTGTGAGATCTCGGTCGACATCGTCAGGCAAGCGTAAGCTCAAGCCGGGCATCCACACGGGCAAGCTGACACGCATTTGCCGCGGGCCCGCTTGAACCCCCTTCATCAGTCCTGGGGAATCGCGTAGAGCTTGAACAGCTTTTTCGCCATGTCGCTGATACCCCCCAGGTAAGTGTTGTAGGCCTGTTCGATCTCGCCCGACCTGTACATTTCGCTCAGGGTGGTATCGACCAGCAAACGGAAGTCTTCATCGCCCCGATCAACTGCCATCGCGGTCGGCGAATACTCAAAGACCCGATCCAGCAGGACCAGCTTGGCTGCGGAGGGGTGCGTGGCGAGCAGATTGCTCAGCAGCATGCGTTCGGCGAAGAAGGCATCGGCCTTGCCTTCGGCGACCAGGTTGACCCCCGCTTCAGTGTTCTTGACCGTGACCAGGGTGGCCACCACGCCGAGCAAGCGCATTTGCTGGCGGATCCATGTCTCGGTGATGCCGCCAGCGGTGGTGGCATAGGTTTGATCGGACAACCCATGATTGACCGTCGCACGCCAGGTCGGCCCGGTACGGGCGACTTTGCCGTTAAGGACGTTGAGCAGCGTCTCGGGTGCTTCCTGACGCACCACTGCCGAAAGGCCGGCGGTGTAGACCGGTACCGAGTAGCTCACCTGCTTGCGTCGCACCAGGGTAGGTGGGGTGGGCGTACAAAGGATGTCGACCTTGCCCGTGCTGACGGCAGTCATCTGGTCGTCGATGGCGACCGGTTGGTAACGCACCTGCAACTCGGGCAATCCCAACTCGACTTTGACGTTGTCAGCGATTTTCAGGCAAAGCTCGATCGCATAACCGCTGGCCTTGTCGCCTGCCTGGACGCTGAAAGGGGCGAAACCCGGCAGGTAGCCGAGGGTGAAGGTATTGCTCGTGCGCACGCGCTCAAGGGTATTGGCGGCTGCCAGTACCGGCACCATGGCGAGCAAGCTGACAAGCAGCAAGTGGGTGGCTTTGATCCGTTGTAGATTCATATCCTGGCGCCCCGCATTCGAGTGTCTGTGTTGCCTGGAAATTACAGCTGAGGATTGCCGGCACTGGTCTGGGCGGCTGGAGGCGGATCGACAAAACGCTTGGAGACGAAGCCATAGAGCAGGTAGCCGAATACAAGGACAATGAGGCCACCGAATACGGCATCCTTGCCGCAGGCATACAGGGCGTACAACGAATAGGCCACGGCAATCAGCAATAGCGTGGTGTTGCGCGTGTAGATCGCGGTGCTGACCTTGGCCTTGTACATCATGGCCAGCAGGCCCGTGGCGGCTGTCACATAGGGGATGAGGTTGGTCACTGCCGCCAGGCTGACGAGTTTGCCGAACTGCGCGCTGGCATTGGGTGAAATGGTCGACAGTGCCATCAAGGTCTGCAAGACGCCGCAGACGAGCATGCCGATGACAGGCGCATCCCGCGTACTGACCTTGCTGAAAAATTTCGGGAACATACCTTGGTCCGCAGTCATTTTGGCCGTCTGCGCCAGGGTGAATTGCCAGCCCAACAGCGACCCGACACAGGCCATCACGGCCAGCGCCATGACGATGTTGCCGACCATGGGGTTGAACATGTGGGCATAGACGAGGGCGAAGGGAGCGGACGAGTTGGCCAGTTCGGCGTTGGGTATCATCCCCTGGATCACCGTCGTCGACAGTATGTAGACCACGGCTGCACCCAAGGTGCCGAACAGACAGGCCAGCGGTACGTTGCGCTTGGGATCTTCCACCGCATCGCAAGCCTGCGCCGCCGACTCCATGCCCAGAAAAGCCCACAGGGTCAGGGGAATGGCTTTACTGATGGCCTCGGAGATCGGCAGGTTATTCGGGTTCCAGGCGGCAATCAGCACATCGGTCTTGAACCAGTACCAACCGATGATGCTCAAGCCGGCCACCGGGATGATGACACCCCACACGGTAATCGTTCCGATCCTGCCCGTGATGCCGGGGCCCCCCAAGTTGGCCACGGTGGTGAGCCAGAGCAGGCCGACCGTACCGATGAACAGGGGCATGGCACCACTGCCCAGCCAGGGCACGAACGATGTCATGTAGCCCACCGCGGAGATCGCGACGGCGACGTTGGCGATGCCCAGCGAGAGAAAGTACAGGTACGAGCAGAGGAAGAAGCCCGATTTGGCATGCGCCTCTTCGGTGTAGGCGGACAGCCCGCCTGAGCGCCGGCAGTAGATGCCGCACTGGGAAAAGCAATACGCGATGGCCATGGAGCCGACGGCGGTGACGATCCATGACAGCAACGAAACCGCACCGAGTTGGGCCATGCTCGTCGGCAGCAGGATGATGCCCGACCCCATCATGTTCACGGTCACCAGCGTGGTAAGCCCCACGAGGCTCATTTTCTTGTTTGAGTCGGCCATCGAAAACTCCTTGATCTGCCCTATACATTGACCCTGGTGCTGATTGTCATACTCAAGGTGCGCAAAGTGCCCATCGAACAGCTTGATCGCCAGCTACATTGAAGATGGCTTTTGGGGTTCTGAACAGAAAATGAAGTCGCCGACATGGCAGGGCTGCAAAACCGGAGACTGCAGACAACACGTTGAGTTTTTTTATGTTCAATCGTCTGATTTAGATCAATCGGCTGGCATTCAGCGCGGACACGCATTGGCTGGCGACGTACTTGAAGATTTCAATCGACGGATCACGTGCGTTGCCCAGTTGTGCGATCATGGCGCCGGCTAAAATCCTGGCCGCGTATCTGCACGGCCTGACCTGATTTCAATCAATTGCTATCAGCGCCTGTTGAGCGTCCCCGGGACAGGGGGCTGCGTTACTCGTAGGCATCCGTTTGAGTGATCGACCTATTGCTACTGGAGGCGGCGGTTCAATGAGGGAACATGCATCAACCAAAGTCTAACCACAGAATGTGGCAGTTCAAACCGATGTTGCTGATGTGCACACTCTACCTGCTGGCTTCGAGCGCAGTGGCTGCACCGCAGGCGCAGGAGACGATGACGATCATGGTCGAGGATGCGGCCGCCCCCTGGTCGAAGCGTGACGGCACAGGTTACGCCAACGACGTCGTGGTCGCCGCCTTCAAGGAAATGGCAGTCGACGTGCAACTCAAAGTCGTGCCCTATGCCCGTTGCAAATACCTGGTGCTCAATGGCACGAGCGTGGCCTGTTTCAATATGAGTTGGCAGCCCGAATTCGAGGGCAAGATCAAGATGGCCTCGCAACCGATCTATACGGTTGACAATGACATTTTCGAACCGGTCGACGCCCCCTTGCCGACGTCGCCCAAAAGCCCCTGCACCTTGCCGCCCGGTACTGTAGTGGGCATCGTCAGAAGCTACGAATATTCGCCCCAGGCAACCGCGCTGCAATCGGCCGGGGTGGTGTTCGAGAGTGCCGACTCCGATGCGCAGAACCTTCGCAAACTCGCCGCCCGGCGCTTGTCGGCTGCCTTGATCGTGACCAATGACCTGGAAGCCAAGGACCAGAAGTCCAGGCAGGCAGGCACGGACGGTGTCGTTCAGTTCGCCTTCAATTGCGGGCGCATCGCCGCGTCCATAGGTTTTGGCCTGACCCACCCGGACGGATTGCGGGCATTGAAGATGTATGACGAAGGCTATCGGCGCATCGAGGCCAATGGCGTCCTCAAGCAAATCCATAAGCATTGGTTTCCATCACCGCGTGTGGTCCATCCCTGAACGCTCAAGCGCAATCGATGTGATTGTTCGGTCATGAACGATCTCGCAACGGATCTCCCGGTCCTAGCGGATACCGGCACCCGCCATGGACTCGGGTACCCACTGCGCCGTCGATAGCGGCTCGATATAGCGAATCCCGCCATGAGGGCCTACAACACCATTGATGTTGTAGGTGCCGAGTGACAGGTCGTATGTCATGAAAGGGGTGGCATCCGGGACTTGCTCGTCGTAGCTCTGGCTGAGGAAGGCAAAGGAGCCACGGTAAAGCTGGCCATGGGGGTCGTACTGATCCGAGGCCACCGCAGCCCAGGTGTCCTCATCGAGGTAAAAGCGACGCTTCTGGTAGATGTGCTTTGCACCGGGCTTGAGGTTGCCCTCGACGACGTAGACCCGGTGTTTTTCCCAGCGTACGAAAGCCGGGGCAATGAAGTTGGGGGTGGTCAACGACCGGGCATCCCGGGCATAGGTCAGCTTGTAGGTGTTATAGGGCACGATCATTTCTTGCTTGCCCACCAGTGTCCAGTCGTACAGTTCCAGGGCACGGGCGGTACCGGGATTCGGAGTGTCATAGGCCAGGATCGAAATCTGTTTGACCCGGCGTTGGGCCGGCAGGTACTGCCAGGCGCGGCCAGGACGCTGCAGCGGATTGGTGGCGTTCTTGAGCATGATCGACTCGCCGGCTCGCCGCGCAGGTCCGGTATAGGACAGTTTCAGCTGGTAGTAGATGTCGGAGTTGTTGATGGGCTTGGACAGGTTCTCGTAAATCGGGAAGGAGACAAATGCCTCGCCGCTGACCGCCAGGCTCGGTACCCCCGCCGAGTCGACGCTCCAGGAGTCGTACCTGGAATGGATGTTGACGCCCTGGTAGCGCAGCAGGAAATTCCACATCGCCTCGGCGCCAGACTGCGGGATCGGGAACGGCACGCCGGGCAATACATTCTCAAAGGCTATTCCACCGTTGAGGGACCTGGCGCCGGTGGCGTTCTTGCGGCTGTTGTCCAGTACCGCCTGCGGCAGCGCTGCGGTGCGGTGGGTCGGATACAGGTCGATGCGGTAGTCGGGGTAGCGCCGGGCCAACGCGACGGTGGTGGCCGTCAGCATGCTCTTGTACTGGTCGACGTTCCTGCCATTGATCACCAGCAGCGGTTTCTCGTCCGCGTAGGGGTCCGGGCGCATGCTGTCACCGGTCTTGAAGCTGGCAGGGGCATGGGTCAGGCCACCGCTGTATGGCGGGATTGAACCATCGGCATTTCCGGCCTTTTCAGCACCCACCGGCGTCAGGCGGGTGCCCAGTTCGGCAGCTTGCTGACTCGATACATAGGCCTGCGCATCAATGGCCAGCACCATGAGCAATGCAGCAGCCAGAAGCTTTTTCACCAATTTCATATTGTTATTCTCCGGCCTGGCGCGCCAAGCAACTCGTGATTCAGGTGCTGCAGTCGCATCAGTCCGTTCAAACGGCAGTACGCCGGACCCGCGCCATCGGTGACGGCCTTCCAAGGCTGGCAGTGCATCAAAAACAGGGCTGGTAAAACCATCGCGTTGCGCCGGCGTTCAATTTTCCTGTGGGCCTGTTTGCCTGTGGGAGACCAGACGGGCTCACTCGCCCGATGTGTTTATGGCTGACATTAAAGAACCGCCGAAACGGGGGCGCTTTTCATTTGACGACAGTCGCTTGGCAATTCATGACAGAACCGACATATCCCGCGGGCATGGCCGCCGTCGTTGCTTCGCTCAGGCTGATGGAGCATCAAGGATTGAGCCAGGAACGTCGGCGCCCTTAATCTCACACTTTGTTACCGCATACCCCAGCCGGGGGTAAAAACCTGCTTTGGTAACAGCCTCGCTGGCGGCCTCACTCCTGCGCTCATCTGCCTGCCAAGCCCATCCCAGAGCGCTGTACGTGCTTTTTCAAAAGCCCAATCAGCGAATTGGCCGGCTGATTGCATATGATTGTATGTACAAGTAACTGCGTGTGTATAAGACATTTCGCTGCGCAGTACATGCGCTTTTGCGGCACAAGCGCTTTCGATGGTCCTTGGGAATAAAATAATGAAAAAAGCATTTCTCACCCTTTCTGCATTGGCCTTGTGCGTGGCTGCAGGTTCTGCCCTGGCCAAGGAGTACAAGGAGTTGCGCTTTGGCGTCGACCCCTCTTATGCGCCGTTCGAATCCAAGGCCGCCGATGGCAGCCTGGTGGGCTTCGATATCGACCTGGGCAACGCGATTTGCGCTGAACTGAAGGTCAAGTGCAAGTGGGTTGAAAGCGACTTCGACGGCATGATTCCAGGCCTCAAGGCCAACAAGTTCGATGGCGTGATCTCTTCCATGACTGCCACACCAGCCCGTGAGAAAGTCATCGACTTCTCGAACGAGCTGTTCTCTGGCCCGACCGCGCTGGTATTCAAGAAAGGCGCGGCCATCGGCACCGATCCGGCCTCCCTCAAGGGCAAGAAAGTCGGCTACGAGCAAGGCACCATCCAGGAGGCCTACGCCAAGGCCGTGCTGGACAAGGCCGGGGTAGAGACCCAGGCCTACGCCAACCAGGACCAGGTGTACGCTGACCTGATCTCCGGACGCCTGGATGCTTCGATCCAGGACATGCTGCAGGCCGAACTGGGCTTCCTGAAGTCGCCATTAGGCGCCGACTTCCAAGTCAGCGAGCCGGTCGAAAGCCCCCTGCTGCCAGCCAAAACCGCCGTGGGTCTGACCAAAGGCAACGCCGAGCTCCAGGCTTTGCTGAACAAAGGTATCCAGGCACTGCACGACAATGGCACCTATGCGGCCGTCCAGCAGAAGCACTTCGGTGACCTGAACCTTTACAGCGGCAAGTAACGCCCCTTCGCCCATCTGCGGATGGGCGCCTTCTTGATTGCCACAGGGCTGTTCCATGCTAGAAAACCTATTGCAGATTCTTGGGCTGTCAGGCTTTAGCCTTAAGGGTTTCGGCCCGCTGTTGCTGCAAGGCTCCTGGATGACTGTCAAATTATCCTTCCTGTGCTTGCTGGTGAGCGTTGGCCTGGGCCTGATCGGCGCCAGCGCCAAGCTTTCGAGCTCGGCGCTGCTGCGCGTCCCTGCGCAGGCCTACACCACGCTGATCCGCGGGGTGCCGGACCTGGTGCTAATGCTGTTGATCTTCTACAGCCTGCAAACCTGGCTGACCTCGTTTACCGACTTCATGGAATGGGAATACATCGAGATCAATCCGTTCAGTGCCGGGGTCATTACCCTGGGCTTCATCTACGGGGCTTATTTCACCGAAACCTTTCGTGGCGCCATCCTTGCCGTGCCGCGAGGGCAGATGGAAGCGGCTACCGCCTACGGCCTGACCCGTGCCCAGCGCTTTCGTTTAGTGGTGTTCCCGCAGATGATGCGTTTTGCCCTGCCGGGCATCGGCAATAACTGGATGGTGATCCTCAAGGCGACGGCCTTGGTCTCGATCATCGGCCTGGCCGATCTGGTCAAGGTGGCCCAGGACGCGGGCAAGAGCTCCTATCAGCTGTTCTTCTTCCTGGTGCTGGCCGCCTTGATCTACCTGGTGATAACCACCGTTTCGAACTACGTCTTGCGCCGGATGGAAATCTTCTACGCCGCAGGTACCCGGGAGGCCGTGCGATGATCGAGCTATTGCAGGAATACTGGAAACCTTTCCTGTTCCAGGACGGCAATCACATTACCGGGCTGGCCATGACCCTCTGGCTGCTCAGTGCCTCGATCTTCTTCGGCTTCGTGATGTCGATCCCACTGTCGATTGCCCGGGTCTCGACCAATGTCTGGGTGCGCTGGCCGGTGCAGTTCTACACCTACCTGTTCCGCGGTACGCCGCTGTATATCCAGTTGCTGATTTGCTACACCGGCATCTACAGCCTGGCTGCGGTGCGCGCTCAGCCAGTCCTGGATGCGTTCTTTCGCGATGCGATGAACTGCACCATCCTGGCCTTCGCCCTGAACACTTGCGCCTATACCACGGAAATTTTCGCGGGGGCCATTCGCAGCATGAACCACGGAGAAGTCGAAGCGGCCAAGGCTTACGGCCTGACAGGCTGGAAGCTATATGCCTACGTGATCATGCCTTCGGCCCTGCGTCGCTCGTTGCCGTACTACAGCAACGAAGTGATTCTGATGCTGCACTCGACCACCGTGGCCTTTACCGCGACCATCCCGGACATCCTGAAAGTCGCGCGAGACGCCAACTCGGCGACCTTCCTGACCTTCCAGTCGTTCGGCCTCGCCGCGTTGATCTACCTGGCAGTCACTTTCTCCCTGGTCGGTCTGTTCCGCCTGGCTGAACGCCGCTGGTTGTCTTTCCTCGGCCCGGCTCACTAATTGAGGATGCTTGTTCATGTACAAACTGACCGTTGAAAACCTGCACAAAAGTTACGGCAACCATGAAGTCCTCAAGGGTGTTTCGCTAAACGCCAAGACCGGCGATGTGATCAGCCTGATCGGTGCCAGTGGTTCGGGCAAGAGCACCTTCCTGCGCTGCATCAACTTCCTGGAAACGCCCAACGACGGCGCCATGAGCCTGGACAACCAGCCGATTCAAATGGTCCATGACCGCCACGGCATGCGCGTGGCCGACGCCAATGAACTGCAACGCCTGCGCACGCGCCTGGCGATGGTGTTCCAGCACTTCAACCTGTGGAGCCACATGACCGTGCTGGACAACATCACCATGGCCCCGCGCCGGGTGCTGGGCGTCAGCAAGAAGGATGCAGAGGATCGCGCCCGGCGCTACCTGGACAAGGTCGGTTTGCCGGCACGGGTTGCAGATCAATACCCGGCGTTTCTCTCGGGTGGCCAGCAGCAACGGGTCGCCATTGCCCGTGCCCTGAGCATGGAACCGGAAATCATGCTGTTCGACGAGCCGACTTCGGCCCTGGACCCGGAACTGGTGGGCGAAGTACTCAAGGTGATCCAGGGGCTGGCCGAAGAAGGCCGCACCATGATCATGGTGACCCACGAAATGAGTTTTGCGCGCAAAGTGTCGAACCAGGTGCTGTTCCTGCACCAGGGGCGGGTCGAAGAGCAGGGTGCGCCCGAGGACGTATTGGGCAACCCCAAGAGCGAGCGCCTGCAGCAATTCCTCAGCGGCAACCTGAAGTAACCGGAGCGCCTTCGAGCGACCGCAGGGTCGCTCGAAGGCGCTGGCTCAACCCTCAAGACGCCCACGCTGAACCTGAGCAATTGCTTCGCAGGGATGTGATCGTCGGCAAACAGGTCAGGCCGAAGAAGATCGCGCCTTTGTGCGGCGAAAAAAAAGCCCGCGCTGGGCGGGCTGCTTTCTCACACTGGTCGCTAATCCATCAGCTGAATTCAGCGTAGATGGCGTCTTTCAAAAAGCAAGTCGGAACGAAAAATCCGGCACGGTGCGGACTCAATCGCATTGCTCCAGCATCGAAAAAGGCATGACACTGACCTTGCGACAAGAGAAAGCGAACTCTCTCCTGTCGGTCCCTATCATACGTGGGAGCTTGTCAGCGCTCGGCAAAGCTGTGCCCGAATGAGCACATCCTGTGATTGACGATAATGCCGGGATTACTTCTCGACCAATATTTTCGGGTTGGCACTGCCCCAGACAGTGTAGAGGTCGGCCAGTAGTGCACCGTTGATCTCTTCGACTTCAGCCTGGCTGACTTCGCTTGTGCCTTGCTTGCCAAACAGCACCACTTCATCACCGGCCTTGACGTCGGGTGCTTCCGTGACATCGACCATCACTGTGTTCATCGAAACCTTGCCCACCACCGGCACACGATGACCATTGATCAACACCACGCCTTTATTGGTGAACACGCGGCGATAGCCATCGGAGTAACCGACCGTGATGTTGGCCAGTTTCGAATCACGTGTCAGGGTGAACGTACGGTCGTAACCCACTGTGTTTCCAGCGGGATAGCTATTGACCGAGGCCACATGCGACTTGAACTGCATCACGCGTTGATACTCAGTGCGCGAGATGACGGTATCGCCAAACAGCGCGCCGCCCGTGCGCACCATGTCCAGGTGCGATTCGGGTACTTCCAGGGTGGCGAAGGAGTTAGCTGCGTGCAGGGTGATCTTGCTGCGGTCGAGTTGTGCGACGTCCATCAGCCAGGCGGCTTGCTCATTGAAGGTAGCCAGCCCTTTACGCACATCGTCCTTATCTTCCACGGCGAAGTGGGTCATGATCGCCACCACTTCGACATTTGGCAGCTTGGTAATCGCCAGCGCGTCTTGCTTACCCTGCTCGGTGGCCATTTCAATGCCGTTACGGCTCATCCCGCTTGAGTTGAGGCCGATGTGCACCTGCAGTTTTCGACCGTGCTTATGTGCAAGATCGGCCGCCTGGCGGGCGAAGTCGAGGTTACCAACCAGTTCCTCGACGTTGTACTGCAGAGCATTTTCAAGCTCCCCCAGGGAGGCGGTGCGAACACGGATCAACTGGCCTTTGAATCCGCTTTCGCGAACCACTCGCGCCTCTTCGTTACTGGCGACCGCCACACAGGGTACACCCAGCTTTATCACCGAAGGCATCACCAAGCCTATGCCATGACCATAAGCGTCGGCCTTCAGTACCGCACAGAGTTTCGACTTGCCGGCCAGCTCGGCTTGCAGCGTATGGATATTGTGCTCTAGCGCGGCCTTGTTGATTTCAACCCAGGCATTACTGATTTGCGCAGTCAGCTCGGAGTTGCCGTTTGTGAGCGACAGTGGCGGCGCCGCCTGGGCCTGGCTCTGCAAAAAGATCAGGCCGAGGGACAACGCTAGAACAGTGCGGGTAAAGGGCATTTGAAACTCTCCATGTAATTGGTCTTTTTATTATTCCGCTGCCGATTATTGGAAGCCGATGTAAGTTGCCGTTGTACGTTGGGTTAGAAGATGTAAAAACATGTAAGGAAACTGTGCGGTAACTCTGTAGCCCTGGGCATAGGCGTTCTCACATGAACAGCAGTCAATATCGATAAACGGCCGACGCCTCACGTATGGGCGACACTGCCATCACAGGCAGGTCGTACGCCTACGCCGCCTCAGTGGACGATTTGCGCAAGAAAGGCCTTGGCCCGCGCGCTTTTCGGGGCGTTGAAGAAGTCCTCTGGCGGCGCGTCCTCGATGATGCGGCCGCCATCGAGAAACAGCACACGCTCGGCCACTTGCCGGGCAAAACCCATCTCGTGGGTGACGCAAAGCATGGTCATGCCGCTGCCAGCCAGCTTCACCATCACATCCAGCACTTCGCTGACCATCTCCGGGTCGAGCGCCGAAGTGGGTTCGTCGAACAGCATGATTTTCGGTTCCATGCACAGCGCCCGGGCGATGGCCACGCGCTGTTGCTGGCCGCCCGAGAGCTGGCTGGGGTATTTGTCGGCCTGGTTGGCGATACCGACTTTTTGCAGGAAATGCCGGGCCAGTTCCTCGGCCTTCTTGCGGCTCATGCCGCGCACCGAGATCGGAGCCAGGGTGCAGTTGTCGAGCACGCTCATGTGCGGGAACAGATTGAAGTGCTGGAACACCATGCCTATTTCGCTGCGGACCTTGGAGGCCTCACGGGTGGTTTGGGCCAGGTCGGTGTCGTTGACCAGGATGCGGCCTTTTTCGGCGACTTCCAGCCGGTTGATACAGCGGATCAGTGTCGACTTCCCGGAGCCGGAAGGTCCGCAGAGCACGATACGTTCGCCTTCGCGAACGCTCAGGTTGATGTCGTGCAACACATGGAACGCGCCATAGAACTTGTTCAGGCCGGCGATATCGACCACCACTTTGCGGGTGTCGAGGGGAGCGGCGAGTGGCGTGTCTATATGGGCAGAGAGTGAGTTCATGGTCTTGCCTCCGGCAATCAGTGAAAGCGCTCGGCGCTGTATGGGGCTGGGTCGGTAAAAGGTATTGCACCGGTCATCAACTCGGCCAGCAGGCGGCCGCAGACCGGGCCCAGGGTCAGGCCATGGTGGGCATGCCCGAAGTTGAACCACAAACCCTTGTGCCGCGGTGCCGGGCCGATCACCGGGCACATGTCCGGCAGGCACGGACGGCGACCCAACCAGGGCTCGGCGTCCAGGCGTTCGCCCAGCGGGTAGAAAGCACGTGCCAGTTCTTCGCAGCGACGCAACTGGATTTCGTTGATCGGATCTTCGCTGTCGGCGAACTCGATTCCGGTGGTCAGGCGAATGCCCTTAACCATCGGTGCCAGGACATATCCGCCCACGGGATCGAGCAGCGGTTGTTGCAAGCGGGTGCCTGGCAGGGCGGCATAGTGCATGTGGTAGCCGCGTTTGATCGCCAGCGGAATGTCATACCCCAGCGGCTCAAAAATGCCCCGGGCTTGCGGGCCGAGGGCTACCACGGCTTCGTCGGCAATCACCAGGCCCTGTTCGCTCTGCACTTCCCATTTACCGACGCGCTGGCGCAGGGAGAGGGCATCACCGAGCACGAACACGCCACCACGCTTGACGAACAGTTCGGCATAGCCACGGGTCAGGCCGCCTGGATCGCTGACGGTCTTGGGGTCCAGCCAGTGAATGCCGCCGACCACACTGGTGTGCAGGCCCGGTTGCCGGGCATGGATCTGGTCCGGGCCGAGCACTTCATAATTCAGGCCATAGTCCTTGAGCGCGGCGGCATCGCCCTGGGCCTTGGCAAAAGCCGGTTGCGAGCTGTACGCCTCGACCCAACCATTGGCCTGGATCAACGGGCCCATGCCGGCCGGTTCCGCGAGCAGGTCGTGTTCGCTGACGCAGCGCTCCACCAATGGCAACATGGCCCGGGTCGCGGCGGCCAGGCCCTGGGCCCCGGAGTGCCGCCAGTATTGCAGCAACCACGGGCCGGCCTTGGGCAGGTACTTGAGGCTGTAACGCACGTCCGACTGCTGGTTGAGGGCGTAGCGCAAAAGACTCGAGAGCTGGCGCGGAAACGAGTAGGGGATCACGCTGGCGCGTTCGATCAGCCCGGCGTTGCCGTGGCTGGTGCCATTGCCCGGCTGTTGGCGGTCGATGAGTACGACCTTGCGGCCGCGAGCCTGTAACTGGAGTGCGCTACTGACGCCGACAATCCCGGCGCCCAGAACGATGGTTTCGCAATGCATGGGTAGATCCTTGGTGCAGGGGCGCCCACGGCAGCCCGAGAGAAAATCGGTTTACTGCAGGTGACGGCCGAGGCGCCCCTCGATCGCTTTCAGGCTGCGCCTCACCACTTCCACGATCAGCAGGTAGAGCACGGCGGCCCAGAGGTAGATCTGGAAGTCGAAACTGCGCGAGAAGGCCAGTTTGGTCACCCCCATCAAGTCGTAGATGGTCACCAGGGAGGCGATGGCGCTGGCCTTGATCATCAGGATCAGTTCGTTGCCCAGCGGGCCGATGGCCACCAACAGGGATTGCGGCAGGATGATTTTGCCAAAGGTGGTCCAGCGCGACAGGCTGAGGGCTTTGCAGGCTTCGCGTTGGCCTTGGGCCACGGCCAGGATGCTGCCGCGCAGAATCTCGGCCTGATAGGCCGCCGTGTTCAGGGTGAAGGCCAGCAGCGTGCAGAACCAGGCGTCGCGGAAGAACCACCACAGACCCACGTCCTGCCAGAAGCCTTTGAACGAGCCCAGGCCGTAATAGAGCATGAACAGCTGGGCCAGCAACGGCGAGCCGCGGAAGAAATACACATAGACGCCGGTAAAACGGCTGATAAAGCGGTTACTCGACAGCCGGCCCAAGGCGATCAGCAGGCCGAGCAGGGCCCCCAGGGTGAAGGAAATCGCCACCAGCTTGGCGGTCACCAGCAGACCATCGATGAAGCGTGGACCATAACGCTCCAGCAAATCAGGACTCAAGAACAGGTTCTGCAATTCATCGAAGCTCATGGGCGAGCGCTCCGTTGATGGCGACTGAAATATTGCTCCAGGAACTGGAACAGCCGGCCGGAAATAGCCGAGAAAAACAGGTAGCCAAAGCAGGCCACGGCGTAGAACAGCATCGGTTCCTTGGTGACGCTGACTGCCAGGTTGGTCTGGCGCATCAGGTCCACCAGGGAAATGGTCGACACCAACGAGGTGTCCTTGAGCAGCGACAGCCAGTTGTTTGACAGGCCAGGCAAGGCAATGCGCACCAGTTGTGGCAGTACCACTTTGGTAAAGGTGGTGCGCCGGGACAGGCCCAGGGCCGCTGCGGCTTCGAACTGGCCTTTGGGCACGGTCTTGAAGGCGCCCAGCCAGATCTGGCTGGAAAACGCGGCAAACACCAGGCTGAAGGCGATCATCGCGGCGAGGAAGGTATTGATGGCGACTTCGGTCTCGTAGCCCATTGCGGCCAACAGTTTCTGCGCGCCGATCTGGCAGCCGTAGTAGATGATCAACAGTGTCAGCAATTCGGGCAGCCCACGGAACACGGTGGAAAACACGGTGCTCATGGCTCGCGGCCAACGTCTGCGGGAACGGGCGGCCAGGGCGACGCCCAGGCCCAGCGGCAGGCCGATCGGCAGGCAGCTCAGGGCCAGGGCAATGGTCACCAGGGCGCCGGCCAGCAAGGCCGATCCCCAGCCACCGCTGGCGAACGATAGCAGTGACAGATGTTCGAACATGCTCGAACCCTCTCGGTAAATTAAGCTCGCATGTCCTCGCCGCACCCGTTGAGGGTGCGGTGCAACATGGCGCGAATGAACGACCCTCAGGCGCGCCTGAGGGTCAGGGGATCAATAGATATCGAAAGCGAAGTAGCGGCTGGAGATCTTCTTGTAGGTGCCATCGGCGACGATTTCATCCAGCGCCTTGTTAAAGCGCTCGCGCAGGGCATCGTCGCCCTTGCGCACCGCGATGGACGCATCGGCGGTGGTGCCGTTGACGTCACCGATGATCTTGCAGCAATCCTTGCCGGCGCTTTCGGTCCAGGCCAGCAGCGGGAATTTGTCGGCAATCACCCCGTCGACGCGGCCGGCAGCCAGGTCGCTGTTGGCTTCATCGAGGGTGGGGTAGAACTTCACGTCGGCGCCTGCCGGGCCGTAGTGTTCTTCGGCATAAATGGCCTGGGTCGAAGACGCCTGGGCACCGACCGAGAGGCCCTTGAAGTTGGTCTGGGCGTCGGTAATGTTCGAGTCCTTGGGCACGGCCACGGACAGGGGGGTGCGGTAGTAGTGGTGGGTGAAATCGATTTTCTGCCTGCGCTCATCGGTGGCGATCATCGAGGCTACGACTGCATCGTATTTCCTGGCCATCAGCGCCGGGATAATCCCTTCCCAGTCCTGGGCGACGATGTTGCATTGAACGTTCATGCGTTCGCACAGCGCGTTGGTGATGTCCACATCGAAACCGCGCAGCTTGTTGTCCGAGTCAACGTAGTTGAACGGCGGGTAAGCCCCTTCGGTGGCGATTTTCAGTACTTCAGCCTGCGCACCGGTTGCCCCGGCCAGGACGATTGCGCATGCACCGGCAAAGCGAATGACGTGTTTCATCTAGCACCTCGTTTTATTGTTTTGAGCTTGGTGACGATGTGTATCCAACGAACTCGTTGTGTAAGGCCGCAATGGCTTCAAGACGCTTTTCGACCTCCGGACCCAGCTGTTTGCAGACGTCGTTGACCAGCAGGTGCACCCACGACAGCATCGCCGCCGTCGATTCCCAGAACAGGTTGAACTCGGTGGGCACGCGGAACACTTCGTCGGCGTTCTGCTCGGCCCAATCGCAAAAGGTATCGGTGACCAGGGTCACCGGGATCCCGGCTTCGCGGGCCTTGCGGCAAAGATTGAGGGCGTGACGCGAATAGCGGCGGGCTTCGAACACCACCAGCGCGCTGTCCTCGGGGGCGCTGAGCAGCACGTCGGCGTAATGCCCGGCGGCACCGTCGACCCAGTGCACGTCATCGCGCAGGTACTGAAGCAGATGCACCATTGACGCTGCGATGCCACGCTCGGTCTGGAACCCGGCGACGAAAACCTTGCGCCGAGAAGCCAGGCGCTGGCTGACGGTGTGCCAGGCCGGGGTGAGGCTGTATTCGTAGACCTTGACCAGCGCCGCGACTTCCAGCTCGAAACTGCGGGGCAGGCCTTGCGGGCCTTCGCTGGCCTGTTGGCGAAACTCCTGTAGACGATCGCCAACCAGCCATGGGCCATCGCCCAGGTCGGCCTTGAGGTCGTTTTTCAGGTCTTTGAAGTGGTTATAACCGATGGAGCGACAGAAGCGCCCGACACTGGATTCACTGACATTCAACTTCGCTGCGATATCGGCGGCAGTCTGGAATGGCAGTTCATAGAGATTGGCCAGCATGTAGTTGGCAATCGCCCGTCCGGAGGCGGCGGCGGTTGACAGACTGCTTTCAAGGCGTTGTTTGATGGGCTGGTTCAAGGCTGTTTCCTGTTGTTATTCAGCGCTTGCGAGAGAAAATGGATGTTTTCTGTCATAAAGTCAACATTTGACAGATAACTGTCATCGCTGGATAGTTGATCGTGCTGCCTGACAGCCATAACAACAAATCGATTGGAGCTTCAGCATGTCCCAACTCAACGCCGTCCAGCCCGAAGTGGAGGCCGTTTCGTTCGCCGATCTGAGTCAGTTGCTGCAACGGATCTTCGAGCGCCATGGCACCTCGGCCGAGGTGGCCCGGGTGCTGGCTTACAACTGTGCCAGTGCCCAGCGTGACGGGTCCCATAGCCATGGGGTGTTCCGCATTCCCGGCTACCTGTCATCGTTGGCCAGCGGCTGGGTGGATGGGCAGGCGGTGCCGCGGGTCGAGGACGTGGCCTCGGGTTTCGTGCGGGTTGATGCCGGCAATGGCTTCGCCCAACCGGCCTTGGCTGCAGCCCGTGGGTTGCTGGTGGAAAAGGCCCGCAGTGCCGGGATCGCGGTCCTGGCCATTCGCAGTTCTCACCATTTCGCCGCGCTCTGGCCGGATGTCGAACCCTTTGCCGATGAAGGCCTGGTGGCCCTGAGCGTGGTCAACAGCATGACCTGCGTGGTACCCCATGGCGCGCAACGGCCGCTGTTTGGCACCAACCCGATAGCCTTTGCCGCACCCCGTGCCGGTGGTGAACCGATCGTCTTCGACCTGGCGACCAGCGCCATCGCCCACGGCGATGTACAGATTGCCGCGCGCAAGGGTCAGTTATTGCCCGAGGGCATGGGGGTCGATAGCCTGGGACAGCCGACCCGGGACCCTAAAATGATACTCGCCGGTGGCGCCTTGTTGCCCTTTGGCGGGCACAAGGGCTCGGCCCTGTCGATGCTGGTTGAACTATTGGCGGCGGCCTTGACCGGTGGGAACTTTTCGTTCGAATTCGACTGGTCGAAGCATCCCGGCGCACAAACGCCGTGGACCGGTCAGCTGATCATTGTGATCGACCCGAGCAAGGCCGCTGGCGCCAGCTTCGCCAGCCGTAGTGAAGAGCTGGTGCGGCAGATGCATGCAGTGGGCTTGCAGCGCATGCCGGGTGACCGGCGTTATTGCGAGCGGGCCAAGTCCCTGGCCGAAGGCATTGCGATGCCAGTGTCCGAGCTTGCGCGGTTGCGCGAACTGGCCGGCCGAGGCAGTCGGTTTTAGCCACTCAGGCAACGTTCACGCGGGCCAAATAAAAAAACCGGGGCTCGCGATCCGGGCTTGCAAGGCGTTCATTCTTAGGGGGCACGCACTGTTCACCATGGGTGAAGCATTCGGCAGGACACCGGAGGAGGGTAAAGCAGGAAAGTTTTGTAACGCTGCGAAAAATTGCTGCCGATTCTCAAACCCCAGAAACGACAAAGCCCTGAATAATCAGGGCTTTGTCGTATAAAGATGGCGGAGGCGATGTCTGTTGTTTTGATGTTTATTGACGTCCATTGATGTTCTGTTTGGTGCGTAAAACAATTTAAAAAGCAGTCGGTTAGAAAACTTAGTCACCTTCCATAGCAATCAACAGGAAGAGTGGGGCGTGACCGAAGGCAGCAAGGAGGAGGTGCTTCGCTACTTTGAAGGTATCCACCCGCGTCCGCGCCAGATGCTTGATCGCCCGACCTCATGGCGTCGATGGGCCACCGCAGACCGCGACCCAGTGGAAAAATGGGGTGAAGGCCGCGTGACCATCCTCGGCGATGCGGCCCACCCAATGACTCAATACCTGGCTCAGGGTGCGTGCAGTGCGCTGGAGGATGCCGTGGTACTGGGGCAGGCTATCAAACAATGTAATTTTGACCTGGCGGCAGCCTTCCGCTTGTACGAAACCATCCGCATCCCGCGCACAGCCCGGATCCTCTGGTCGGCCCGCGAGATGGGGCGCCTCTATCACGCCAAAGGTGTCGAACGGCAAGTGCGCAATCAGCTGTGGGACGGTCGTACCCAAGAGCAGTTCTACGATGCCCTGCAGTGGCTGTATGGCTGGAGCCTGGACAACTGCATGAAGCACTGATTCGCTCGTTGTTCCGCTTGCCATCTGCGCGGACCTTCGGCCTTGAATCGGGCCCGCGCATTGCCACTTCATTCAAAGAGGATTCGTAGCCATGTCCAAACCTGAAGCCGTTGAACCGGCCCCCGTTCACAATGCCATGGCGCCGGATGACACCCCGGAGTTGCGCCAGTTGTATGCCGATTTCGAGGCCGGGCACATGATGCCGCTGTGGACGCAGATCGGTAACCTGATGCCCAAGCACCCTATGCCGCGCGCCGTGCCCTATGTCTGGAAATGGTCCGACCTCTACCCCTGGCCAAGCGTTCCGGTGATCTGGTGCCGGTCGGTCGTGGCGGTGAGCGTCGTGCCATCGGCCTTGGCAATCCGGGCCTGGACGGTCGCCCCTACATCAGCCCGACCTTGTGGTGTGCCATCCAGTACCTGGGCCCACGCGAGACAGCCCCTGAGCATCGCCACGCGCAGAATGCCTTCCGTTTTGTGATCGAAGGCGAGGGCGTCTGGACTGTCGTCAATGGCGACCCCGTGCGTATGAGTCGTGGCGATCTGTTGTTGACCCCGGGCTGGAACTTTCACGGCCACCAGAACGTGACCGATAAACCGATGGCCTGGATCGACGGCCTTGATATCCCGTTCTCCTACCAGAACGATGTCGGGTTCTTCGAGTTCGGTTCGGAAAAACTGGCCGATATCACCACGCCGCAATATTCGCGAGGCGAGCGCTTGTGGTGCCATCCTGGCTTGCGTCCGCTGTCAGGCCTGGCGAATACCGTCAGCTCGCCGATCGGCGCCTATCGCTGGGAACACACTGATCGTGCCCTCGCTGAGCAGTTGAGACTCGAAGAGGAAGGCTTTCCCGGTGTCCTGGAAAAAGGTCATGCTGCGGTGCGCTTCGTCAACCCGACCACCGGTGGCGATATCATGGCTACCATCCGCGCCGAGTTTCATCGCTTGCGTGCCGGTGCGGTTTCGGCCGAACGTCGGGAAGTGGGGTCGCGGGTTTTCCAGGTGTTCGAGGGCAGGGGGCAGGTTGTGTTGGACGGCGTCAGCCGAACCCTGGAAAAAGGTGACCTCTTTGTCATTCCATCCTGGATCAGTTGGTCATTGCACGCCGAAAGCCAATTCGACCTGTTCAGCTTCTCGGATGCACCGATCATGGAACGGTTGAATTTCGACCGCGCGATGGTTAATGGCCAATTGGTTTGATGGGGAGCCTGGCTGCCACGGCAGCCTTGGTGAGGATTAGATGGGCGAGTAGGCTATTTGATTTAGTTGTATCGACCAAAGACCAATGATGCAGTCGGGAAGCGCTCATTGTAGGTATTTCACTGTGCGTGTATGTCTGATTTAAGTCATGACGAAACTTGAGAGGCGCTCAAAGTTTAATATCCAGCCTTTGTTCTTGGTTATTCAATGGCTGGAGTGTGCTGTTTTTCTTCATGTTTGTTGTTTGGGCGTTCAAACACTAAAGATTGACAGTCACATTTTAATTTTTTAGCGCGTCCACCAGTTGCATTGCTCGGGCATATCGAATTGTCAACTTTCAATAGTCACGAGCGGATCCAATAATTTTTGATTTACGGGAGGCGACTAAACAGTAATCCATACAGTCGATAGTCTGTATCTCGATATTAAATAGTACTTGTCGCTGCCTCGATAGGTCCATGATCGCCTGAGAAAATACGCGGATCAGCAGCTAAATGGCTATTTTTTAAAGGCATATAACTAGTA